>Ga0105158_1000011_pt1 | contig 82209 bp, 82 predicted proteins | sample LHCtaG_FD_81567 | JGI IMG/M metagenome (GOLD analysis project Ga0105158, IMG submission 81567) | Hot spring microbial communities from Little Hot Creek, USA to study Microbial Dark Matter (Phase II) - LHC4sed_matched | ecosystem: Environmental > Aquatic > Thermal springs > Hot (42-90C) >...
AAGCTTCTTGGGGGAAGCTCTTAAAAAAATAGGTGTTGAGGAGTCCCTTGAGGCTAGGATGTTTTCACATCTAAAAGAAGAGCTTCCCAATGTTTCATTCGATTTTTTCAGTGGACTTTGGGATATCAGAAGCATTAAGTCTGATGAAGAAATTAAGACAATACGTAAGTCTGTTGAGATAGCTGAAGCAGGGTTAAGGGCGGCTTTAGAGACGATAAAAGTGGGGGTGCGCGAGTGCGACGTAGCAGCCGAGGCGGAGTACGAGATGAGGAAGCTTGGAGCTGAATCCTTTCCCTTCGAAACCATAGTCGCCTCTGGAAGCAGAGGGGCGGTTCCTCATGCAACCTGCAGTGGGAAGAGGATAAGGTGGGGAGATGCTGTAGTGATAGACCTCGGGGTAAGATACGAACATTACTGTTCGGACATCACGAGGACGGTCATAGTTGGAAGAAACGATAAAATGAAAAGGGTGTTAGACTTAGTTATAAAGGCTCAGGAAGCCGCCCTCAGCATAATCAAACCTGAAGTTGCATGTAGCGAGTTAGACCTTGCAGCGAGGAAAGTTCTGGAAAACGAAGGTTATGGCAAGTATTTTCTTCACAGCTTAGGACATGGCATTGGATTAGACGTCCACGAGCCTCCATCAATAAGTTCAACAAGCAAGGAACATCTCAAAGAAGGAATGGTTTTTACTGTTGAGCCAGGAGTTTACATGCACGGGTTCGGAGGAGTACGTGTAGAAGACATTATAGTTGTTAAAAAAAAGAAAGGCATTGTTTTAACTAAGCTGTTCAAGGAACTCGTTGTCTGAATCCCGCTTTGGATGTCTTCGTAGTTCTACTAATTTTCTTATAGGGGAAACATTAATAAGGGTTGACTTTAGATTGAATGCATAATACTTGAAATTAGAACTATGTATTATTTTAGCTTTAAAAATGTAAAGGTGAAATAGGGATGGTTGAAGTCTACATATGCGACACGACACTTAGAGACGGACGACAGATGCCTGGAGTATACTTTACCCTCTACGAATGCATTGAAATAGCCAAAATGCTCAACAAGCTTGGCGTTGAACAGATAGAAACCTTCTCTCCATCTTACGTGTTGAAGGACTATTACCTCATCAGAGAGCTTAACAAGTACGGTCTTTCTGACAAGCTTCTAGTTTGGCATAGAGGACTAAAAAGTGACTTAGAAAAATCGCTTGGAACTAAACTCGACTTTAAAGCAGTTGCCCTATCTATAGCTACAGAGAAAGGACACAGGGAGATAAAGCTCCAAATGACAAAGGAGCAAATTCTGGAAACAATATGCGAGGCTGTAACATACGCCAAAGAACATGGACTTTACGTTTCAGTTAACGCCGAGAAAAGCGTTGGCACGGAAATGGAATATCTAATAGAATTCGCCAACAAAGTGGCCGAAGCAGGAGCTGACAGGATAAGGTTCTGCGACACACTCGGCGAACTTACCCCGCACGAAACATACAACATAATCTCTCATCTTGTTAAAGAAGTCAAGATACCAATAGAGTTCCATGGTCACGATGACATGGGTCTAGCAGTAGGAAACGTCCTTGAGGCCATCAGGGCAGGAGCCAAGTGGGTTGACACAAGCATTTGCCGCCTAGGTGAAAGAGGAGGATTCGCCTCGCTTGAAGCAGTACTTTACAACCTTTACAAGCATTTTAACGTGACAAAATATAAAGTCAACATGCTTGCCGAGATCACGGCCTTCGTAGAAAAAGCCTCGGGAATCCCCTTGCCACCCAATACTCCCATAGTGGGAAAGAACATATACCGGCATGAATCAGGCATCCACGCACATGGAGTACTCAGGGATGTCTCCCTCTACGAGAAAGTTAGAGCCGAGGAAGTTGGAGTCGGAGAAATAAGCATGAAAGACAAGATAGTGATCGGAGAAACAACAGGCAGAGAGAGCATAATATATGTGCTGAGCGAGGCTGGAATAAAAGTTGATAAAAACGACCCAGCGGTGAGAAAAATACTTCTTAAACTACAGGAGCAGTACCTTTTCGGAAGGAAAACCAGCGTACCTCACGAGGAAATAGTCGAACTTTACAAGTTGATTGCTAACGGAAGTAAGGTACCTATATCCGTAATAGAAGATACAGTCTAAAAAAGCCGATTTTATTTTTTGTCTTCACTCAATTTTTCGTAGTATTATGTGAGTGTAAAAATCACTGTTCAAATCTATTTTTCGGGAGACTTCCCAATATGCTGGATGCTTTATCTTGAGCGAATACTTTCCTTTAGGTAATTCTATGGAAAATTTTCCCTCATTATCCGTCATAATGACTCTTCCCCCAACCTCCACAGGGCACATGGGGATCGGTACACGGTTCTCATCTGTTACACGTCCTTCAAGAATAGGAATTATTATCACCTCCTTTTTTTATCATTCCTCTCCCTAAAATTTCCCTACTTTTTTATTTTCAAAACTAATTTTTTATCTTTTTTTGACAAATGTCTTACTAAGTATTCCCTTGCTAAGTGTTTCTTCTTTTACTCTTGTCTTTGTTCAGGGAATTATAGAAAGCGTTATTTATTTTTTGAGTTTAAAAAATTTTTTTGGGCTTTACTCGTGACGGGGTCTAGTATGAAGCGTGGCGGTGTTGCAGAACTTGTTCTTCACGGTGGCACCGCGCCTCGATGGCTGTTTGAACGTATGGTTAAGCTAGCGAAGCCTATAGTGTCCCTTATAGTGTTAGAGTATGGTGAGAATGAGTTTTTAAGGAGAGTCTCCGATCCATTCTGGTTCCAAGCCTTGTCGTGTGTTCTCGGTTTTGACTGGCACAGCTCGGGAACGACGACGGTTACGTGTTCTGCCTTGAAGTTAGCGTTGAACCCTGAAGAGCATGGACTAGTGGCGGCTGGCGGCAAGGGAGTAGCCTCGCTGAAAACACCTGAAGAAGTAATGCGCGCTGGTGAAGCCTTCGGCTTCTCTGAAAATGAAGTTGAAAGGCTCGTTTATTCAAGTAGGATGGTTGCGAAGGTTGATAACGTGGCCATTCAGAGCGGGTACATTCTTTATCATCATGTGATGTTTATCTCTGAAAGTGGTGAGTGGGCAGTCGTCCAGCAGGGGATGAACCCTGACTTTAAATCTGCTAGGAGGTATCATTGGCTATCCGAACAAGTTACATCATTCGTAGAGGAGCCGCATGCTGGCATAGTCGGCGACGTTGTACATGAAAGCGTGCTAAACATGACAGCTAGAGAGAGCGAAGGCTGCAGGAAAATCTCCCTTGACCTCGTCAAAGATAACCCTTCACATATCAGAAGCTACTTTTCGGCTGGTGAAATGCAAAGGAGTCTTTTCGAGTGGCTTCCTGAGATGAATGTTGCGAGGCAGCTTAACATGCAAGTTAAAGTCAACTGGGATGCGTTAAAGAAGGCGTATGAGGTGCAGCCTGAAAACTATGAACAGCTTCTCGCAATAAAAGGAATAGGACCTAGCACCGTGAGAGCTTTAGCTTTGATTGCGGAGCTTGTCTTTGGCGCTTCGCCGAGCTGGAAGGATCCTGTAAAGTACTCGTTTGCCTTTGGCGGGAAGGACGGTGTTCCATACCCTGTCGATAGAAAACGCATGAATGAAGTAACCACATTCCTCGAAAGGGTAGTTGAAGAAGCAAGACTTGACATTAAAGAGAAAGTTGAGCTTCTGAAGAGGCTGAGGAAGTTTAGTGGCGGCCGCGCCTAAGACTCCAAACGTTCAACCTCTTTAGCCACCACGTTCACTAACGACAAAAGCTCCTCGGCAACCTGTTCACAGTCACTCTTGCTCGAAGGAAGAGGAGGTAACTTTATCAGGCTATCCCTCTTAAGATGAGGCTCTATATAATTCATCCTGATTTCGCTCGGCGGAGCTCCCTGTCTGATATTAGCGCCCACGCTTGCCTTGAAACTCTTAGCATCAAAAAGAACAGCTAAGCCGGGAGCCACGCCCACCATTATATCGAAGCTTAGAGATGGCGATGGACATCTTGTCCTCGTGCCCCTCAACAACTATGTGCCCCATACTTCTCCTTTAATACGTTATAACAGCTTTCTATAGCATTAGGAGCAATAGAATACCGCACTCTTCTAAACTCTTCATCATTACTGAATCCAACAATCTTAGCGGCATAACCCCTTAACTTGGAGATAAACTCCGGGTCAAGAGACCTTGAGGCCAACAAAGAGTTAAAGTTCAAAACATTGAACATCTTTCTTTTGAAGATAGTGTACCTTTCAACTAACACCCTTGAAGCAACGTCCCCCTCTTTAAACCTAAGAACTTCTAGCGTGCTAACGGGGTTAGTCACCTCGTATGGTATGTTACTCAGCATCGTAGCTTTATGTAGCTTCACTATGTCGTCGCAGAAAAGTCGTTCCTCCATCTTACATCTGAGGTAAACATCGTAGTCATACCATAAGTCATGCTCCGAGCAAATTTTAAAGACGCCAACGTCAAATCCCCGTCTAACCAACCCCTAGCTATCGCAGATGAAACAACGGTCTTACCCACATCACCAGCCATAAGCCCAAAAACAAAGATGGACACCATAACTCCACCCAGAACCGGAACGCACACCTCTCTCAGAAAATAAAAAAATAAGAAGAATAAAATTTATTCTTATTTCCTCATTATTGGCTACTAAAAGTAATCATGTTTCCTCTTAGCTGATGTAATCTGCAAGTCTGGCTATTCTTTTCAGCATGTTTGGATGAGTGCTGAAAGCTTCCGCTATTCTACTTCTCAACCCTAAAACGCCCTTTATTTTTTCTTTGAACTGGAGGAGCTCGTAGGAGTCTATTTTTCCATCGCCATTAACATCGGCATCCATTAAAACGAGGATCTCCCTTGAAACGCTATAAGAAGGCTTCACAGCAAGGAACGCCTTAATGAACTCGAGCTTTTTCGCTTCTTCCTCGCCGATCCGCTCCTTCCTCATCACATTGTAACGTGCCAGTTTGTAAAGGGCGGATGCCATGGCATCTGGTTGACCAATAAGTTCGACGCTTCTGGCATCAGCATAGTACTCTCTAATCCTGCTTAGATAGAGTATTATAAGTTCCGTTACAAAATACATTACTAGGGCTGCGATCCCTACCACGAGGGCAACAGCGCCTCTGTCTCTATTACTGTAACTCGAGAATAAAGTGGAGAGGTAAATATAGTAGCATATTAACGGTATGACGCTCAGCGCCGTCATAATTAGCATATCCCTGTGCTTTATATGCGCTATTTCATGTCCTATTACCGCTTCAAGCTCACTGTCATCAAGAATGCTTAAAAGTGGCTGAGTTACACAAACACGTGCATCACGTATAGTTCGTCCATAGGCGAAGGCGTTTGGGATGCTGATGTCAGAGACGCCTACACGTGGCATGGATATCCCTGCCTTAGATGCAACTCTGGATACGATCCCATAAAGGCGTGGGTTTTCATGTGGCTTAACGTATCTTACCTTCATAATCAAATCAACTAGTTTAGGGCCAATAACATACTGCAAGCCAATAATGGACGTCGCTATAACCACATAAACTATCGGTAACTTAATGTTTGCAAGGTACATAAGAGCGGCTATCAGTGCATAGAAAAGCGCAAACATTAAGGCAACAACTATGAACATGCGTAGCCTCAGACCCCATATTCTCAAAATGTATCACCAAGAAAATTTCTTATGAACGCTTATTTTTATTTTTTTGTCATTTTTCTCAGCAATGTTTTACGGTAGGGGCCAGACCTCGTAGCTTGGCGGGAATGAAACCGTAAACTTGTAGTTTATCTTAAGTTCCTGTTCAGGTTTCAGTTTGTCTTCCCATTTCATTATACCTGTCTCGCTCTTCTCGCTTGGAGACGGGATGGACGATATGAGCTCAACGATTATTTCAGGGTCTCGTGGTAACGGTATTCTATCGTAGATGATCACATTTGCCTCCTCCTCAAGATGATTCCTGACCTTGATAGAGTATCCGTAAGTCACAGTGGTCTTGCCTTTTACAACGCCTCTCTTTTCCTCCTCTCTGAGCGTCATTTTCCTCTCGCACTCAAGTCGCTCTTCCCAAGAAGCGGGTAACTCAACTTCTTGGCCTGGGGCAACGTATGGCAGCTCAGCCACGCCAACCATTATGTCCCCCTTAAAAACTCTGCACACTCCTGGAGGAAGAGGGAAACTTTCATTCTTGATTTTCACCAGTTCCACAAATCCGGGCGACGTGTAAGCGTCCCAAACGTAGAGAGTTTCAGTGTTCATGGAAAAACTTTCGATCAGTAATAAAGTAGGCCTCCCTGGGGCAAAGGAACCCCTTGAAGATAATTGGAACGCAAGTCCCCCTTCAATGGTCTCCGCCTTTTTGAATGCTGGCTCCAGCCTCTCCTCTTTCTCCATTATTATTTCCTCAGGCGGTTTGGCTGTCACTCCTTTTATCTTCATATGAGGAGCTGGTGAAGGGGGAGCCATCGACTTTATAACATCTATGAACCATGGCTCCGGCTTCGGCTTCCAAGCTTTTTGAACTGCCCTACTATTTATAACCACAGGGACGTTATCCCATGGAATACCGACGTTCTGTATAACTTCCGCGTAAAAGTCGACGTTAGCCTCTTTTCCTAATGTAACGTCGTAGACAGGCATCCATCCAGCGTCACGCACGTCGTACTGTATGCTGAACTCGTATTTGCCTCCACGGTCGCATGAGACAGCAAGCTCTATTGCGCCCAGCTCCAGAACTCTTTCGCTGCCCCCCTCCAAGAGGGCTCTGAGCCTCTTAATCTCATCATTCATAAAACTTATTTCTCTCTCCTTCTTTACGAGCTCGGAGATCGCTTCTTTCCTTCTTTTCGTCACTTCGCTTAGGAAGCTGGTAAGTTTTTCTCCACCTGCCTCCCCAGTAAGGGCTACCGTGGAGAAAGTCTCAATACCCTTCCTCGCTGCTCTGTCAAAATAGGCCGTTAACTTCCTCAGCCCTTTTGCCTCTTCTTTAAGCACCTTAAGCTTGTCCTCTGCTTCCCTTAACTTCTCTAAGATCATCTGTTTTTTCGTTTCAAGCTCTTCAACACCAACTACAGCGCTTTTCACGTTTACCCCTGTGACCGTGACACCCCGTTTAGAAAAAACCCTTACAGAGCCAGGAATTATAGTCGATTCTTTTTCTATCCCTTCAAGTAAAAGGATGGCGGCACCTTCGCCGAGTTCGACCGCGAAACTTCTTTTAACGGTTGCAAAGTTCCTAAAGAAGGCAACCTCCTTTAATTCAGCCGACACTTTTTTGGCTGGCATAAACTCACCAATTAACTTGTACTAATAATTTACTTTTAAGTTAAAACTCTTATTTATTTTTTCTGAGAACCTAACAAACAAAAATTGGCTAAATGTGAGCGTTATTTCCACATCTGAGATTAGAAAATACCATTTCAAACTTGTCTTTTTTGATGTAACTCTTTAAAAACATTTTTTAAATAAAAATTAGTTAATAATTTAAGGGGAAGTTATAATTTGCGTTGTGCGTCTGTAGGGGTATAAGTAGCGAAGGGCGGTAGAGGAAATGTTGGAGCTTGTTAGCAAAGATTCTGGTGTTGCACATAGAATTTACATTGTTGATGCTCACCATCACTTGGGTGTAGACGTGGATGGTCAGAGTAACCGTAACCCCGCTGCTCCCGGGGGAACGTTCGACTTTTGCATCAGGCTGGGAAGTCACCTGTTAAAGACATTTTCCAACGAAAAAGTTGACCTCAAGTTTCAACCTCACGGTTTTCTTAAGGATCTGCTTGAAAACGAAGAAAAATGGCGGGAAACTCTTAATGGAACTTGGGTGATAGACCAGACGGTGGTCTTTCCTTTTAACGATGAGTTCAAATGGAGAGAGGGAGACGAGGGGAAAGCTACCTACTGGAGGTCGAATGACAACATTTACAGGTGGGTCTCACGCGCTCCGTACTCTCTTAAGTTAATAGGCTATTCACGAATAGTTCCACATGAGGGGGAAATTGCCATAAAGGAGCTTCACAGGGCTATTGCGCAACTTGGTCTCAGGGGCGTGAAGCTTCACCCTCGCTCTGATGGCTGGGGCAATGAAATAGACTCCGAGCCCGTAGTGGGCTTCCTCATGGAAGCAGCCAAATTCGGGGTTCCAGTGATATTTGATACCCGTGGCTTCAATCAGGTAGTTGACATAGCCTCTGCAACCACTAAAGCGAGATACAAACTCACGAGGATCGATAAAAGCCTAGCGAGGCAGCTCAAGGTAATAATCGCCCATATAGGTTTCCATCTGAGCTACGATGAGTTATACATGGTGCTGAGCCACCCCAACATTTACGGCGAAGTTTCAGGCATACATAACGCAGGCGTACGAAAACTCTTTGAAGAAGCTTCATCCAGACTGAAGGAATCTCTAGGTCTGTACCGTTCATGGTCTGAAAAAATAATTTTCGGGACGGACTTCCCATACTTCGACGTTCACCACGCCGCTCAGTTCATATCTTACACGTTAAGCGAGGATTTTCCTGGAACACTTGAAGACGTGCAGCGAATCTTAGGTATTAATGCCTTACGCCTGATACCTCCAAAGCTGAAATCTCCCCCTCAAAAGGTAGAATCAGTCCACATCGACAGAGAGCTTCTCCCCACAGCTAAGAGGGTACTCGCATCTAAGATGGCAAAGCTTTCCTCGGAAGGAAAGATGGACATATCCTCCTTCGAGGTATTCTTAAGCCTTCCGCCTAAGGTATCTGTGAGAGATGACTGTCTCCTACTTGTCAAAGGCAAGAAAGGAAACGGTGACCATTTCTCCCTCATAATTCTCACAGTGATGAACCTTGGAGTAATAGCACGTCTTGAATCTGAGACACATGACTCCAGACCGTTACTTGGCAGAGAACTAGGATTCGACGACTTTTCGCCAAGACGACGCTTTTATAGTATATTATGGCCAACTGCAGCTGAGAAAAACCAACTGGAAATCGAAAGGAAATTATGCTCGCTCCTAAAGCCTCTTTTAGGAGATAAAGTAGAGGAAAATTCATCGCAAGTTAACCGTTAGGTTAAATACTAAGTTCTCTTTAATTATAAAAAGAGAAGGGGATACCATGCCTGATGAGCCTTCCAATATTAGCGCTGATAAAGGCAAGGCAGAGGAGGGAGCAATTAAACCCTTAAAGGCCGTTAAAAAAACGGTGAAGAAAAGGGAGGATACAGAACGCGGTGTAAATGAGGAAAAAGAAGAAGAAGTTCTTAGAAAAATGTTTAAGGAGGCGGAAGAAGCTAAGACGGAGAAATCTCCCAAGAAAACGTTAAAGGTCATGGTGAGAGAAGGATTGTCCGGTTATATAACGATCAATGACGACGACGCCGGGGAACTTGACGTCCATGAAGGGGCAATAGTTGAGTTCGAAGACCCACTCTCTGGGACGGGGGGCGTAGCTCTGGTACACTTGGACAAGAGCGTTCCTAAGGGAGTTGCTATGATTGAACCAGCCCTTAGCGAGGCATGTGGATTAGACGAAGGATTTGAAGTCGACATGAAAAAATTTGAAGGTGCACCTCAAAAATTAGCAAAAATTTCCTTTGGAATAGAACCCCTTGAAGGTGAAGCCGAAGAAGCCATAAAACGCGTCATGGATTCTAAGAAGGAGTTCCAAGATTGGCTTAATGGCAGAGTCATATTCAAAGACTGGGTTCTTAAGAATCCAAAGCTTAACATCAATGTTTACATAGTCTCGACAGATCCGCCATTAACGGGAAGACAGGTTGGAATAATAAACTTCGCAGAAATAAAGGAATATGAAATTAAGCCATGGAGAGCAGCTGTACCCTTCAACGCCATTCTCCTAATAGACGTCTCAAAAAGTATGCTAACGGAAGACATGAAAGTCATAAACATTGCTCCAGCAATTGAAGCCATTAAAACTATAGGAGGAGAGGAAATACCGGAAGTCAAGGAATTCTTAGAACAGTTCCAAGAGGGGAAAGCAATCAAAAGAGTGGCGGGTGCAGTTTTCGCCACGCTCCTATACTTAGTGGAGAAAGTTGGCAGAGGGTACGGTGAAAAAGTAGCTATAATAACATACTCGGAAGACGCTGAGCCAATAACCTTTCTAATGACAGGAGGAATAAAGCTACCATACTTCCACCCTGGAAAAAGCAAAATGGCAGGCGTCTCACAGCTCAGCAGGCTAATCATCGACCGACTTAACAGGGTTTCTAGTCAGCATACAAACATGTCACAAGCCTTAGTGAAAGCCATAGAGTTAATTGAAATGTGGAATAAAGAAGAGAGAGAAAGAAAATTACCGACAATGGTCGTTCTTTTAAGCGACGGCTTTCCTGACTTATGGGGTGAAGAGGGTCCCCCTGTTCAGGTCGTGCATGACTTCTTCTCCAGCAGGAATGACGTTGTAATCTATACTGTGGGCATTGGTGGAGATGTGCAGGAAAGAATAATGGAAGCTATCGCGTCGAAGGGACGTGGTGTTTACTTTAAGGCAGAGAACTTGGGCGACCTGCTAAATTGGTACCAGCGGCTTGCACGTGACCTAGTTGTCAGGCTTGAGGTCTAAGAGCCACTCTTAGGCATAAATGTAACTGTTATCAAGGAGTTCTGTACTATCTTGTTGGGAATCTCCTTAAGCTCCCCTTTTACTTTTTCGAAGAAGATTACACCTAAGTAATAAGATTCCGCTTCATTATGCTTCGGAACCTTCCACGTTAATGGCTCATAAGTTATTCTTTCTATTTTTCCTTTGGTGAGCGTTAGTTCAGCTGTTTTCCGCATGACGACCTTCTTGGTTTTCTTTTCAAATATGGCGAAAACCGCTCTAACCGGAAGAGTATAGTCTGCAAAGCTCTGAACAGACGGTGATAGTTTGAATTCAAGTTCTTTTTCAGTTTGAATGTACTCCGAGAGAGGTGGTGTACTGATATACGCCACTCTTATTGCTGGCCTCACGGCCTCAATTTTTATGCGCCTCTCGTTAACCCAACCTACTTCTTCTCCCTTCTTAATTTCAAATTTTAACCTGCATTCCTTATCTATTGCGAATAAGGGTGCCTTTACTGGTACTTTGATGAGAACCTTATCTTTTGTTTCTATTTTGACTGGTATTGTTTCCTGAAGGACTATTGTGTTATCTGCAGTTTCTGTATATGTAAAGTCAAATGCTATTTGCATGTTTAGTTTATTCTCAAGTTGAATAATTGCGTCGTGAAGCGATCCAGGGGTCATAGTTTCGGGTATTTCATGCAAAAAGACGCTTATAGCTTCCCTTAGCTGTACCACATTAACATTCAAGCTATCTTCCGCTAGTTTCTTTCCATCTCTTGTGAGGAAAGTCTTAACTGTAATTTTATCACTACCTATTGGAACGACTAAAGGCGGGATGTCAACCACGGAATCTATTATGGGTTCGTTTAAAGGCACCACCGCTGCTCTTTCTGCTCCTTTTTGAGTCACTTTTTCTATTACTAAGTCGCAGGGAACTAGGGCGCTGCTAAGTCCTCTTATCGCAACTTTTCCTGTGAGGGATGATTCTGGCGTGGCAGCATCGGGCATTGAGATAATCTTTAAGCTTACTCCTGGTCCCCTAACCACTTTAAACCTTGTAGGAGTCTCAACGAGGTTTATGAGTTCGCCATCATAAAAGATTTCCACAGATAAATACATGATGTCCTCATCTTTTCCTTCTCCCAGAACGTCGCTTGGAATAGTCCATTTAACAGGTATACTGGTCGTCACTCCGGGCTTGACTGACATGTCAAGAATCTTTCTTTCAGATTCACTAGTTGTTGATTTTGTCTTCACAATAATATTGACGGGCATTGGCGATAAGAGTTCGTTCGCATCAACCATTATAGTGGTCTCTAAGGTTTCTCCTATGTTATACGTGGTTTTCGGGATCCTGCCGGTCTCAACGGAAACCATTGCTCCTTGGAAAAAGACTCTAAAGTCTCTAGACCATCCCTCAGAAATCACCCTTCCACTTGAATCTATGAGCTGCGCTCTTATAGCGCACCTTGGGCTAATCCACGAGCTATAAAGCCAAGGTTTCAGGACAAGCGGCTCTATCTCAATCCAGCTTCCCTCAGTCTGTCCTTCCAGCACAGCCTTTGCCCAGTCGAGCTTCGCGGTCTCTTCAGACATGGCTACGAGGAGAACTTGGTCACGTGCTCTTATTGGTTTAAGGTAGACGCCCCATGGCTTAACGTCACTTGTCATATAGTCAAGTTCACGTTTCTGATCCTTATCAACGACAGACACCTTCAGCGTCAAGTACATGTCTTGTGGCGTGGTGTTTTCAACGGCAACTATGAATGGTATTTCGGTTTCCCCTGTAACTATTACGCCGTCAACTTGCGCTATGAGGTCTGACTTGCAACTTACACGATAGACGGGTATAGCTAGTTTCTCGGTTGCAACAATTTCGGAGGAGACTACAAGCTCAGCGCTTAAAGTATACTGCGAAATTCCTGCCTCTGCTTCGAAGCCCACTTCACCTACTCTTTTTTCGCCAGGCTCTAGAAGATCTAGAGCGAACTCTTCTTCAAGCACTTCTTCTCCGCTCTGATTTGTCACGATACATCGTAAAACAAGGTCTCTTAGCGTCTCGTCTCCCTTATTTTCTACAAAAACTCGGCATGTTACTGGTTGTCCCTCGAAAACTACGGGTGTTTCTAGAGCTACTTCGAGGGAAACTGGAACCATGATGAACTCTTGAAGGTTTGGCGTACCTGACAGGGGGTCGCTCCAGATGTTATTGCACGATTGGTCTGCGATTATTTGAAGTTCCCTCGAGAGGCTTTCGATATCTTCTCCAAGTTCAAAGAATTTTTCAAGCTGGTAGTCTGCCGTCGTCATCGGGGCAACAACCTTTCCTGCTACATCACCGTAAACACTTATTAATAATGGATTTAGATACTCCGACTTTAAGAGTCCTAGTTCCTCTAGTTCCTCTCTTAAATAGAAAAACATGTTTTTGACGGCGTCCACCAACCGCTTCACAGGCTCCTTACCACCAGACTTATGGTCGAAAAAGTACATACGTGCAAAGTCAGGATGTTTCTTAACAAATGATTCAAAATCCTTTGGTTTAAAGAATGGTCCTGTGAGCCCCCATCTAATTGCTGATCTCCTGTTTTTAATCAGTGTCTCTGAGTCTATTTCAGGTATTTCTTCCCTCGACTCAAGGAGTTTCTTGGCTTTAAGTGCTATTGCTTGAAGAAGAGCTGCGAGGGATACTTTTCGTATTACGCTTATTTGGCAGTCAAAAAACCTAGCCTCAACAGTACCATATCTTGTAAATGGGTACATGTCGCACATTCTGGCGGGTGTTCGTCCAATTGTTTTCTCAAAAAAATCTTCATCAAGAGACTTGAGGTGAGGAATATAATGCTGTGGATCATCTGGCCCAAGCTGTCTGACGTTAAGTTGTAGCCGCACACTTCTGACACAGCCTGGAGCTTGAAGTTTTCCATCTTTCAGCATGACGGCATCTGTTGGCCGACCGTTTACAAAGGGAGAATTAGCCGAGAGAGCTATCAGATGAGGTATGAAGACGCGGATAAGGTTGTAAACAGTTAACCGAAGCTTCGGGTCAGGGATTCCTATATGGTGATGGTCACCGAAGCTCAAACCTTGCTGGTACTCCATCAGCGGGTTTAACCCCGTCATTATAAGTTTAACTCCTGCAGGGAGAGAGTCGTGTGAAAGTTTAAATAGCATATGAAGCCACCATGCAAGCTCCTCTAAGTTATCACATGGAGGCGTTGCAATTTCGAGAATCCACGTTATTGTTCCTATATGTGGGTCTCGTCCAAGCAACTCCACATCTATTTTTTTCCCGTCGGGGAGAGCATAAGATATTATAAGCGTTTCTCCTCTTCTTTCAACGGGTGAAACTCTTATATTTGAAACCTTTTCACTTATCCTTTTTACAAGCTCGTCTTGTGGATCTTTAAGTATGGTTTTAAGCCCGTCCGCTACATCGTGGACTATTTTGCCCATTATACTAATCATTTTTTCTCCATCAATCCAGCGCCCTTTCAAGTTCACAATCTGAACTTCTGACTCTATACCATGAGTAAACGGTAATTTGAAGATCGAAGAACTCAACCCTAACCACCCACCTTCTCCAGCGCGTTACTCGCCACAAAGACAAGCTTGTCGAGTAACTCATTAATCATACTTTCAGGCACGCTTATATCTAGGAACGAAAGTTTCTGCCCCCTACTCTTTACGAAAACATGGATGCAGTACGCTACTGATCCCCCTCCAAAAATCTCATTATCAAATATTACGCGCATGCCGGAGCTTAACAGTGAATCTACAATGTTATGCCTATCAAGAGTTGTAAGGTCATTTATGATTACAGCATCATCTCCCATGGGCATCGCCTTAAAGGAGCGAATAAGAACCAAAACGGCGTTTAACCCGCTTTTATTAAGCAGTATAGACGACGTCAACTTTACCAGTCTCTCCCCAGACTCCAAATCTCCTCCAGTCTCTGGAAATAAAAGATAATAGAATAGTTTTCCTTCCACCTTTTTCTTATCAAAAAACTGTTTCACGGAGCTTGTCAGGACTTCGTCTTCCTGTGTTGATAATAACATCAACGGGATAAACTCTTCACTCTCCCTTGGTAATGAAATTTTACCCTCCTCTTTCATTCTTTCAATGTCCTTCATAAATGCCTCGTCAACTATTGAAGACAAAAGAGCGTAGAGATGCGCATAGTCTGTCGCTAACTCGACGGCCAGCGAGACAAGCTGTTCCACCTCACCTAGAACAGAAAGAAGTGACGTAATAACTGACTGCCCCTTCTCGAAAATACCGACTACTCCGTTCATGCTTTCACCTACCTTGAGAGGTCATCAATATACTTTAATAGGTCGTTCTTATGCCTCCTCAACTCTTGCAACTTCTCAGAGAAGTCGCTTATGAAGTCCCTTATCCTCATTATAGCATCATCTATCAACTTTAGTCTTTCATCGAATTTTTCAGTTAAACTTTCTACTTCTACAGTTGTCAGGAGAGAAGATAATTTATCTTCGATAGCACTCACTCTTCCCTCAAGGGCGGCGAGCCTTTCCTTAACGTCCTCTAATGCTTCCTTAATTTCTGAGATGTTAAGTTGCGGAGCCGATGTAATCACTTCATCAGACCCGACTACTTCCTCTTCTACCTTTTCTATCGTTTTTACTTCTTCTATCTTTTCGGTTTTCTCACACTCCACTTTCTCCTGCTTTAAGGGTGCCATTTCCACATGGTTAGAGCTAACTAAGCCGCTGACATAGCAGTCGTAAACTTCAGCTATAACCTCCGACATTTCTCTATTGTAAGATTCGCCTCCTAAACCCGAGAAAATGCATGAAGCCTTATCATGATATCTCAAACACCAAACTCCTCTTCCGCTCTTCTGTTCTAGGAAAAACAGCAAGGAAGACGAAAAGAACGGGCTTTCAAAAAGATTTTGAACTGTTTTAACTATCAAATTTAAGTCCTTTGGCAGTGGTCCTCCCGTCTCAAACGAGTTATGAACCCATGCATATTCGAGGTCGTCGTTCTCAATAAGTCCTTTAATCCAGTTCTCTAACCCCTCCACGAGTATCCTAGTTCCGCTGAACTCATAAGTTCTCTCGCTAAAGCCAAGTATCGAAAGGATATTAGCTACGATCATTTTTGCCTCCTTCTCACGTGTCTTGAAAATACAAAGCCACTTCTCTCGCCCATACCCGACAACACACATTCTACTTCCATCTAACTCCACAACTACGATGGCCAATAAGTCGCTTCGGAGGAGAGGCGAAAGAAAAACATTGTTAGAAAACATCCTTAGAACTCTACGTGTCGCATCAACCACTTCAGGGCTTAACACATCCCCCTTAAAAAATCGGAAAAATCGGAGGAGCTTCGCTATGTTTTCTCCACCTTCAGGCACCTCAGCCACTTCACTTATGACTGAAAGATCCACGAAGAGGTAACCGCTGATCACACCCACAGTAGGACCATACCACTTGTCAAGCCACTGCCTAAACATTTCACCCCTCTTCAAGGAAAACCCCCCACCAGTCACCATGTGTCCAGACATTATACTATTTTGTCATCAAAGCCTAAATAACCCTTCTTCAAACAAAAAAGTAGGAGGGCAATGTGACCAGCACTTTTCTCTTGGGATTAACTGCTTGGAGGCGCCTTCTTAGCTTTTTCTTCTACATGTTTCTCTAGGGCACTGGCCGCCTCCTGCATCTTCTTAGCACGTTCCTCCTTCGTCTTAGCTAATGCCTCTTTTTCCTCCTTTTTCCTCTCTTCATGAAGCTTCTCTAGGATTTCCTTCGTTTTCTTTACCTCTTCAGGGGATGGCGCGGCTTCCTCACTCATTAAACCACCCTTTCATGGAAATCTGTTGCAAAATAAATATTCCACAATTATACTTATTTACTTTTTGGAAGAAAAGGAAATCATGGTGGAAAAATAATAACTTACGATTATCTGAAGATAAATATTCCTAATTTCCATCCATTCTCTAATCTAAGTGTTCAAAGTAACGAAAAATAAAACTTAAACACTCCAACAACCGCAAAAATCCTTTCCAATAAACTCCCAACTAATAACAACAAATGAACCCCCCAATGAAAGGCAATGTCTCCTTTTTGATATAAAGTCCTCTTCCTTCGTAATATTTAAAAGATCTTATCTCATCTAGGTTGTTGAGAGCCGGGGTGGCCGAGAGCACATTACTTCATTTGGTCAAATCAAGTGCCGGGAACGGCGAGTCCCCTTATGAGGCGCGAAGCAGCGGACTGCAGTCCATGTGCAGCCATCCGCCATACCGGGGTTCAAAACCATTTAAAATAAGGTGAAATTCCCTGCCCCGGCTCCACCTGTTATTTAGCAACGTAAGGTGGTGATGCTTTTTCCCTTTTCTATCGATGCTGTTAGAAAGCTTTCCTCAGTAATTGATGCTCTTTTAACTGCATGGTCTCTCGTCCGTATGTCAGCGCTTCACTCGATTCTAAATGAGAAAGCGGAAGTGGAGTTTGCTGAGAAGCTGTTGTCGGCGCATCGCGTTCTCTCTGAGCTTTTATCTCTCCTCGGGCTTAGCCAGCGTGAAAATGAACTTGGCAACGTCGTCTCAGAATTGGATCCCAATGAAACACTAGTTCTTGTTGTTTCTTCTTCATTGATGAGGCGCCTTGTGGGAAACGGCGTTCCCCGAGAAAAGGTGATCTCAATCGGGGGACCGTTAAGCGTTGAGGATGCTAGAGCATTAAACCCCAATATTTCCGAGGAATCTATGAGGAGTATTGAGTCGCGTTTGAAGACTTTTTGGAGGGAGCTTGAAAGAAAAATTAAGGGGGTACGTACAGTTATTCTGATTCTGGAGAGAGGCGGTAAGGTTGATGAACTTATAGCTAAACGTGCTGGTATGATCTCTGAAAGGTTTGGTGTTGACGTTAAAGTCGTCTATTTGACTAATCTAGATTCCTGCGTGGAGGTTCTACCATCCTTTTTCAGGGGGAGTTGACGATGCCTCTTGAACCCGAACGCCTTTTGAAGTATCGCAACCTTACAAGAAGCACCGAGGTCGAAATGATAAACCTTCACCCAATTCAGAGTGGAGGGCGGGCCGGAAACTACCCTGAAGTCGTTAAGGCAGTACTGAACTTCATAGATGGCTATAGTACATGCGACTACTGTATTAAGGGTAGGCTCGATGAAATCGAGACGCCACCCCTATGCGACTTCCATGCAGACCTAGCAGAATTCATCGAAATGGATGAGGTAAGGCTTTTACCGGGGTGCAGGCAGGCTCAGTTCGCCGCCTTCCACAGTTTAGCAAGTCCGGGGGACTATGTGGTCATAGATTCTCTAGCACATTACTCAACGTATCTGGCTGCCGAAAGGGCTGGGCTGAAGATAGTTGAGGTGCCCAATACTGGTTTCCCATATTTTGAAATGCCACCTGAACTTTATGCAGAAAAAATAGAGGAAGTCAAACGTGCCACCAAAAAACCGCCTGCGTTGGTTTTCCTTACACACGTTGACTACTCTTACGGCAACCTTGCAGACGCCGAAGTCATTGCGAAGATCTCACATGAGTATGATGTGCCATTCATGTTAAACTGTGCATACACTCTTGGTAGAATGCCGGTTTCTGGACGAAAATTAGGGGCCGACGTGATGGTTGCCTCGCTTCATAAGTCATTTGCATCTCCTGCCCCCTCGGGGGTTCTCGCTGCTAATGAAGAATATGCTGATAAAATATTCAGAAAGTCGATGGTGAAGGGAGACTGGAGCGGCAGAGCCTTCCCAAACAAGGAAGTAGAACTTCTGGGTTGCACGCTGCCCGGCTGCGTTGCCGTTGGTGTAATGGCTGCATTTCCCTACGTTGTTGAAAGGGTGGAGCGATGGAATGAAGAGGTCGAGAAAGCGCGTTATTTTTCAAGTCAGCTGACGAGGATCGAAGGCGTCATCCAGCTTGGGCAATCTCCTCACAACCATGACCTCCTCCACTTTGAGAGCTCCTCGTTTTTTGAAGTGGCTCGCGCTCATTCCAGAAAGGGTTTTTTCCTCTACGACGAATTGAAAAGCAGAGGGATTACAGGTGTCCAGCCAGGCCTCTCGCGGTCTTGGAAACTTTCGACATATGGGCAATGCTGGGAAAACGTTAGGAAAGCTGCTCAAGCCTTCCTCGAAATAGCTGAAAAGTACAACATCCCTATCTCTTAAACCATCTACTTTATGGGGAAGAAGGCATTTACCATAAGGTTTAAATTATAACCAAGCAATTCTTAGTAATCTATGGGAACTCATTAAATCAGCCCCAAAAGGTTGAAGGGGAAACTGAAAAAGGAGAAGGAGTTGATGAGGTTCGATGTTCTGTCCTAAAGATGGGGCTCTTATGGTTCCGAAGAAAAAGAATGGAAAAACAGTTCTAGTTTGCAAGAAATGTGGCTATGAAGCACCCGTCTCAGACAAGAAAAACTACAAGTTGGTCGTGAAAATACCTCACACCGCAAAGGATAAGACTGCTGTCGTCGAGAAGGAGCTCGCCCTATCATTCAAACAAGACGAAGAAGAAAGAGAGGAGCTTCGAAGACAAATGCTCGAGTTCCTCATGGAGGAAGGATAACCCCCTCTATCTCTCTGCTTTTTTCCAACTCTTTCTATTTTTGAATGCCCAAAATAATTATAAAAGGTAAAATATCTTGCCCTTAATGTTGCTTTATCTTTTCAAAGAGGTGCATGTGTTGCCTGTTCAAGCTAAGGATCAGCTTCTTGAGGAAGTAGAAAAGTGCATTGTCCTGCTTAAAGGCGGAGAACTTGAGGTGCTCATTAAGGAATGTCTGAAGAATGGCCTACCTGCCCTTGAAATTTTAAATGCTATGGCGAGGGGAATGGAGGAAGTAGGGAAGAAGTACGAGGCGCAAGAGTATTTTTTGAGTGAGTTAATTTTCAGTGGTGAGATATTCAAGAAGGGAATGATGCTTCTTGAGCCGTACTTGAAACGTGAGTCAGAGGGAGAAGCGAAAAGTGTTGTAGTTGTTGGAACAGTCATGAACGACCTTCACGATATAGGGAAAAACATTTTTGTAACTCTTCTAACGGCTGCGGGTTTTAAGGTTGTTGATTTAGGAGTAGACGTTCCCCCGGAAAAGTTCGTTGAGGCAGTTAAAGAAAACAACGCAAAGATAGTTGGCGTATCCGCTCTTCTGACGAGCACCGCTCCAGGGATACGGGACATCGTTAAATTGCTAGAAAAGGCAGGCTTAAGAAGAAAGGTCAAGGTAATCGTGGGGGGTGCAGCCCTAACGCAAGAAATGGCTAGGGAACTAGGGGCAGACGCTTACGCAGAAACGGCAGTCAAAGGAGTTGACATATGTAAAAAATGGGTGGCGGAAAGTATCTAACTCTACCTTTTTCTCTCCGGTACCTTCAGGATTAGCTACTTAACTGCCCCCTATTTGTTTTAATGCGTCGAGCACTTCACTAGGTATAATGTATTTTCTGGCGTTTTTGCCACCTATTCTGTTAAGAGTTTCCAGATATTGCAACGCCATTGTTTTTTCGTCCACAGTTTTAGCCACCGATGTAATTTTTTCCAATGCTTGGGCGTAACCATCAGCTTTGAGGATCATCGCTTGCTTGCGGCCTTCTGCCCTTATGCTTAGCGCTTTACGCTTAGCCTCCGCCTTCGTGATCATCGCTTGCTTATCCCCCTCAGCAATAAGTATAGCGGACTCCCTTTTCCCGTTCGCCTCAGCCACAATAGCCCTCCGAACTCGTTCTGCTTCCATTTGCCGTATCATCGCATCAAGTACCGACGCTGGGGGAAGAATCTCCCTGATCTCAACGCCTGTAATTTTAACTCCCCATCGTGCAGTAATTTCGTCAAGCTTCTCTTGGAGCTTCGCGTTTATGTGTTCCCTCTCGGCGAGTACTTGGTCTAGGTTTATGTCGCCCACGACCGACCGAAGAGTTGTCTGGGATATCCCTATTGCTGCAAGCCTCCAGTCAGCAACCTTAATAACCGAGTCAAGCGGAGAAACCACCTTGTGATATATTATAGCATCTATATCCACAGGCGCATTGTCCTTCGTGATACATCTTTGAGGCGGAACATCAAAGTAATCCTCTCTTAAATCCACTTTCACCATCCTGTCGATGAAGGGAATTACAAAGATTATCCCTGGTCCCTTCTCTTCCGGGAGCACTCTCCCTAGCCTAAAAATAACGCCTCTTTCATACTCACGCAGCACCCTTAACCCACTGAAAAGAATTATCAAGATGAAAATAGCAGCCACTAAGAGAATGGTAATAAAGGACGTCATATCCATCTGAAGCGGTAGCAAAGTCCACTCCTCCCTTCTACATTGCTTATATAATGCCTAATTTAAAAGTTAAAGAATCTTTCGTTTTATTCATCTTTTGTTTGCCTCAAACAGCTTTTTGAGAAGATAAAAAAATTAAAGTCTTAAACATAATTATTATCTCAGAGATTCAGCGTGCTCGTTGCTGAGGGAAGAAAATTGTTTCTCGTTGATTCCGGCGGCCGCGAGGAAGAAATCTACGTTGTAGATGTCGACGCCCAACTTGGAGTAAGTTCTGGAGCGGTCAGTAAAAATTACAGTTTAAGTGAGCTGCATGGATTCATAAGGGAACTGGAAGGAGATCTTCTTCTTAAAAGTGCATCCCTAAAGCGTCGGATTGCAAGATTTGATTCCAGCATTCCCCTAAGCCTTAAAAATGTTCATTTCGGGGAAATCGGCAGCCTTGTCGACGAGTTTTTTGTATCTCCTTTCGCCACGAAGATAGCCAGTAGCGGAGGAAACGTGGAATTCGTATCTCAAGAAGTTTCCCGTAACAATACCTTAGTGTTGAAGTTGCTTCAGGGCTCTTTCTCCTTTAACACTTTCTCATTCAGATATGTTCTCCCAGATGAGGTGCCCGACGTACCTTACCTTGTTTCGGAGGGATATCGAGGAGTGCGAACAAAGTTTGATGATGCTTCATGGTTCGCGACGCTTTACTCCGATTTATCTTACTTTGGAATGCCATTGATAGTTGAAATCTTCAGCAGACGTGAACTAGACCTGCTGGAGAATTTTATTGAACAAAACGAGGTCGATGGGAAACTTGAGAACCCACTTATTGTTCTTCCATACTTAAGAGAGAAGGTACGGCTTGACCTATATGGTCTAATGGGAATTAAGAACGTTTTCCTGTGTTTTTCTCCTTTATCATTAACAGTCCTGAAACAGTTAGTATATACTCTTAGTGAACTTGACAAAGAGTGGTTTAAGCACCTAATTTTCGGAACAGGATTTCCCGTTTCTAATGTTAAGTCTGTCGTAGACTTTTTCACATTCTTTCTGAGCGAAGAATTTCCCGGAGACTTAAGGGCGCTTAGATGGATTATGGGTCTAAACGCAGTATCCTTTCTTCCTCCAAAAACGCAGCGGAAAGGGGACGTAGAGAACGATGAAAGATGTATTATCACCAATGGAGCGACAGCTAAGTTGCTTCTTTCGTCCCTCAGAAACCTCATGCTTCATGCAATGAAGAGAAATTCCATTTCCTTAGTTGCATGTGACTGTTTGGCAAGCTTAAGCGAAGAACGAGTGGATCCGAACAAGTATTTCGTTGTTCTTTCATCAGCTAAGGAGAAAAAGTTTGGAGGAATGCTTTTCTTGTCCGAAAGCGGTAACGACGAATTGACCTTACTTCTATTGAGGCAGGAAGTTGTCAGGAAAGCGAAAAGCAGGTTTGCCGAGGACTTGCTCAAGCAGCCAGAGGTACAAACTGCTATTTCTAACGCCGTTAAGCTATCTTCAAGTGATGATGTGGAGAGATGGTTAAGATGGTTTATTGAGCATTACAAGGAAAGCAACATGATAAGTTACGATGACATTAACTCATTCACAGTTCACACATTTAACATCGGTGATAAGTTAGCCCTAATGAATAGAGAAGACATGCTTCTTCTTGGGTTGAATGATGGTGACTTAATACTCGCTAGAACAACTCTAACTGGAGACTGGTATGTCGTTCCTGTAAGGGAGGGGAAAGAAGTTCCGGGAGGCGAACTTTGGGTTGACGAAAAAGTAATCAATACTTGGTATGTTTTTGATGGCGACATTCTTCAAGTTGAAAAATTTGACGGCGAAGTTCCAGTTCTTAGAGAGATGAGTTTGCTGGTCGATGATGAGACAAGATTACAGGAAGCTGAAAAGGTGATGGAGAACGCTTTGGATGGCATTACGGTGGGGCGCGGCTCTCGGTTAGTGCTTCTAGTAGGTGAAGAAATGCCTCTCGTTGCAACGGTTGTACAATTAGACCCTCCACTTTCGGTGGCTGGAATAGCCAAAAAGGACGTGACTAAGATAACCGTGGTTCCTAAGAGTATTCTAGCACCATACAACCTCTTCCTAGTAATAGACCTTTCAGAAAATATGGGACATGGTCCCCCTGTCCCCATAGATCCCGCTGTTGTTGAGGAGCTAAAAAAATATGTGCTCTCCATGAGGGCTGAAGAGCTCTGCGATAAAGAAGCTAATCGTGCACTTACCTCATTCTTCGCTTCCTCTTACCTTCTAGTAAAAATGGTTAAAGTTAGCCGTCTAAGCAAAGTTTTCCTTCTAACATGCTCAGACGAAATAAACATGTTCTCAACACTTGAAAAAAGAAAGGTATCCCCATACTTGGAGGTAACTCCTCAAAAACAAAACATTATGCTAAGGGCTCTCTCATCTCACATGCTCGACAAGTGTAAGGAAAGGTGCAAGGGAAAAGGGAAACTCCTCGAGGTAGCAAGCAAAATAGAAGATCTTCTAGGGAATCTGAAGGAAAACGATCCCATTCTCGTTCTCTTTGTAGTTCCTAATGAAGACTTAGATGAGGCAACAAGAGCCGCTGGGCTACTGAAGAAGGATAGCCGAATTAGAACCGCCTTCATAAGTATAGGACCCGTTGCTTCCGCTTCAGAAGAACCAAACTGCATATGCTTAAGCGAGGTAAACTCTGCTTTGCTCGATGATGTAGTTAAACGCCTGCTTAATGTAGTATTTCCTAGTTAGCTTTACTCAAAAAATGAAAGTAGTGAAAATATTTATCCAAATGTCTTTACTTATTTTTCTTTGAAAACTTAATGGAAGGATGTGCGATGTCGAACGAGGCGGAGGTGGAATTTGAGCCTTGGAGTAGGCGATCTATGATCGCCGGGACATCCTACGTTGTCCAGATAGGTAAAGTGGAGGGAGAATGGGCTGTCTGCATATTCAGAGGGAAAGATGTTATATCGGTCAAGAAAACTGGAACCTTGGATATAAATGTGCTAACGTCCATCGTATACAGTAGTCTTGCTACTCCCCCATCTCACTACGCCATAATGAGGGCTTTAAGCAACATTATTAGAGAAGCAAAGGTTAGGCAAACACCTTTAGCAGTGTCACCCCTACAGGAGCAAGAAGCACAGCAACCTTCCCCCCAACAGTCTGAAGCTATCTCGCATGAAGCAACAGGAGTTTTAGAGGGGACGCAACCTCCAGCAATTACTGCTGAAGCCGAGATAAAGGAGCCTGAAAAGGTTGTTAAAAGCAGCGCCCAGGAATTCTTCAGAGTTGTTGAGCCGGCTGTTAAAGAGGAAGCCATGCCTCCGACGCCTAGCAGAGAAGTTGAAACTGTAAAAGTTGAAACGATAATGGAAACAGCCATAGAAGACGTGCCATTCCCAGAGAAATGGGAAAAAACGGTCTCCAGCCTCATGCTCCTTTGGGGAATTGCAGTATCCTTCGTTACGGAGAGAGCCAAAAAAAGAGCTGACGAGCTTTGGAGTTATTATCGTTCTCTGATAAAGGAGTCTTGGAGCAGAGTTAAAGAGAAGGACTTCAAGGAGCTAATGAAGCTTTTCATCTCTCAATGTCGTTTTATGGGGGCAAATGTTAAAGTAGAAAAACTGACTGAAAACACATTTGAGTCTACTACAGATTGTTTAGCATCAAATTTCAGGAAAAAATACAAGGATATTCTAAACCTTCCGCCAGAATTCCCATGTATAATCTGCCAAATTAGAGGTGAAGAAATTGGAAAGCTCCACGGTCTTAACGTCGAAATAATCACTAAGGAAGGGGGATGCAAAATAATGGTTCATAGACCGACTGAGGAAGGAACAGGGGAACAACCAATCATAATCTAAACAATAATAAACACAGAAAATTTTCAACATAGCCATTTTAGCTAATCATCTTTTGCGAAATAAACTCCTCTATCTTGTTGAATGCTTCCTCGAGCACCTCTATTGGAGGCAGGAACACTATCCTTACATGTCCCTTCCCCCTTTCTCCGAATCCCGAGCCACTTACAAGAAGCACGCCCTTACTCTTAAGTAGCTCCACCACGAACTCATCATCTCTTCCCCATTTCTCGCCCAGTTTCGGAAATATGTAAAATGCTCCTCGCGGCTTCTCGCAATAAACATCTGTAAATTCATTTAACCGCTTAAGGGAATAGTCCCTTCTCTCTCTCAATGACAAAACTAGTTCCTTTATATGCTCCTTCGACCCGTTAAGCGCCGCCACTCCAGCCACCTGAGCTGGTGTGTTTACTGAAAGCCTCATTCGCGTCATTTTTTTAATTCCCTCTTTTACGCTGTCAAGTACCCCCTCCGGATCGTGGAAGTAAATGTAGCCAAGCCTCCAGCCAGTGATCAGGTACGTTTTTGAGAGGCCATTAAGCCCTATCACTGGAACGTCATCTGAGAGGGCCGCAGTACTCTTAAAATTTCCATCATATACTATTTGGTCGTAAATTTCATCTGAAATCACAGGTACGTTATGCTCCCCTGCGACGTGTATTATCTCTCTTATCGTTTTTTCAGAGTAGACGGCGCCTGAAGGATTATTAGGATTAATTAGCACAATTGCCCTCACTTTTTCCCCTATCTTACTCCTTATGTCGTCGATGTCAGGTCTCCAACCCTCCTCTTCTATACACCTGTATGTTTTAGGGTTAATCCCACTGAGTATGGAATATGAAACATAGGGAGGATAGGATGGGTCGGGGATTAATATTTCGTCACCTGCATCCGCTATAGATGGCAAAACTAGCTGAATTCCCTCAGAAACCCCCGCTGTAACGAGCACATCATCAGGTGTTAGGCCGTTCACCCCATTGACTTCCCGTTCCTTTCTGCATATTGCTTCTCTAAGCTTCGGGATGCCTTCAGATGGGGCGTAATGGGAATTTCCCTCCGTGGCAGCCTTGGCAAGTGCCTCCCTTATGTGTGCTGGCGTTTCAAAGAAAAGGGCTGGGTCGCCTATGTTTAAGTATATTATCTTTCTTCCCTCATTCTCTAGTTTCTTGGCGTAGTTCACGAGATCCCTTATAGCGTAATTTATCATCGAAACCCTTTTACTTCCTAAAGGCACTTGCAATCCTCCAGTTTTTACTCAATAAAAGCTAAAGCCGACCTTTTAGCTTTATCGCCTCCAAGAAGTGTTCAAGTTCACCCCTAAAACCTTCCTTCCTCGCTTTCCTCTTGGTGAATCCCTTCTTAAGGGCAATTTTCCTCAGAGCCCTATCAACTCCAGAACCATACTGTAACGCTAGTTTTTCCCTTTCAACGGCAGACCTAGGCGTATGAAAACACTCAGCCACCCTTCTCAAAACATATTTCCTAATGTATTCGCCATTTTTTGCTACCACCTTGTACTGTGGCGGAACCCTAATGGCATATTCCACAAGGTACATGTCAAGGAACGGTCGACGCAGAAGAACTCCCACAATCCCCGCCACCTCCTCTTCCCTTACAAGGTCTTTCTCTGAAAGTGCCGTGAAGGATGAAGTAAGTGCCGACTGTAACGCCTCATACCCTCCTTTCCTCAATATAGAGACGAACCTTGAGTATCCTCCGAAAAGCTCGTCGGCTCCTGTGCCATTCATCACGCGGCTACATCCATCTTTGCGGGCGGCGTCAAGTGCGAATAGAAGGGGAATCGAGAGCTCCACATTTAACACGTTTCCTTCCATAATTCTCGCCATGGCTGGAAGAACGGCTTCCAACTCCTCCTCAGACATGCTTCTCACCTTTACCTCTAAACCGAGCTCCTCACCTGTTGAGATGGCGTTCTCCACATCTTTGCTTCCCTCAACACCCGAACAATACAGCTTGCACCTAACTCCAAGTTCACGTAGAGCAGACGCTATCAAAGTGCTGTCAAGCCCTCCAGAGAAAAGAACCCCTATCTTTCCTCTGCTTCTCTTTAGAACTGCATTCTTAAAAATTCGGGAAAGTTCTCCAACAGCGTCACTTAACTGAATGCCTTTATCATAACCTTCTGATGTGCGGCGCCAAACGTGGACATTTCTTATTTTCCCATCAGAAGCCCTTATAACTGACCCTGCGGTAGACACCTTTGCCTCAAATCCTGCTTTAGTAACGATTCTCTTACTATTTGAGAAAACTGTAACTTCACCCTTCGAACCACAATACAGCACCCTGCGTCCTATCTCGTCTCTCACTGCTATAACGCAATTCTTCTTGAGTAGTAGCATTGCAACCTCCGCCTCAGTTCTTCTCAAGAAATCCCTAACTACTTCTTCCTCCGCTGCTTCGAGTACTCCTTTAGCAAACTCTTCCCAGTTTCCAGATTCATACACTTCCCCAACACCCACGGCAACGCCTTCCTCTCCGTTAAAGTAAAACCAGTCATCTCCTTTGGCGGCAACTCCAATACAGTTTTTCACCTTGCTCTTGGGTGCATTTTCTTTCTTCCCGACAAGAATACTTTCATTTCCGGAGGACGCATAAAGTAGTCTTCCTTCATCTAAAAGCAGCTCGGCTGTCAACTTAAAAGCAGGGATCTCCCTCCGCGAACAAATACCAAATATCAGACTCAAGCCAGCCCACCTGCTTCAACCCAGCCGCACTTTTCCACTTCAGAGAATTCTTTATAACTTTGTCTAAACTCTTATTTGCATGTTTAGAGGTGTCTTTTTGATAAATGAACACATAGTAGAGGAAGCTAAAAAGGGGTGCGGGTTATACCGGCCGAACTACAAGCAAAACATATTTTCTGTTATTCCAACAGCGCTGAGCATTCTAGGAGCTGAACATGACCGACAAACACTACTCTCAAATAAGAGATTTAAAGGCTGTCTTGAAGATGCTTGTTGCTTTGACGTGAATAAGATAGTGTGCATTATAGCTGACTCCGTTGGCGTAAAGCAGCTTCCCCTATTTGAGAAAACAAACAGAGCATGGAACTTGCTTGGGAAATTGGTTCTTTCATCAGTTTTCCCAACAATAACTTCTTCAGCTATTGTATCCATTCATTCCGGTTTGCCTCCGGAGAGGCATGGCATCGTGGGACATAAAGTGTGGTTCCAGCAGCTTGGAACTGTTGTGGACACTCTTAAAATGGCATCCGTTAAGGCACTCTCCACAGATAAGCTCGTGAGAAGCGGGGTCGACGTTCGCGTTCTTCTACTGGAAAGCGACGTATACCATAATCTTAAGGACACCAGTATAGCTCATTTTGAACTAATGCCGTCAAGCATAGCTAAGACGGGCTTATCTCACGTTCTCGGTGTTGAGGCTGTCACAGTAGGGTTTGAAAGCGTGGTGGACGCTTTTTCCACGCTTCGCTCAATATTAAACAAATACGCTGGGCGGAAAGTACTGGTAAACGTTTACTTTGACCTGATGGACATTGTGAGCCATAAGTACGGCCCCCTCAGCGAGGAATATAGGCTTGCCGCCCACCACATAGAAGAGGTCTTCTTACACTTCTTAAAACACTTAAACGACGACAAAGTTGCCTTCATGTTCTTCAGCGACCACGGACAGGAAGAAGTATTCGAAGAAAAAACAGTTAAAATATCGGAAGAAGAAGCAGAATCAGTTTCACATTACCTTAAAAACCAGCCGGGGAGATCTGGTCGGGTTGTCCACTTTTACGTTAAGGAGGGGAATGAAGACGAAGTGAGGAGGTGGGTTGAGGAAAAGGTCGAAGAAAACGGTCTGCTTATGGATTTCGATGAGGCTTGTAAGTTTTTCAGCCTTAAACCTAAAGGGAAGTTCAGGGGCGAGATTAAGTCTAGGATAGGAGATCTTTTGCTGGTCATGAATGCGGGAGCAGAGCTAAAGTTTCAAAGAAAAGAAGAGAAGGAGAAATTGGTTGAAGAGGAGTGGAAGGGATCCCACGGGTCGATGACCCTCAACGAAGTGCTGGTTCCATTTGTGGCTGCGGGATCTGAAATCCTCAAAAAACTGCTGGAGTTGAGCAAATGAGGAAGATCTTCTCCGTGATCATCCCTACGTACAATGAAGAGAAGTATCTTCCCTCCTGTCTGAAGTCTATTCTTTCTCAAACCTTCTCAAGGGAAAGCTACGAGATAATATTAGTTGATGGTTTCAGTGAGGATGGAACAGTTAAGTTGGCCGAGGAAGTGGTTGACAGGATTATCGTGGCTGAGAGAAGGGGACCGGGCAACGCCAGAAACATAGGAAGCAAAATGGCGAAGGGAAGAATTCTTCTATTTCTCGACGCCGATACAATCATAACCTCCAACTTCATGGAAAATGTCCACAGTAAATTTGTCCCAGGAGTTGTAGGAGGAACATGCAACATATACCCGCTGGAGGCAGATCCGCGCGCCCTCGCCCTCTACAAGCTGATAAACATACTATACAAGTTCCTCTACCTCGTAGGCCTTCCTCACGCTCAAACGAAATGCTGTTTCTATCTCCGCAGAGCCTTCTTGGATGCTGGAGGATTCAATGAGAACCTAAGAGTGGCAGAGGATCAGGAGCTTGCTTGGCGCATGTCTAAGAAAGGAAGAATGGTGTACGTCAATGGAGTCGCGGCCTACTCTTCTATGAGACGGGAGAAAACTAAGGGCTATGTTGCAACGGTTATCGATTGGGTTAAAAACTACTTAATGGTAGCCCTTATAAGGCGCTCCCAAGACATTTGGGAACCAATAAGGTGAAATAGACGGGGTTTACTGTATTGAGCGTAATCGACATGCATGTCCACAGTGAATACTCGCCTTGCTCTAGGGTGAAACTTTTTGAATCTCTCTCAAAGGCAGCGCAGTTAGGCGTCGATCTTGCAATTACTGATCACGATACAATCAAGGGGGCTCTTAAAGCCAAGCTCCTCTTACAGAAGTATAATGTTAAAGTCTTTATTGGATGTGAAGTTTCAACTAGGGACGGACAAATCTTAGCTTATGGTATATTGGAGGAGATTCCACCATACTTGCCAGCGGAGCAAGCCATAGAACTCATACACGAACAGGGAGCTGTGGTTGTTGCTGCGCACCCCTTTCGCGATGATAGAGAAAGTCTTCTCGATAAAACCTATGTTCTTCCCTTAGATGGAGTTGAAGTGCTGAACTTGGCTGGTGGAGGAATCAGCAAGGATGCAGAAGAGGTAGCGGTGAGCAGAGGGTTGGCTCAGATTGGTGGAAGCGACGCCCATACGCTAAATCTTGTAGGCGAAGCTGGAACAAGATTTCCTTATCAGCCGGAATCCGAAGAAGACTTGATAAAAATGATAAAAAGAAAGGAATGCACGCCTGTAAGGGTCATTCGCCGCTAAGTCTCAAGTCTCTTTCCAGCAAGCTTCCTCCCCCACCTGTCAAGCTTACTCCATGAAGGCCACCCGGTTTTTGCAAGCTTCACCCTCTCCTCCGGTGCCTCGTAAATCCACTTCAAAAGCCTGACAAACCTTTCTTTCCCGCTCTTAATGGTAAGAATCTCGTGTGGAACCCCGAGACTATGCAGGTAGTCAAGATAGGCTTCCTCCACTAGGAACTGCAACTCCCCCTCAATTTTAACTTCCTCAACTCTAAACTTCTCCGCAAGCCTCTTTCTCACAAGTCTAAAAACCTCCCCCCTACAAACCCTAATAAGCTCCCCCTCATCTACGCCGACTCTTCCAAGGCATCGCAAAACAACATTAACAGCCTCCTCCAAGTACCGCCTCTCCCTAAACAACGGTTCCTGAAAAAAATGAACGGGGATCACGTCCCAAAGGAAATACTCACTTTCAACCTTCAGGACACCGATGACACACCCTCCAACAGGGTCTCCCACTCCAGCGTCATCCACCATCACAGTCAACCATAACCCTCCAGAAAATGCAACACGTGAAACCCAGACATAATCCTCTATCTCCACGCATTTTCATAGAGTGATGTTCTCTTTCACAGGCTGTATTAAACCATTAACCTTATTAAATAAACTATGGATAACTTTTACACCGTTGTCATGTTTGAGGAGGAGTGCTTCGTGGTGAGGGTCGCAATTAATGGGTTCGGAAGGATAGGGAGAACCGCCTTTAGAGCAGCCATGGAAAGAAAAGAGCTGGACATCGAAATAGTGGCCATAAACGACCTTGGAGACGTTAAAACATTTGCCCACCTACTAAAGTATGACTCTGTTTATGGTCGGCTAAAGGGAACAGTAGAAGTTAATGACGGAAACCTTGTAGTGAACGGGAAGGTCGTAAGAATGCTGAACGAGAAGGATCCAGCTAAGTTGCCTTGGAGAAACATGGAAATAGATGTCGTTATAGAATCAACAGGGGTTTTCACTAAGAGGGAGGAGGCTGCTAAGCACTTGGAGGCAGGAGCAAAAAAAGTCATTATCTCTGCTCCCGCAGAGAACCCGGACATAACCGTTGTTATAGGAGTTAATCACCATAAATACGACCCGAAGAAACATAACATTATTTCCAACGCAAGCTGCACAACAAACTGCCTTGCCCCCCTTGTAAAAGTTCTCGACGACAACTTTAAGGTTCAGAGGGGCTTCATGACAACGGTCCACGCATACACCAACGACCAGAGAATACTAGACTTTCCACACAGAGACCTCAGAAGAGCAAGAGCTGCGGCAGTCTCAATAATACCGACAAGCACCGGGGCAGCTAGAGCTATAGGACTAGTGCTACCCCACCTCAAGGGGAAGCTCGACGGAATAGCATTAAGAGTTCCTGTCCCAGACGTATCAATAGTGGATCTAGTTGCTCAAGTCGAAAAAGGAACAACGAAGGAAGAAGTAAACGAAGCATTAATAAAGGCTTCGCAAGGCGAGCTAAAAGGGATACTTGCATGCTCAAACGAGCCCCTAGTATCCGTCGACTACATAGGAAACCTGCACTCAGCCATCGTAGACCTAGAATACACCAACGTCATCGACAAAACCTTCGTTAAATGTCTAGCTTGGTATGACAACGAAGCAGGGTACAGCAATCGCCTGATCGAGCTCGCAGCATTTGTAGGTAAACATTTAACGTAGCTAGATTCAGTGCTCACTCTTTATTGCCTGAAACCTTTTTGTTTCGTCTATTGCCACCTTGTTTAGGTAGTTAGGTATGACGGCTTGGCCGGTTCCGGAACAGTGCTCCAAGGCGGTGGCAGAGGAGCCCCTTGAGTTGCTTGAGGGTTGGCTCTTTTCAATCATCCTTCAAGGTCTTTCGGATCCTGCTTGGAACCTCTCCCCCTGTTCCCCAAAATGTAATCTTCCGCTTCCACTGTATTATCTTCCTCAAAATACCTATGTTTTACCTTCTCTAGAGCGGTGCCAAGCTCTCCCCTCACCTTAACAGTTAACCCTCCTCCTTAGCATCATACCTCTCCTTTGCTCTCTTCTTTCTCGTGCTCGGTAGCTCTAGGTCAATACGGCGAGGTGCCTATACGATGCTGATAGATGCCTTTCCTGACACAATTAAAGAATGAAGGTATCCGAATAGGCTCATTAAGCTTGCATCAATGATTGGCGAAGGGACTTTGACTCATATTGATGCCTAGAACCAAAATTTTAATTTCTGTTCCCCCTATTTTTTTATCTGAGGTGTGAAAATGAGCTTCCTGCTTAGCCCGAGAGGGATTATAAGCTTCATGGTTGGCTTATCGTTCATCTTTGGAATAGTGTATTTCGTAGCGCTTGGACACACCTTAGCCGACTTGAAAACAATCCTCCTCGGCTTCCAGATTAACCCATGGGTCGGATGGAGCTTTCTATCCCCTTCCATGAGCGCTTCAGTTACGGACTACTTAATAAGGCCCCACACGCTGGCAACAGCCTCGCCTCCAGCTCAAACATACGTTCCTATAGCAGCCCTTGCCCTCGGTGGCTTCGTGACGGGCCTCATAAGGAAACATCCACTTAACTCTATCCTCATAGGATTCACCTTCGCAATAATAATCATCATCGCTTACGGAATCTCGCTCCTCCTCAACCCATTCAGCATTATACCGGGCATTCTGGGGTTATCACTTAACGACATAGTTCTATTGTTCATTATACCGTCCGCCACAGGATTTGTTGGGAGCTTACTTACGGTCATATAAAACATTATTTCATTTTTACAATATTTCTCCGCCATTTTGCTAGGGACATGGGAGTTGTTGAGCCACTGGAGGGTTGAGAAGACAAAGCAAGAGGCGCCCATAGCCATAAGGAAGTACACAGGCTGAGGAGCGGCAAAGAGAACTCCCTCGTGTGGGACGACGTTCAGAAGTACTACCGAATGTGGAAAAACGTACCCACTAATTTTCAGGCTTCTGTTGGGGCGGTGGCTGAGCCATCCGTAGTCATGATTTTTGGCATCCACTTTTTAAGGACTTCCACACCCTTATCCGTCAACTTCCAAGCACCGTATAGCTCGTTTGTTATCAGCCCCTTCTTTTTGAGGAAGGTCAGAGCCCTCCTGAAAGCACCTGGCTTGACGTTCCTCGATGAGACTATCACGTTTGTCAGCTCTTTCACATCGGCAGCCCCGACCTCGCTTTTTTGGACATCTCATATATCGTCCTGAGTATCTGCAGGTTGTATAATGTGAGCCTCAAGCTGTTATCTGCCATTTCCACCGTCCTTCCATTGTTTTTCTGGTAGACATATATGTTACAAGATGTTTAGAAAATTTTGTTATCGTTACAATCTTATTAGGCCGTTAAGATTTAAGATTTAACCGTTCATTCTGCCTCTACATTATGACTCTGCCGACGTCTTTTAGGGGATTCGTGTCCCTTCTAGGCGTCAGCTACACGCCTTCTACATCTGACGTGATCATTGCTGGCGATCTCACCGACCATAAATCATTGAAATTTCTGCTTCAGAGATGGTTTCTTACGGATCCCTTATTTTCTTGAAGCGCTTGTTAACCACGATGTTTTTAAGCAAGAATAAATTTTTACTCGTTCAAATCTTTGAAGGGAGGAATGGAAACGTGGTGACTTTAAAGGATCTTCTCGTACTCGCAGTGGTTTACATTTACGTGTTTGCCGTGATAGGCATTGGTGAGGGGCTGAGAAGATGGAGAGGGATGAAGCCGGAGTTTACAAGGAAAATGATACATTTCTTTGCTGGCGACGCCATTCTTTTCTGTCCCTTCTTTGATATGCCTCAATTAATTCCCATAGTGCCATTAACCTTAGGCCTCCTAATATTCTTCACAACGCCGAGAAGTCCGATTAAGAGTCTAAGGTCAATGTTTGAGGTCATGGCCAGAGAAGAAGACTATTCCACAGGACATATTTACGGGCCATTTTACTACATTGTTTCGGTGGGAGTGATTGTTGCTGCCTTCGCCTTGCCTTTCAACGCAACATACTGGCCGCTTTTCACTCTCGGTGCATTTGCGCTCTTCTCTATGTTTTATGGCGACGGTTTAGCAGCGATAATTGGTTTGCGCTGGGGAAAACACAGGTACACAATTAGAGGTAACACGAGAAGCCTTGAAGGATCCCTAACCGTGTTTGCGATGTCCATTGTTTCAGCTGCAATAACTTTCACGTACTACTCCTATTTCGGTTTCTGGCCAAGCTTGGGATCACTATGCCCCAGAATACTAACCGCCGTGCTTTTCGGTGTCCCAGCCACTTTGCTGCTTACAGTTTCCTTCTTGTATACCCCCACCTACATCGAGCTGGCAGCAGTTACAGTCGTTGGCTCTTTGCTTGCCTCCATAATAGAAGCACTTTCTCCACGCGGAATAGACAACATTACACTTCCATTAGTGCTATCCCCCACCTTCATCATACTGGCATACCTTGTAGCACCATGTTACTTCATCCTGCTTCAACTTCCACCGCTTTTCTAGGAGAAGTAAAACTCGTAGCTTCCTTCTTCATCTTTTTTAGTTGGTGCTATTCCAAGTTTTTCTTTCAGTTCTTGGTTTTCCCTTTTGAGGCTTTCAACTTGGCTTCTAAGCTCGAGCATAGTGTCCTCTATAGTCTTAACTGTGCGCTCCATAGCTTTACTTCTCCACTCGTCCTTCTCCTTCGTTAACTCCTGCAATTGCTCCTCGTACCTTCTACGCATAGCTCTTAATGCTTCCAGAAGCCTTTCTGTTCTCTGCCTTAAGGCCTTGTTCTCCTCTAGGAGGCTTTGGTAAGCTGTAGCTTCTGCTCCGCGTCTTAATTCGTCAATTTGCCTTCTTAACTCACCGTTTTCCTCCCTTAATGCTTCAAGCTCTTTCATTAAATCTTGGTGCTCCTCTTCTAATGGGTCTAAGAAAAAGCCGCCCTTACCCCTTACTCCTTCGAGCATTTCCTTAAGTTTTCTATTTTCTTCTTCTAGCCTCCTAGCTTTCTTTTTGAGCTCTATAACCTTACGTATAAGTGGCGGCTCCTCTTGATGTTGCTCAAAGAGCTTAAATACTTCTTCTCGCTGTCCCCCCGAAAGGAACTCCACGAGTTTCCTAACTGAACTTGCCATTATGCTGAGTTCCCTTTGGCTCACGTGTAATGCCCTAGCAGCGCTCAGCTCGCCTGAAGATAAAACTTCATAGTACCTTGTAGCATCTTCGAGCGCCCTGTCTCTAAGCTCCCTGAGGTTATCTGAAGGCAAATTGGCTACTTCCACACCGCTGCACGCCTTTCTAATAAACTCTATCAGTTTCTCCGTCTTGGCTACCGCTAACTTTCGTTGTTCAACAGCCCCAGCCTCACTACTAAGAGCCCTGTCAACATTTGCCTCTCTAATAAGCCAATTTAATGTCTCTTTTATCTCGGAAACATAATCCTCGAGCTGCCCCTCATTAAGACCAATTTTTTCAGACACACCCTTTCACCTCTCAATCTTTTCTTTACATCCACAACCGTCTCTCCTAAAGACGCCAAACTCGTTCAAGACAGCCCTGAGCATACCGCCATCAAAAACTGGTCCATCTTTACATACTAGGTGCTGACCTAAACTACATGATCCGCACAGTCCGACACCACACTTCATATACCTCTCTAGAGCGACTTGCACCTCCACCCCCGCCGCCTCAGCTGCTCGGAAAACCTTGAGCAGCATTCCCTCCGGGCCACAGGCGTAAATTTGGTCATAACTCTTCTCTCTGATCAACTTCTCGGCAAAGTCTCCCGCCATTCCCTTAAAACCAGCACTTCCGTCTTCCGTTAAAATAGCTACTTCAGATGCAAATTTGGTTAACTTCTCAATGGAAACCAGTGCTCCCCGCGTTCTAGCTCCAACTACCGCGTGCACCTCAACCTCTTCTCTCCAAGCATCCTCAACAAGAGGAAGGAGAGGCGCCACTCCAACACCTCCACCAACTACAAGGATCCTTCCCTCCTTTAGTCTGAAACCTTTCCCTAATGGTCCTCTAATTCCCAACACGTCTCCTTCCTTCATTTTGAAGAGTGCCTCAGTAGCCTCCCCCACCCTCCTAAAAGTTATTCCCGGCGGCGTCCTGCTGGAAATGCTCATAGGAACCTCATCCACTCCCGGAATCCATACCATGAGGAACTGGCCGGGGACTGCCGCTGCGACCTCATCATCACTACTGAGGAAAATCGTTTTGACTGTGGACGTTTCAGTAACAACTTTTTCAACTCGTTTTAACCTAGGCCTTTGAAGGTTTTTACTTATGAGCAGCCCCCACCACCTCCCCGACGTCTTTAAATCCTTTCTTTTCAAGGTATGACTTTATGCCGTCAACTAACTCCTTAAACACGTTAAAACCCTTAGTAAGGGCGGTTGCAACTTGGATGGCTGATGCGCCAGCCAAAATGTGCTCCACAGCATCCTCCCAGCTGAATATTCCGCCTACTCCTATAACTGGTATTTTTAACGCCTCATAGAGCTCGTAGACGCACCGGACAGCTATTGGCTTTATGGCTACCCCAGATAACCCCCCGAACTTATTCGAGAGTATAGGGCGACAGGTCTCCACGTCTATGGCCATCGCTCTAACAGTGTTTATCGCCGTTACGGCGTCCGCTCCAGCATCCTCCACAACCTTCCCAACTTCAACTATGTTTGTGACGTTCGAGCTAAGCTTTACGAAGACGGGAACCCCAACTTTCTTCTTCACAGCCTTAACAACCTGCCCGACAATTCTCTGACTCCTCTCTAGGATCCCCACTTCAGTGTGAGGACAGGAAACGTTTAGTTCCACAGCTTCCGCTCCAGCGTTCTCCGCTTTCTCAGCCACCATAGCAAACTCTTCAGGCGACCTCCCGAAAACGCTAACAATAACAGGTACCCCTCCCGTCTTAGCAATCTTTATCTCTTCAACAAACTCGTCTATTCCCGGGTTAGGCAACCCCATACAGTTCAAATAGCTCCCCGGCGACACTTCAACTATTGTCGGGTTACCATACCCCATCCTTCTCTCGGGGCCAACAGACTTCGTAACAACAGCCCCTGCTCCAGCTTCAGCAGCTCTCACCATCAGTCTTCCAGTTACTCCAATGATACCTGACGCAAGCATGACCGGGTTCCTTAACCTTAGACCACCCACCTCCACCTCGAGTTTCACCATGGCTTCTCCTCCTCTCGTTACAAGCAAACACCAGCATAAAGATGGAATCATTCAGTTTATAAGCTTCGTATTTTGAGCATATTTCCATTCTCATCATCGAGCAAGAAGAACTAGCTTCAACTTGATTAGAGTCTTCAAAAAGGAATCTTTTTAAAAGTTTAAGCTTGGATTTTAAGGTGAGGGGTTATTCTTGGACGTTTACCTTGTCAGTTGCGTTTCGGGAGTCTTTGCCTTAGATGAGTCCGGAAACGTTTTGGGATTCTCATTCATGCCAGCCGAAGCCGAGAGCATAGCTGACCGAATTTACTCTCTCCAGAAAGGGGAACTCATACCCGAACTTAAAGAGGTAGTTGAGGCACTAGGCAGAGATAATACGTTTATAGTTGAGGACAAGTATGTTGGAGAAACGCTGAAAAGCAACCTCGAAGTCAACGTGAGAGTTGAAAGGGGCAATGGCGTAGCCCGTCTTTTCAGAGCGCGCCTCCTCGAATACCTTGGAAAAGCTGGAATTATGCTGTCGGAAAATGACCTAAATGGATTGACCCACCGCGTCTCCTCAATTCTGACTCGAAGAAAGGTTAGGGAAGTTGGTAGCAGGCGTGACGAGCTCCTAATACAGGCAGTGTACTGCTTGGACGACGTCGAGGAGGTTCTAAACTTGTTTTCCATAAGAGTTAGAGAATGGTACAGCCTGAATTTCCCCGAGCTCACACGCTTACTTCAGTCTCACTTGTCATTCGTACGAGTAGTGTGTGAGCTTGGATCCAAGGAAGAGATCACGATAGACGCTCTCTCCGAGAAGCTGAATCTTCCACCAGAAATCGCTGAAATCATAGCGAGTGAGGCAGCTAGCTCGATGGGGGCCCCAATTTTGGGCGAGGACTTTGCCCCCTTAAAGGATCTAGCCTTGATAACCTTAAGTCTCTTCAATTTTAGAGACACGTTGAGAAACTACATAACAGACGTAATGCAGGAGATTGCTCCAAACCTCACCGCCATAGTTGGTCCACTGGTTGGAGCCCGTCTCATATACTTGGCTGGCGGCCTTGAGAAGCTAGCCCGTCTCCCAGCATCTAAGATACAAGTTCTGGGTGCCGAGAAAGCTCTCTTCCGTAGCCTAACCATCGGTACCCCTCCACCTAAACACGGCGTCCTTTTCCGGCATCCCGAAGTAAGCGGCTCTCCTTGGTGGCAGAGAGGTAAAGTAGCAAGAGTTATAGCTAATAAGGTTGCAATTGCCGCCCGTGCTGACGTATACACCGGAAAGTACATAGGCGACGAGCTTCAAAAGGATCTAGAGAAGAGAATCAAGGAAATAAGAGAACGGTTCCCCTCACCTCCAGCCGAAAAACCTAAGCGCCCTAAGCCTGCAAAGAAGAGGAGGTAAAATGTCGGAGAGAAAACCACCTATAGTGAAACCTCACTCTCATGAAGGCGTTTATATCATTATTCTGGGCGGAAAAAAGCGCCTCGCCACGAAAAATATTTCCCCTGGCTTCAAGGTGTACGGCGAAGACATAGTGGAGTATAGAGGTGAAGAATACCGCCTTTGGGATCCAAATAGGAGCAAACTGGCGGCAGCCATACTCAAGAACCTTGAAAAAGTTCCTATAAGACTTGGCTCCAAAGTCTTGTATCTTGGAGCCGCGACGGGCACCACATCAAGCCACGTCGCAGACATGGTTGGGAAGCATGGCACGGTCTTTTGCGTTGAATTTGCCCCGCGGGCAATGAGGGAACTCGTAATAGTATGCGAAAAGAAAGAGAATATGATCCCAATCATGGCTGATGCCAGATATCCTGAAAAGTACTCCATGATAGTTAACGAAGTTGACACCATTTACTGCGACGTGGCACAACCTGAGCAGGCGAGGCTCCTAGCCGACAACGCTGACATGTTCCTTAAGAGGGGCGGATGGATTCTCCTAGCCATAAAGGCGAGGAGCATAGACGTAACCAAGAAGCCGTCGGAGGTCTATAGGAAGGAGATTTCAGTCTTGGAGAACAGAGGTTTCACAGTTAGGCAGACGATCAGCTTGGAACCATTCGACCGTGCGCACTCTATGGTTCTCGCAAAATACTCATAAGGGAGAGTGAACTTTGTTTTTCGATCGTTTCATTAATGCTCTCTGGAAATCCGAGCTTCAGAAACTTAACGATCATCTACCTAAGGAGTACAAGCCTCTTACACGTCTCCTGAATGAGGATGAGCCCCACGTTCAAACAATTGGAGGAGACAAAATATTCATGAACAAGAAAGACCTAGAGTTAGTCGCCAGCATTGTCCCAAGAAAATACCATGGTAAACTTCGCCTCCCTCTAACCTTCATTAGAAGAATAGACATGGGAGAAGGTGTCTACACTATAAGTGGTGGGTTGCTTGAGAGGCTCTTAGTCTCCTCCCTGTTAAAGGAGAAACCCGTCTTTGTAGAGAACGAAGAAGATGCCTTAGAATACATTTATAGGCCGCAACTTTGGCACCTCAAAAGGGTTATTAGAAGCCTAGTTGTAGTCGGTTTCTTTATGCCAAAAGAGGAGCTCTAAGCTATCTCCCAAATCTTCTTTCCCTCTTTTGGTAGTCTCTCACGGCACGCAACAAGTCGATTTTCCTTATTCCAGGCCAATAGACGTCGCAAAAATAGAGCTCAGAGTAAGCTGACTGCCAGAGCAGGAACCCGGACAGTCTCTCTTCTCCCGAAGTTCTTAATATGAGGTCTGGGTCAGGCATTCCCGCCGTGTAAAGATGTTCCTCGATCACTTTTTCATCTATATCCTCCACTTTCAGCTGGCCATTAGCAACTTTCTGAGCTATTTTTTTGACGGCGTCGACTATTTCTGCCCTACCACCGTAACCTATAGCTACATTAAGAAAATACCTGTCATAATTCTTCGTTGCCTCCTCAGCTTTCCTTATAGCCTCCCTCACCCTTTCAGGGAGCAAATCCAATTTGCCAATAGCTTTAACCCTAACCCTATACTTATGGATCTTCCAGTTCTCTATAACCTCATAGAACTTCTTCTCAGCAAGCTTCATTATCTCTTCAACTTCTTTTCTGGGGCGGTTAAAGTTCTCTGTTGAGAAAGCGTACAGTGTAACCATCCTGATACCAATCTCCCAGCACCACTCTAGAAATTCTTTAACCTTCTCCGCCCCATACTTATGCCCTATCCAGCTTTCAAGCCCAAGAGATCGGGCATATCTCCTGTTGCCATCAAGAATGACGGCAAGGTGCATGGGCTTCACGCCGCTCCTCACCTGTTGCATCAAAGCCTTCTCGTACACGTAATAAACTGTCTCAAGCACCTTGCTGACGAATGGAAACTTCAAAAAGGACACGTTTCGCCAATCATTAATAAAAAATCTAGGCGTCTTGGTCTTATTCATCAGAATTCCTCCGAAAGAAGGACAACAATAATAAAACAAACTATCAGAAATAAAACTTTCTTGGAAGTATATAAATCCAATTCGTAGTCGGCAAACATAAACATTTAACTTTCTTTCATAAATGTTTCACCAATAATTTCCCATTGGTGGTCTAAGTGAGTCCTGCAGAGTCATGGAGTATGATGAAAAAACATATGGCTGAACAGGCATGTGAACTCCTGTTTCATGTATCCGCCTTGAAGTTTGGCTCGTTCAAGCTAACTTCTGGTAAGTTATCTCCATTCTACATTGATTTGAGAATTGTACCATCCTACCCTGAAGTGTTCGATAAAATAACGGACATGTACGTTCAGCTGATCAGGAACGAGGTTGAAGAATTCGACAGAATTGCTGGGGTGCCAACAGCAGGACTACCGATAGCAGCGCTGGTAAGTTACAAGCTAAAAGTCCCCCTTCTCTATATCAGAAAAGCTGCCAAAAATCATGGAACGCAACGCTTAGTGGAGGGAATTCTTAACGAAAACGATCGGGTTCTGCTTGTTGATGACCTAGCGACAACTGGCTCAAGCCTCCTAAATGCAACCCAAACAATAAGATATCAGAGAGGAATGGTAGAGCACGCGGTAGTACTAATAGACAGAGAGCAAGGCTGCATCCATAACCTTTCAAGTAATGGCGTGCAACTTCATTACCTCATGAAGGTCTCACAGCTTCTCGAAATCCTCCACAGAAAAGGGCTAATAACACATTCAGAATACCAAAATTCCATGGAGTACATTAAACAGGAACAATCTTAAGGCCACCCATATCGAAATTCAAAAGGGAGCAATCCATTTACGCACATTATATTTTTCATTATTTACACGCTGACGCATTCTTTCATTACTCTATTGATAAATCATCAGTTAAAGTTTTGAGAGAATCTTTATATTCGCTATCTTTCTAAAAAAATATTAGGGAAAAAACCTTCAAAGCTTCGGAGTGTGTAAAGTTGCCTCTTGGGATGATCGTAGTTCGGTGGGATAACCGTCTGGGAGCTGTGCTGGAAGCAAAATACCCGCCTCAGATCAGGGTGACAGAAGACCAAATAATGAAGATCTACACTGCTCACGCTATGTCAATTGGGGAGGCTCCCGCAGGCTTCCTTTCACTTAGGGTGGGAGACTTAAACGTTGCATCTTACTACGGTGGATGGGACATAAACTACTATGTGGCGCTTCTCTTAAACGCTGAAGAGGAAGCAGATGCCTACGAAGATGGGTTGGCCGAGATTGCATCCTACATTTTCTCTAAGCTTGAAGACGAGGCATACAAGGAAGAGCTCGGAACACTTTTCGACAAGCTTACGCGCTTCCCTTCATTAACAGAAGAGCAGAAAATGGCCGTAGTTCTTTCAGATCCCCTCAGAATGGCCCTCTTTGAAAGAATGACCGAAGAAGGAAGCTCGACCCTCTCAGATCTTGAAGTCTGGTTGAAGCACAAGTTCGAGCTTAAGTCCGTGGAGCTTCACTCCCTCCTCACTCCCCTCGTCAAGAACGGACTGGTAACTCTCCGATGGGTGGAGGGCCTTCCCAGCCAGTGCGCCTTTCTTGTCAGGGACGCCTTCATCGCAAGGGTTCCAGCGCGTGCCATAATCAAAAAAGCCCAGTCAAGCGAGTGGGGAGCTGAAGCCTCATCCGACTACCTTGACGAGGTCAAAGACTTCTTCAGAAACTATTCGGTTTCACCCGAAGATGTGGAAAACATAACAAAAATCCTCGCCGACCCAGACATATACGACGTTCTAGTACTCCTTAGAGAAGACGTCTACACAATTGATAAGCTAGCGGAGCGCCTCGAAAAGAAGAAGTCCGAAATCACCTCGATAATCAAGCAACTAAACGACCTAGGCTTCATAACGGAGATAAATATAAACGGCGAAAAACACATTGCCCTCAAAACAGACGCAAAAATAATAACCTTCTTCCCCGAATACATGGTTGACCAGATAGCCCTCCAGTACAACGACCAGATAAAGCCACCAAGAATGCTCCTATGGCACCTCAAAGCATTACGCGATAGTTACTTTATGTAACCTTCCTTTAAAAATAATCTTTCTGGGAGATCTGCCGTGATAAGGAACATTGAAATTCTCGATTCAAATGGCAGATTAATATTCATGAAGAAGTACGGGGCAAGTGGTATACCTGATGATGTTTTTAACGACTTCATGTTAAACCTCGCGAAAACATTGTCCCGAGCGAACCTAGATGGAACGGTCGAGTACATGAACCTCAAAAGGACACGCTTATACTATAGTAACACTGACAAGTCTGTCTTCATTTTTGAAGCGGACAAAAACGACGACCTTAACGAAATGAAAGCAAAGATGAAGACCATAATTCACCAGTTCACAGCAGATTACAGTAACACGATGGAGAACTGGAACGGTGACCCGTCTGTTTTTGAATCCTTTAACGAGAAGGTAGATGAGCTAACCACAACCCTCCTAAAGCTCTCCCTCATAGGTTTCAGCGGAGTAGGGAAGACCACCATACTCAAACTAATCAGAGAAGAAGAACTGCCGAGGGAGCACATACCAACCATAGGGGTGGGAATAAAGGGCGTCAAAGGAGCCATGATCGGAAACACTCAGCTTGTATGTTGGGATCTTGCAGGGCAGGAAAGATTCAAAATGACATGGGACAAATTTATTAAAGCTTCATCTCTAATAGTGATAGTTACAGATTCAACGCTAGAGAACGCTGTGAAGTCACGCTTCTTCGTAAGGCTCATAAAAGAAGAAGAGCCAGAAGCAAACATTGTGGCACTGGCTAATAAACAGGATCTTCCAAACGCGCTCCCCCCAGAAAAAATAGAAGAAATACTTGGAGTAAAAACATACGGTTTCGTGGCGATAGACCCGATGAATAGGTCAAAATTCTTCGAAATAGTTAGAAGTATAGTCATGGGAATGGTTTAATATATGGATGGAGGATAATAAAATGGGACTGATAGAAAGAGTGAAAGTTTTCCTGAAAAGGCTTGCTGGTGCACCTCCACCAATACCGAAACCCCCAATAACCGCAGAGGAAGAAGAAGAAATTGCAAACCTCAAGAAAACGTTAGAGGAACTCAAAGCAAAAAAAGAAGAGATCAACTTGGAGCTCAAAAAGCTGGACGCTGACTTCCTGCTCGGAAAAATCGACGCAAAGAAAAGAGACCAAAACTACATAAAACTAATGCGAGAAACGATGAAAATAAACAGAGAAATTGCCACAATCCGCCAAAGAATAATAAGCCTCGGAGGAGTAATAGAAATATAAACAAAACTTCACTTCACCTAAATATAAAGAGCTATTCCAGTACCAATATCAAAAAGATTCTTTATTTTGCTGCTTTCCTTTTTTTATGTTTCCTGCAAGTTTTGGGAAGCTTTCAAGATACGACTGCAAAGTTAAACTTGGCTACTATAAACATTGTTTACTTCAAATAACAGACAGGAACCAAATTTCCTTTTAAAGGAAAGATGAACGTGTTGTAGCCGTTTTCGATGCCAAAAGAGGGAAACGCGACCCCCTTCAACTCTGAAGTGCTTCTTGAGAACGAGGAACGTTGTGGGGTTCACAAATTTTTCATTCCCCCTATAATTAGCGGTTCATTGGGATTTCAGGGACGATGGCAAATCACCCCGCATCAAAAGCTTAACGGCTATGTTCTAGGTGGCTGTAATGCGCCTATCCGCTTGGAAACCAAGCCCTGCATTTGAAGACGTGCCCATTAAGCTCGATGACTACACCACACTTCAGTCAATTCTTGGAGGTGCTCTTCATCTTTAACGTAGTCCGGTTTAAGACCCCCTTGCTCCATCAACTTATAGGCTATGAGGAACTGTGCCTTCCTGAAAGGTGTGCTGTTAAGCCTCCTGTTCATTCTTCCCCCATAAATCATCTTCCCTCCTATGGCTTCAAACTCCTTCACTACTTGCTGGGCGCTCTCTTCTGACACGATCTTCACTATGACCTTCATGCCTTATGAAGTATGTCGTTAATCCTTCTTTTTCTCTTTCTCCCTGAATACTTAGTAGCAACTATGACTTTGACGCTTTTTTGAAATCCTCGTCTGAATGGTTCCCCCTCCTGAAATACCTATCATCAAACGTGTTTCACTTCGCAATGTCTATCTTGATAAACTTGACCTTCTCTGCTTCACAACAGCTAAAAATTTCTATGCTCCCTCATTAACGTCCATTCCTAGAAGCCGGAAGGCTTCTTTTCCTCGAATTGTCTTCCTTAAAGTAATGTGAAGAAACCGCCTGTCACCTTTTTCTCATCAGCCTCTAACGCTCCGCCCCTCCTTCCCTCAACCGTGCCATAAAGCCTTCTAAGGTTCCCATTCTTGCTCAGCCTACTTGCCCCATCTTCAAGTACCCGACGACTTACAGCTCCTCAAATTTCTATTCCAATAAGCTTTGCTTCTACCACTCCAGACCCCCTGCTTTAATTATGGGAAGAAATTCTAACATAGACCACGACTTTAACTACATCAACCTCCCTCTATTCTAGGAAGCCTTCTCAGCTTGCTTCCAGACATCTCTCTCCTCCCCCCTCTCAGGAATCCCAACGCATCTTACTCCGCCTTCTTTATCCCAATTCTGAAGTGCCTAACGCCGCCCTCCCCGAGAATCTCACCAGCTTCCCTCTTTTATCGTGTAGTGCCTCCCTTAAACCAATCAGAATAAAAATCCATAAAATCCATCTATTCAAAAACTGCTCATCAGACCCCTAAAATAAAGAGATATTAATTGTTACGATTGGTTAATGAGTGGAATAGAAATAGAAAATAAAACTATGGAGAAAAGAAGGAGACTTAATAAAGCTCACTCCCTTATGATCCCTTTCTCTGTCAGAACCTCCATCACCCTATCCACGGCCAAAAAAATGTCCTCTTCACGCTTAGCACCAGTTATAACAGCTTTTCCTGACCCGAAAAGCAAAATAACCACTTTGGGGTTTTGCATGCGGTAGATCAGGCCAGGGAACTGCTCGGGTTCATAAAGCGTGTTTTCTAGGAGGAAGGCTGCTTCTTCAAGGTTTAGTTCAACACCTAAGTTGGCTGACGCCACTATGTTTTGCACTTGGATAATCGGTTCGTTTTTAATGTCTATTCCCACTTCTCTGAGGCTCTCAATTATTTTCTTGACCGCTTTTACAGCGTCCTTCTCCGACTTGCTACCTGTGCAAACCATTTTTCCTGAGTTAAATATTAACGTTGCCGTTTTGGGTTGGTCAAGTCTCAGGACAAGTCCGGGGAACTGGTCTGGGTCAAACTCTGTGTTCGGTAGTTTTTCAGCTATCAGGTTCAGGTCTAACCTCTGGTTCAAGATGACGGAGGCTACGACGTTTTCGATGTGTATTGATTTTGCCTTCGGCATTCCTCCCCGCCTCCTTCTATGGAGGGTTATAATTGATATATAAACATTTTTTATTTTTTCTTTGTGCGGTATCGTTTCCTAGTCTGGATTTTTGTTTTTCCTGGTCGTTGTATTTTCAGTGTTTTTGACTGCTGCTTGGTTCTTATTGAAGTATTTTTTCTATGGTTTCAGGGTCTGGTTTTACTTGTATGGGTTTTTCGCATGTTTTGATGGGCGTGTCCGGATCTTTGAGTCCATGTCCCGTTGTTATGCAGACTATTTTTTCGTCCTTGTCTATTAGTCCCGCATCTATTAGTTTTGTTAGTCCTGCTATCGATGCTGCTGATGCTGGCTCGACGAATATTCCTTCTGTTCTGGCGAGAAGCTTTTGTGCTTGCAGTATTTGTTCGTCCGTTACCGTTTCTGCCGCTCCTTTTGTGTCATAGATCGCCCTGAGTGCTTTTTCCCAGTTGACTGGTTTACCTATTCTTATTGCCGTTGCTACAGTCTCAGGATTTTCAACGAAGGTTACTTCTCTTCTTCTTTTCTTGTATGCATGAACTATCGGAGCAGCTCCCTCTGCTTGGATGCCGATGAGTCTAGGGGCATCTTCTATAAGCCCGAGTTGCCTCCATTCTGTTATCCCCTTGTGTACTGCGCTTATGTTTCCGGCGTTCCCAACTGGGAGTATTATCGCGTCGGGTGTTTGTCCCAACTGTTCAATTACTTCGTAAGCTATGGTTTTTTGCCCCTCTAGGCGGTATGGGTTTAAGCTGTTTAGAATATAAAGTCCGAGGCGTTTGCTGCTTTGCTCAACGAGGTTTAGGGCCTGATCAAAGTTCCCTTCCACGGCGAGAACCAATGCTCCATACATAATTGCTTGGGCGAGTTTTCCTAAGGCGATTTTTCCGGATGGAATCATCACGACACACTTTAGTCCCGCTCTGGCAGCGTAGGCGGCTAAGGATGCTGATGTGTTTCCGGTTGAGGCGCAGGCGACAATTCTGTTGTCAAGTTCCTTGGCGAGGGACACACCGACGGTCATTCCTCTGTCCTTGAAACTGCCAGTCGGGTTTTCTCCCTCGTTTTTGACCCAGAGGTTTTTAATTCCTAGCTTCTCCGCCAGCCTGTCACACTTGTATAGGCTGGTTCCTCCCTCGTTGAGAGAGATTTTTTCCCTTACTTTTGGAAGGAAGTCCTCGTATCTCCAGACCGAAAGCGGCTTCTTTCTCCACAATTCAGGGTTGGGCTCTTCGAAGTGGTATTTCACGTCTAGCAGCGCACCGCATTGGTCGCATGTATATATCACAGTGTTCCATGAAAACTTTTTATGGCATCTTATGCATTCAAGCCACATATTATCCACTTTTAATTCCTCCTCTCTTGTTGGCTATTGTTATAACGTCTGCAAGTATGGCGCTGGCGGTCTCCCTCGGTCCTGCTCCCTTACCTATGAAAGTCAATGAACCAGACAACTCTGTGTTGATGGTTATGACGTTAAATGTTCCTCCGACGGTTAGGGGAGAATTTTTGGGGACGAGTCTTGGGGCGACCTCCATTTTTTCCTCGTCGAGGTATGCTATGTGCTTTACGAGGTAGCCCTCCTCCTCAGCTAATTCTATCATCTCAGGGGTCACTCTGCTTATTCCCTCTATTTCAACGTCGGAAAGGTGCTTATTCATGTTCATCAATCCATTTGCTAGGATTACAAGCTTGCAGGCGGCATCTATTCCTTCAACGTCGTAGGTCGGGTCTGCTTCGGCGTACCCCATTTCCTGTGCTTCCCTTAGTGCATCATCAAAGGAAACCTTGTCTTCGCTCATCCTTGAGAGAATATAGTTTGTTGTGCCATTAAGTATCCCTTCAATGCATAATATTCTGTCATGTTTCAGGAATTCCCTAGCGACTGTGAATATCGGTATGGCTGCTCCGACCGTCGCTTCATAGAAGAAAAAGCATCCCTTCTTATCAGCCAGCGAGAGAAGCTCCTTCATCGAGACGACGAGTGGTCCTTTGTTGGATGTCACAACATCCTTCCCTTCTTCAAGTGCTTTCCTTATGAAGCTTACCCCTGGCTCCCCGTTCTTTACATTGGTAGGAGTCATTTCAATTACCACGTCACAGGGCAACTCAGCAATGTAACTTAAAGGACTTGCCTCCGGAACCCAGCTTTGGTGCTGCTTCCCTTTTTCTAGAATCTCGCCTAACTTAAGCCCATTATGATCTATGAATCCGCCGTCGCTCTTAAAGATGCCTGTAACGTTAATGTTTAATTTTAGCCCTTTAAGCCGATCCCCTTTTTCCCATAGAATGTAGGTTAAAGCTCGTCCAACGTTTCCGAAGCCTATCAGGATAAGATTCAAGCTTTCAGCTCCAAGCAATAAACAAATTTTTCTCAACAGCCACTTTCTTGAGAACCCTGAGAGTACTTTCCAACTTCTCACTTGAATCGGCTTCAAGGACGATTTTGACCGTGGAAACATCTTCTGCGCTCTTTATTCTAGCAACAAGCCTCCTAACCATCACTCCTCTCTCTAAAACCCTATCTATAGTGTCCTTTATATTGGTCGCGAAGACGTGCCCGACCATGATAACCACCTTTCTATGAAACTCCATGAGTGGCTCTATGCTCGCCACTTGAATGCCAGTTGCCTCCACGGCATCTCTTATCCTGAAAAGCTGATCTAGGTCTTTAACATCAAAGGTTACTGCCACCGGAAGCATATTCCCTCTTTTTTCCTCCCTAAGATGAGATATCTCTCTGACGTTGCCCCCAAACTCGGCTATGGGGCGCAGAGCCTTTAAGAGTTGCCCCGGCTCGTCGACCAAATTGAATTTTATCTTTACCCTCATGCTTCCTCCTTCCGGCCTAGCCAAATAACCGTACCCTCCACAGAAAGGGGTATTTTTTCCTTTGGAGTTATGAAAAATTATCTTTCCGAGAGTTTAAATTCATCATGTATTGCTTTCACGGCTTCTTTCAGGTCTTTCCTCGAGACCACAAGAGTTATGTTTAACTCGCTGCTTCCCTGAGCTATCGCCCTTATGTTTATACCTCTACTTCCGAGTGCTGAACATACCCTAGCAGCTATTCCTGGAGTGCTTTTCATTCCTGCACCCACTACACTCACCAGTCCGACATCGTCTTCAACGTTTATCTTTATCCAGTGGCTTCCGAAGAAATTGGATCTCCTTATTGCTTCAACTGCCCTATCCTTATCTACGGAATCTATCACGAGCGTTATGTTGTTCTCGGAAGACGATTGAGATATCATTCTAATGTTAACGTTTTCATCCCCCATGATTTTGAAAAGCTTGGCCGCCGTCCCCGGCCTCGAAACCATAGCTTCCCCCTCAACTGTTACCATTGCTACATCCTTCATTCCCGAGACTGCCTTCACCACGCTCACCTTTGCCTCCACAACGTTTGAAATAACGGTAAAATCGTCTGAACCCATCCTCCAGAAGTTTCTTATTTCGACAGATATGCTTTTCCTTTCAGCTGGTATCAGGCAGAGAGGGTGGAGAAGCTTTGCGCCGAAGAAAGCCAGCTCCTTTGCCTCAGCATAGGAAATTTCTCGGATAATTCTTGCATTCTCCTCATACTCCGGGTTTGCCGTGAGTAACCCATCAACATCTTTCCAGAGAATCACCTTAACGTTGCTTTTCTCATCCTTCAACCCATAAGCCAGTATTGTTGCGGTGAAGTCGCTTCCCCCCCTCCCGAGGACTGCGATTTTTCCATCAGCATTTCTACAGATGAAACCCGGAACCACGACATGCACTCCATCATTAAGCAAGGGAATAACCTTATCCCTAATATTGGCGGCAGTCTCCTCTAAAAGAGGGAGACCATTAAGGTAGCTGTTAAACGCCACTATAATATCCTCAGCTTCAACCAAAGTTGTTTTAAGTCCATTTTCATTGAGGAAGAATTCGAGCAACACTCCCGAAAACCTTTCTCCAAACCCCTCTATAAATGCGAGGAGAGCATCGTTCAAACCTTCAAGCCTAACTCTGCTAAGCGCCTTAGCCAGCTCCTCCTTCATAGCCTTCATTCTCTCAATGAAAGAAGATCTCCCCTGCCCCAGCACCTCCTCCGCTATTTCAATATGCCGCTTGACGATCAAATCCAATTCATCGTCCAATTTATTCTTAATAGCTGACCTAGCCATGTTTATGAGCTGATCTGTTACACCTGAAAGCGCCGATGGGACTAGGACAAGCTGGCTTTCTCCACCATACTCTCTAATGGCTCTCAAAACCCCGTTAAAGGCGCCCGCGTCTCTCAGGCAGCTTCCGCCAAACTTCATGACTACTCTGCTCACTCTCATAGTGTTTCCCTCGACTCCTACCAGAGAACAGAGTCACTAAAATATAAGGGTTACGAGATATGAGAAGCTAAATGCCTCCCACAGCGACTTTAAGAAGATCAAAATGAATAAAAATATAACGAATGATTAAATTTATGCTGATGTGCCTTTCCTTTAAAAAAGTCATGGGGGCTTTGTTTATCCCGGCTGGCATTATGATAATCGGTTGGAATAAGAAGCTTGGCGCTATCGTTGAAACATCTTTTCCTCAGGACTTAAAGCTTCCACCAGATTTTGTAACGCAAGTGTTCTCAGCACATTTTGAAGGCGACCTGAACAATTTTACTCCGATGGTTACACTTCAAGTATTCGGCCGGAAAGTTATCAGCTATCTTACAGATAACGGCGATAGGAAGATGTGTTTTGCCCTTCTTCTTCATAAAGATGAAAAGACGAGCGAATGGATTGAAGCCCTCAAAGGGCTGGCATCAGAGGTCACAGAAAAATGTGATTTAAAGGATATTTCATTGTTCTACAAAAAATTCATCCTCGAAAAGAGGTTTAAAAAATAACTTATACTATGAAGCTTACCTCGTTATGAAACGTTTCACCATCAACATTCAAAGTCCTTCTAACCTTCCCACGTCTTCTCGACACGAGTCTAAGTTCCCTTGCCGTAAGTCCCTCTTTGTCCTCAGGGACAACCAGTTCTTCTACCACAAACTCATTTGTAATAAGCATGCTCTTGAAATCTTGTGGAACCAAGTTAATGAAGTCAGGTACAGCTTGCTCGAAAAGTCTTCTTAACGCTTCTCTTTCAACTACAATCTTTCCCACACAAAACTTTATTCCCTCCTCTTCCCCCCTGACGTTCACCGTCCAATCAAGTTTAGTCTTGCATTTAACGCTCAATCCCCGAACGGCTTTGATGCTCAGAAGAAAGGTACACTCGTCAATATGCTTCTCGTAAATCCTTCTCAGCTCGCCTGCCCTAAAAGAAAAGTTCACCTTCACCTTGTATGAGTCGCCCTTCGTCTCAAGTTTACCACAGTAATCCCTGAACAATTCGGCGCACGGCTTGCCTAGAACAATCCCGCTGACATCACACTCCTCATCCTCGTCCATAAGACTTAAAGCAAACCAGCCAATGAGGTCCTCGTACCCGAAATCGCCCTTCAAGGTCACGTTGCGCCCCTTAACCGTGACCTCCAGTCGAGGACCATCAAAGACACCAACTGAGTATTTTACGAACTTTCTATGAAGTCCTTCATCCGAGACACCGTTAACCAATCGAGCCAGCCAATGCATAATAATCACCAAAAGAAAGAAAACAAATTCATCATTAAAACTCTTCTCCTGAAAAAAGAAAGTAAAGTATTAATAATTCCTCAAGAGAAAGAATTAGTTTAAAGGTTTAGGAGAGTTTCGTTATGGCTGCTAGAAAATATCATCTTGCCGTAGGAGTTCTGGTCTTCGTAGCGTTTGCCGTAACTTTCTACATGTGGTACTTGGGAACGTGGACTTTAACCGAAATAGGAAAAAACATTTTTTCAACACCACGCTCCTTCTCATCAAGAGATGTGGTTTGGCTGACTATAGCGTTCTTTCTCTCCCTCACAGGATCAGAGATCGCGGACTTCGACCACGCGATAACATGGATGAACCACCGTGACTGGCTAACTCACTCGGCAATAATACCTTCAATACCAGCCGTCATAGTTCTAGCCGCAACTTTCAGTAGCACTTTCATGCAGGAAGCGCATCTAGCCCTCTCCCTTCTACTTGCAGTAGTCCCTCTGGTACTCACAGCAGCATCCCACCTCTTAATTGACCTCTTTCCCAGCGTGCCCATCGAGGAGCTTAGTAAAAAAGGAAGGTACGTGGAGTTGGCTGTCCGTATGGCTGACAGCGCCATCAGAGGCATGATTCTGACGGAGTTCGGCAAAAGAATGTCCGGGAGCTACCTAATACACTTCTGGTGGAACATTAAAACAGAAAAAGGAAAGGAGAGACGCACCTTGAGCGAGAAGAAAACAAAAACTTGGCTTATGGTTAACGGCCTTGTACTAGTCGGAGTAGCCCTAGCTCTTCTAGCAAGATACTTCATGCTCGAGTTGTCCTTTTCAGTTACCCAACTAGCGTCTATCTTGGTAAGCTTTATTGCTGGCTAATCTTTTCTCCGCAATTAGGGCAGAACTTAGCGTTGGATGGTACTGGCGAGCCACACTGAGGACAGAATCCTCCTCCACCCGCCATTTTTTGTCCGCAATTGCTGCAGAACCGTGCACCCTGAAGGTTCTGAGCCCCACACTTCGGGCAAATAACCACGTTTTGAAGAGGCTGAGATTGCTGAAGAAGAGGAGGCAGAACAGCTATTCCTGCACCGAAAGCAGCTCCCGAAGACTTGCCAAGCGATTCTGCCGCCCTCTCAACCGTTTCCAATGTTCTGGCACGTTCCCCAGTAACCCTTCCTGTCTGAAGCCAGAAGAGCCTTTCCCTGTACTCCGGCGTCGTATCCATCCCTTCGAACTTGAGGTCGACGAGTTCCAGTCCGATTCTCTTGAATGCCTCCCTGATCTTAACCTTAACCTTCATGCTCGTCTCATCCAGTTGCGTGAAAACCTCCTGTAATCTAAAGGATGCTAAGGTGTCTATCATGTTCTCCGTTATGAACCCTTTCATGAACTGGTTTACAGCGTCTGTCGTGAACAAATGGGTGTTTCCAACTACCTCGGTAACGAAGATCTTTGGCTCCTCGACCTTAAACCAGAATGTGCCGTGGAACTTAAGAGGCGCCAGATCAATAGTTTGACCCTGACTTCCAAACTTTCCTTGAAACTGTGACGTTGAAACGAACATTATTTCGGCAGCGAAAGCCGACCTGTCCAGCAATTGAAGGCGTCTTATAAGACCGGTGAGCAATGGAAGATTGGCTGTAGTCAACTGATGCCTGCCTGGACCAAACACGTCATAAGCCTTCCCATCCCTGAAAAACACTGCCACCTGATTCTCCTTGACTATGAGGTTTGACCCCCATTCGATCCTGTCCTCAGGATACTTCCAAACTATTTCGTCCCGTCCACCCTTCCACTCTATAACCTTAGGCATACTCTCACCTACCTAAACCCTAACATATGCTCCTTCCTCTCATTGAATTTCTTATCAACATCATCCAGAACACGCCTCAATTTGAACACGTCTTGATAAACGTCCTTTAAGTTCCCTCTTTCCATTTTCTCCTTAAGCTCAAGCACCTCTTTGTGGAAAGCTTCAACATCCTCAAGTATCCTCACGTCAAAATCATAAAGCCTGTCAAGTTCACGCTCCTCAACCTTTACAGCATCGAAAAATCCAGAGTAACCGTAGTCCGCGTGGTTAATTCTCTCAGAAACCCTGTCAAGCAACGCCATAAGCCTATCCATCTGCTCCCAACTTTCACGAATATCATAATCAACAAGCATTTCCTGAATCAAGCTCAAATCAGACTTACACTGCCTCAGCCTCGTATAAACATAACCTCTGAAAACCTTGTCTGTCTCCCTTCTAATTTCCTTAGCCTTGTACCCATGCAAGCCGGCCCGACAAAACTCAGAGCCTATAGCCAGGAACAAGGTACATCAACTTCTCCAACAAGTTTCTTTTACTCTGAAAGGAAACCTCTCTCTTAATCTTATCCTCGACATTCTCACCTTCTTTCTTCCACAAAGACAAAAACTCACCTCCGGGATACAACCATAATAAGCGGTACAAAAACTGGAGGATAAAAAATTTATAGTAAAAACATAAATCTAAACCCAACTAGGGCGGGTAGTCTAGCGGTTATGACGCCACACATAAAAAACGGGCGATGCTTACAACGTGGAGGTCCCAGGTTCAAATCCTGGCCCGCCCACCAACTACGACCATTCCAAACATAAAATCCAAGCTGAAACTGGAAGATACAAATAAAACCTTACTCTAAATCCATAAAACGCGGTTCCCAAGTCCATTCGTAACCTGCGATGAGATATACTTTGGCAAACCACTTCTTGCAACGGTTTTTAATTACAAAATTAATTCATCTTTTAGAAATAAAGTATTACTACTGAGAAGCTAAAAGTTAAAACAAATTGTTGGTTATATGCTGGAAATCACGGTTACTCTTCTTATGCTTCACTGAATAATTTCTTTAGCCTCTCCAATTCAGCTAACATGGCGCTCCTTAGCTCAGTAATTGATGATGTCTCAGAGGAAAGTGCAACTCTAGGAGCGGATGCGGAAATTGCTGCTGGTGGGGCTGCTGGTGGGGCCTTTGCCGGTGGGGCTGCTGGTGGGGCTGCTGGTGGGGCCTTTGCCTCTATCTCTATTAATGGTGGTCTTTCAGCTCGGGGTGCACCTATGAAAACATCGAATACTTCCTCTGGCTTTCTTTGGGCGAGTGCTTCTATTTCTGGTGCTGATATTACTATTTCTTCTTCCTCTACTGGCGGTATTTCAGTGCTCTTAGCTAGTTTTTCTATTTCTTTTTGTATCTTCTTGATTGAGGTAATGTACGAGTCGTGTATTTTCTGGAAGTTAGCGAAATACTTCTCTGAAGTGCTCACAAGGGACTTACACAAGTTTAATACGGCTTTAAGGACCTTCTCTTCTTTTTTAGGCAAAGTCGTCCCCTCAACTTATTCCTATTTTTTTTACTCTTACTTAAAGGTTACTTTTCAACGTGTTATTTAGGATTTTTAATGTTGATTTTCATATATGAATTTTATCGCAATTTTTCGTTTACTCTCTTTCAATTTGTCTTTGTACTCTTCATTCTTAAGTTTCATATATGGCTCCTCAACTTGTTCCCATTAATAATTGCTTTCGCAGAAAAGAGTTCGTAGTCTGTATTTGCATTACATACTGAGCATTATCACTAGTATGGTCATGTATGAGGCGTGGGCGGCTATTGTTGTTATTATCCTATATTCTCTTGCTTGGAATAACGCTCCCAGTATCAGAGATAACGTGATATATGTCGGAAGGGCTAATAATATGCTTATTAGTCCTATCCCAGGCAAGCCCGTTGCGGAAGCGCTCTGTGGATAAAGGATCACGTGAAGTATGGAGAATATCACTGCTGCTGCTATTAGTCCTTTCCATCGTCCCCAACTTTTTTCCAGTCCCTGTTGCAGGAAGCCTCTTGTGGCTATTTCTTCACATGGCGCTACAAGTAAAGTTACTGATGTTATGAGGAGGATGAGCTGAACGTAGTTAGTTGCTACAAAGGGCGCGTTAATTCCTGATATAAACTCCTCAGAGAGGAAGATGAGCATTGAACCAAAAAAGGGACCATAGATTGTTTGAAGTACGGCTAGCAGAAGCAATGTGGTCGTAATGCTTATGATGTTTGCCGCCACAATCATGCCTACTCCCGCTAGGCATCCAATTGTAACATCCATCACTGTGGTTCTCCTATCCGTAAAGGGAAATCCCAGCTCTCTAAGGGAGACTTTCTTAAGTTTGAGGATGAGCACTGGGATGATTAAGAGTGCCAGCTCTCCTAATGTTACGAATGATAGTATCTCAGGCGTTGATACTAATTCTAATTTGGTCTCATAGGTCATGGTAAATATGTTAAAGGTAAATTGTAACCTTAAGAGGGAAAGAGGATTTATGGCTAGCATTATTGTGAGTCCTAAAAAATACATCATACTCTGAAATATGAAGAGGAGTATTATTGATGCGGTGAAGCCTATTGTTGCCTCAATCCATCCCCAAGAAACATTAGTGCCATTACCTATTCTGCCACCGCAGTATACACATTTTTTCCCTTTTCCCTCAGGTTGCTCAGTTCCACAAACTGGGCAGAAGTGCTTCTTCATTTTCTTGCTTCCTCCCTTTACTTCTTCACAACTTCAACTATCCTCTGTGCGGTTACGTCCACAAGTCCCTTCTCGGTTATCTTCAGGAAGGGTATCACTGGCAGGCTTATAAATGACAGCGTCATGAACGGGTCATGCAATGTGCACTCAAGTTTTTTGGCGGCTTCAAGTAGTCTCCGCCGCTTCTCTATTACGATGTCTGCGCTCTCCGTACTCATCAGCCCCGCTACTTCCAGCGGAAGTGACTCCAAGACTTTTCCTCCATCTGCCACAACCATGCCTCCCTGCATTCTCACAACCTCTCTAGCTGCTACAGCCATATCCTTCCGGCTGGCTCCCATTACAACTAGGTTATGCGAGTCATGAGCTACCGTTGACGCAAAACTCCCTGAGGAGATGCCGAATCCTCTAACAAAGCCTAACCCCATCTCCCCTGTCTCCCTGTGCCGTTCCAGAACGGCAACTTGGAGCACATCATCAGCTGGGCTAGGCTCAACAACCCCATTTATAACCTTTAGTTCAGCTTCATCCTCATGAGTGAGAATACTTCCCTCCTCCACTTTTATCACCCTTACGACAGCGCTGCTCTTGTCGTGTCTCACAGCGAAAAGCTCGGGATCTATTTTTTGGGCTACACGCACGCTCCCCCTTACTTTACCCGAGTAGCTGAACTGCTCAAGCTTAACAGTTAACTTCCCATTTTCAGCCACCATTACTCCTCCTGCAAACACCCTTTCGACCTTAACCTTTTCAAGGTCACTGATGACAGCTATGTCTGCTCTTCTACCCGGCGCCAACCCGCCGAGAACTCTGTCAACTCCTAGGTATGTTGCGGCGTTTAACGTCGCCATCTGGTACGCCTTAACTGGATCAACTCCCTCCTCGATGCTCATCCTGATACGCAAGTTTATATGTCCTTTCTTAAGGTCTTCGGGGCTTATGTCGTCGCAAGCCAGAAGGCAATTTCTTGTATCAAGTCCCAACTTCACAATTGGCTTAAGTAGCTCCGAAAGGTTCTTGGAGGCTGTTCCCTCCCTTAACTTGATGAACATTCCCCTCCTAAGCTTCTCGATTCCCTCCTCACCAGACACGCTTTCATGGTCAGACCTTATGCCAGCAGCGATGTAGGCGCAAAGTTCCTTGCCAGAAAGTCCAGGGCAGTGTCCATCGATAACCCTCATTTCCATAGCTACTTTAAGCTTAGCGACAACATCGGGGTCGAGCCCGAGTACGCCAGGGAAATTCATCATTTCACCCAGCCCAACAACTCCCCTTTCATCCTTCAACTTCTTAATCTCCTCCACACCTATTCTTCCTCCAGCTCCTCCGAGTCTAGGGTCAGACGCCGGAACACAGCTTGGTATTACAACAAAGAAGTTCACGGGCAGCCTTCTAACTTCTTGAAGAAACTCGAGCACACCATCAACGCCCGCAACGTTTGCTACTTCGTGAGGATCCCAAACGACGCTAGTAGTACCATGCGGGAGGCACATCCGGGCGAATTCTGTTGGAGTAATCTGACTGCTCTCAACGTGTATATGCGCATCGAAAAACCCTGGGGAAAGATACATCTCCTTCACATTCAAAACCCTGGTATTCGCCCCCACATGTTCATCTACGTCACCGACACAAACTATAGCGTCACCCTTGATTGCAACATTCGCCTTCTCCAGTTCCCCAGTGAAAACATTAATAATCTCTCCACCCTCAAGAACAAGGTCGGCCTTTAATTCTCCTAAAGCCGCCCTAATAACATCCTCCAACTGCATACTCACCACCCCGAGGAATATGGTCCAGCCAGAAACGCCAAAATACCAAAGAAAGCTCCGATCTTATCTAGAAGGCTCGCCTTGCTCTGGGCTTCGCGAGACGCGTACCTTATAAGAATTAAGGCTGTTGAAGCCCCCACGGCTATAACCCCTGGAAAGTAGAATGGATAGAACCAGAAGCCGAGCGCTCTAATCCACCATGCTCCTAGCCTATCTATGACCGGGCAAAGCGTGAAGCATACGATCCCCGCCACGTTAAAGGCCACGCCGGCATACGAAGCAATCTTCAACCCGTAAACCCTAGCGATCGTCTTTGCATCCCTGAGCACGTCGCCCTCAACATCCTCCATGACCTTTATTATTTCCCTTCCCTGAAGAACGCAGAATGCTGTAAGGAAGAAAAGGATAACTATAATTGGAAGAGAAAACAAGCCAAACTCGCCTGACACGACGAGTGAGCCATAAATATACCCGAAAGCAAAGCTGAAGGAGACAACAAAGTTTCCGAGCAACCCTAAAACCTTAACTTTAGCCGCGTAAAGCAGCCCAACAGTTGAGAATATAACAGCTAGGACCCCGGATGGAATACTTATCAGAAAAGCAAGGGCACAGCCTGCACCCCACAAAACTCCCGCCAGCACCTTAGCTTCTCTAACACTCATGGCTCCTCGGGGAAGAGGCCTGTTAGGCTTATTGACCTTGTCAACTTCCACGTCATATATGTCGTTTACAACATTCCCAGCGGCAGCTATGAAAACATAGACGAAGTAAGCGAGAACCCCCATCTCCCAAAACCTGTTAGGAAAAATCCAGAATCTGGGCCAAAACCAGTTTAAGAAGAAAACCCCATAAAAAACCTTCGCAACCTGAACGGAGGAAACGACGGTTAATCCACCCATAAGGCAGTTGTGCGGACGAGTAATCTCTAAGTAAGCCCGCGGCTCCATAAACATCACCAGACAATTTAATCCCGTAAGTAAATCCTAAAAAGTTTTAGATGGAGAAACAGTATGGCTTTCTTCCTAAGTGCAAGCTTCTTTTTCCACATTGCCCTTATTAATTCTTTCTTGTTTTGATGTTCTAGACTTTATTAGCATGCGCGTTTCTATTACGTGTTCATTTTGTATATACTAATATTTCATTTATATATAATATTTCGATAAAATATATATTCAGTTCTATCCTCCTTTTGTATCGGGGTGATTAAAAAATGGAAACCCTTGAGTTAAAGAAGCCCGGCAGGAAACTTACAATGATAGTAGTCGAGAAGGAGTATAATGAAGACATTAAGGAGCTCGAGATTGCCGGGAATGGTGGGCTAGAGATAAAGGTTCCAACGCCAGCTTTTAAGGAATTCCTGAAGAAACTTATTTCAACAACGAAACCCGACTTTGCAACAGAAGAATTAGGTGATCGCGACCCAAGAGGAAAAACCGAGCTTGCAGAGGTCTTCGAGTCCCTAAAGGTTCCATTCTTTACTGTTGATATCGACGAGAACGCAAAGAACTACATTCTCAACGAACTGGACACGCTGAAAGATAAGCTAAAGGAGACGCTGGAGAACCTAAACATGATGAAGAAAAAGAGTGGGCGTGAAGCAGACGTAGACTACTTAGTGGCTTACGCGGACTACCTGAAGGACGAGTTGAAGGAGGGCGTTGATCGCATAAAACGAGAGGTCAGGCCTGCTTGGATAGTCAAAGGTATAGTGGATGCCGCCGAGAAAGTTGCAGCCAGTAAGAAGGAGCTGATTGGCGTTCACGTGTGTTCCCCGGCGCACCTCAACGAAGTTATAAAGCTTTTAGAGTCTCTTGGCGTCAAAGTGGAGATAGCATCCATGAAAAAGGAGTATGTCATTGAGGAGGCCGAGGGGAGTAGCCTCGCCTCCATAAAAGTGAAAGTTAAGCCCGTCGTAAAAGGTGCTGTAGGAAAATTTCCATACATACTCTTTTTTCTGACGACTGACGACATTGCAAGCCCATTCGACATATGCATGGCGTACGATGCTGGCTTCGATACTGTCAAGCCTTATGAGGCCGTAACTCCTGAGAAAGCAAAAATCATAGTCCAAGACGCGATATTCTCACGTGGAACGAAGGGAGTCAAGTACACATGCTTCTTCGTGAGCGGGAAGGACATCGACAAGGTTGAAGACGTGGCTGAAGTCATCAAGAAAACCATGTTTAAGCCCTTCAAGACATCCATCGTGGCGGATCCGAGAGGCGCTTACACTACCGCAGCAGCCATGATAGCTAAAGCGGAGGAAGGTCTTCAGAAAGTCGGTCTTGGAGAGCTTGCAGGAAAATCATGCGTAGTGTTCGGAACAGGTCCCGTGGGAATGATAGCCGCCGTCTTGCTGTCCAAGCTTGGCTGTGAGACAGTGATAGCTGAGCCATACGAGAAACTGAGCCAAGCATACGTCGACTCAGTCGTAAACCGCCTTAAGGAGAGATACGGGGTTAATGTCAAGGGTGTTTTTGCTCCGACAAAGATTGAAAGGGCAAAAATCGTGCAGAACACTGACGTGGTCTTCACCGCTGCAGCGGCCGGAGTCAGAGTTATTGACGCCACGATAATTGAAAAGCTAAGGAAAGCCACGTTATTCGTGGACATAAATGCTGTCCCACCGTCTGGAGTTGAGGGATTAGAAGCAAAGGACGACATGAAGGAAATAAGACGAGGCATATATGGCATCGGTTCGTTGGCTGTGGGAGACCTGAAGTACAAAGTTGAAATGGAAATGCTGCAGGATGCTAGGACAAGCGGTGATGGCTTCTTCGACTACAACTGCGCGCTCGAAAAAGCAAGGGAAATTCTCGGAAGAAAAGTGGAGCTTGTGCAATCATTCACTTTAACCGTTTCACGCTAGCAAAAACTTCTGTCTATCACTATTTCCGCTATGTCCACTGCATATTCCCCTATTTTTTCCATTGCTTTTTGTATGGAACATATAGCGCATCCCACGTATGGATCCGTTTCGTTTATCAGTTCCTCCGATATTCTAAATGACTTTTCTTGTATTCTAGGCCATCTTTCATCTATGATCAAATTCGCTGTGCCCAATTCCTCAGAGAAAAACGCTTTTACAGCATCGTCATATATCCCTAACGATTGCTTTCCAAGATCTACGAGCAGAGTTAGCACATCAGTGGCCATTTTTTTCCCGCGTCCGTGCAGAAGTATGTAAGTCCTAGCTATTTCTGAGGCGCAGTCGGCGGTGTGCTCTATCTTGTTAACCAGCGTCTGGTAATCTAGGCAGTCTGCAGCATCGACGTTCAGCTTCTCCGCAAGTAGTGGATCCTGCGTTGCCTTTTTTAGCACTCTCATAAGGAAGAACGAAAAGTGATCCACGTCGTCATCGAGCGTGTAAACCGACCTAGCAACATCTAAAGTCCCCTCCTCCAGCGCCTTAACAACACTCTCGCACATGGAGTACGTCACGGAGTGCATGCGCCTAACACTCATGTTTAGTGAAACCTTAGCCTCATCTAAGGTCGCCTCAAGATACATGTACTTTGAAGTCGCCTCCATAATCCTGAGATAAAGCATCCTCGCCACTTTTCGTATCCCCTTCTGCTGGGAGGGAGACAAGACTCCATCAGATTTGACCACAATGCTTTTATAACCATTCAAGTAGCACGCTATTATTTTCCTAGAAAGCGACGCAAACTGCTCATCTTTACCAATAGTGATCTCCACATGTCTATCCTCTTTTTCCGAGAGGGAGACTGGAGACAAAACCAGTGAGCCGTCCCGCCTCACGGAAATTGAAATAGCATCCCCCTTCTTCAACTTGTGAAATTCAAGCCACTCTCTTGGCAAAGAAACAACCAGCGAAGACCGGCCGAGTGATATTATTTTCCGAATTTCCATTTAACCCACCACAAATATGTGTCTCTTGAGAAGTATAAAATCAAGTGTTTAAATATATTCCTCAAAATAAAGATATATACTTATTTTCTATAACACCGTTGCTTAAAATATCAAAGAATAAAGTTAAGGCGTCTGTTATGCACATCTACTTTTTCTGCACGCTTGTTCTGTGAAGCTGAATGTGTTTTCAACAAAAGAGTTAGCCGTAAAACTTCGTGAAACGGGATTTAGCGGCCGTCTCCCAAGAATCGCCGATTGCGGGAAAGCGAGTCTGAGGAGGGAGAAGAGATCCATTTATGAGTTAAGCATTTCCTCGATTAAGGAGAGCGGTTTGGCTCTTCACGGCTAAAGCCGGGAAATTCTCGCCTCTAAGGTTTTCATCGGTCTGTTGCTCATTGCACTTTTAGGCTCTTACTTCATCTCGTTCCACCTTAGAGGCAAGTGAGTTCTATCACCTGATGGCCGGACACTCTTCATTGTGGAGGGCACCATGTTGAGCGCGTCCAAGCCCCCGTTGTTCTTATTTATTATCTGCTGGTCTGTTGCGGAGCCTAATTAGGGATGAGCCGTATTTCTCATAGAGATGTTTTGGGGATCATTCAAAATGCTTGTAGCATAAGGTATGCCTGCCTACGCTCAAGGTTCAACCCCATACATATCCTAGTGCAGTTATACGCAGGCTTCCATAAGACGAGACGATCCTAACTATGAACGTGTCCGTTCCTTCCAAGCTTCAATCAGCCTCTTAATGTCATCGCAACGTATCCCCCTTGGATGAACCTTCCGTTGCGGTGCTGGACGGAGCCGGTGCGGATGCCGGGGTCGCCTTTGAGGTCGGCTACGCTACAGCGCTGGTAAAGCCAGCTATAGGTTTGAAAAAAACTGATCATAGTGTTCTCTCTAGGTTTGAGGAGGTTAATTTGATGATATATTTCTCGTGAAAGTCATTTGTAAGACCGTTAACAAGCTAGTTGAGCTTTTGGGCTCTTCGAAGCTCATCCCCTTAACTTACCTAAAGGTTTATTATTGCTTGGTTTAATATTTAAACTAAAAATCGTGAGGCAGGAGGAATTAAATGGTTGATTTTCGCCTCTCCGAAGAGCAAATTGCCCTTCGCGAGAAAGCCCGAAAATTCGCGCTTGAGGAGGTTTACCCTGTAGCTCCATACTACGATAAAACCGGGGAGTTCCCAATGGAAGTCATAAAGAAGGCGCACAAGGAGGGACTTATGAACCTTGGGATACCGAAAGAGTATGGCGGCCCTGGATATGGCGTCCTCGAATCGGTATTGGTCGTTGAGGAAATGGCTGCAGCCTGCGCTGGGATGACCACCACCATCTACGCCAACGACCTAGGAGCAGAACCAATAATCCTCATGGGGACTGAAGAGCAGAAACGAAGATTTCTAACTCCCCTAACAAAAGAGCCTCTACTAATATCGTTTGCCACAACAGAGCCCGGAATGGGATCAGACGTTGCAGGCATCAAAACAACATGCGAACGCGACGGAGACGAATACGTGCTCAACGGCAGTAAGATGTTCATAACAAACGGCAATCACGCCGACTTTATAGTGATCTTTGCCCGGCTTAAAGGCACAAAACGACATGAAGGACTGTGCGCCTTCGTCGTCCCCCGCGATACTGAAGGAATGAAAACCTACGGCCCCCTCAAGAAGCTTGGACACAGGGCGTCTGACACAGCAACCATAGTTCTCAAAGACGCACGAGTACCCGCCGAGAACAGAATAGGCCCAGATGGGAGCGGCTTCATGCTAGCCATGATGACATTCATGCATACACGTCCTGCTATAGGCGCCATGGCAACAGGATTAGCCCGCTCAGCCATGGAGTACGCCATAAACTATGCTAAGCAACGAGAGGCTTTCGAAAAGAAGCTCTACGAGTTCCAAGCAATTCAACATATGATCGCAGACATGTATGCCCGCATCGAAGCAATGAGGCTCCTAACATGGAAGGCAGCTTGGCTCCTTGATCAAGGAGAAAACGCTTGGATAGCTGCCAGCATAGCAAAACTCGTCGGCTCTGAGGACGCGATGAAAATAGTCACAGATGCTCTCCAAATCTACGGAGGAAGAGGATACCTTGAAAGTTACAAAATAGCAAAGCTCTTCCGAGACGCAAAACTTTACCAAATATACGAAGGAACATCTCAAGTACAGCGTCACATTATTTCACGATACCTCTTCAAAGAATACCAAACTATCATGAAAGACTTCTAGACACTTCCTTCCTCCCTTAATTTTTCTGCGAAGTAGCTGTGACCCGAGGCCTCCTAAATTCACAAAAAGAAAAATTTAGTAGATAAAAAGCTCTACTCCAACTCTTCAAACATATCCTTGCTTGCACCACAAACTGGACAGACCCAGTCATCAGGCAGTTTCTCGAAGGGTGTTCCCGGCTTCACACCAGAGTCGGGGTCGCCTTTTTTCGGGTCATAAACATAGCCACAAACTGTGCAACGCCACTTCTTCATATTTGGTCCTCCTTTCACGCCCAACCTATCCTGCAGTTTATATTTTATACTTTTACGTTTTTAACTTTTTTGTCAAAATTTAAAATTGACATTTGCATCATATGAAAAGTTACACCGTTAAGGCTCACATAACTTTTAAATCGAAGAAAAGAGACGACGCTTGTTAGTTGTTATTTTACTTTTTCGAGTATTATCGCCGGGCAAACTCTTATTATCCCCCGTATTTCCTCAAGTTTTTTGCAGAAATAGACTAGTTCGTTGGAGTTTTTGAACCAGCATTCAAGTAAGATCATGTGGTCTCCGCTTGCTACGTAAACACTGGTCACTTCATTCATACCCTTTATTTTTTCTATTACCTGCAAGTAATTTTCAGGTTTCGCATCTAAACCTATTAATGCGTTTACTTCGAACCCTAACCTTCGAGGGTCTACTTCAACGGTGTACTTTTTTATAACTCCTCTTTTTTCAAGGGTTTTTACTCTTTTTCTAATTGCCGCTTCGCTTACACCTAACTCCTTTGCTATCCTGATAAATGGTGTTCTCGCGTTCTCTCTAAGGATCTCTATGAGCCTTAAATCCGAAATTCGAACCATAAAGTATGATAATTAAGACAAAAAATAAATTTTTTTCGCATCATGAAATTTGAGGATTCTGGATTAATAAGACACTTGAAGCACTAGTTAAGGCCTTCATAGGTGAAAGCCCAAGCTAGAAACAGATACACATTTTGCGTGAAGAGGGCTAAGAGGAGGCTACGAGCAGATAGCGGAAGTATTCCTAATTACCGCTGAGAACGAGAGGAGCACGCTAGCAATCTATTCAAACTCATTAACAAACTGAGAAAAAAGGGCGGCGGAAACCTGAGAGGTTCGTTGTGGAAGCCTTTGCTCCGCTAATTCTCAGTAGTACTATTGAAAACTTGAAGGCGGCTATTGCGGGGGAAACTATGAGCATATGAAAATGTATCCCGAGTTTGCAAACATAGTGGAAAAGGAAGGTTTCACTGAGATAGCGAAAAAGCTGAGAGCGATAGCTAAGGCTGAGCAACATCACGAGGAAAGATACAGGGAAGAAAGATACAGAAGATACTTACACTGTTGGAAGCGGGGGCAGTCTTCAAAAAGGACAAAGAAGTCCGGTGGGTTTGCCGCGAGTGCGGTTACATTCGCTTTGGTAGAGAGCCACCTGAAGAGTATCCTTCATGCGGCCACAAAAGAAGCTTCTTCCAACTCAAATGCGAAGAATACTTGAGAGTCACACCATAAACATCCGGCAATCTTCCTTTTTTATGTTCCAACTTTAAATCTTTCTGTCAGTTGTCTTAATGTTCTTATCGCGCTTAGTGCAGCTAGGTAGCTTGTTTCCGGATTTTCTGGTGCAGGATAGTTTTGAGTTATACAGGTGAGCTTTCCGAAGGCCCCTTCAACGTGTACCTCATGTATGTTTTTTTTCACCGTTGGGTCGGCAATTACTTTAACTTTCGTTTCATCTGCTCCTATTCCGGCGAGACCGAGCGTCAGAGCCACATTTATGCCCTTAGGGAAGAGCCGCGCCGCTTCTCTAGCAGTGCCCTCGAAGAGGACAACGGGCTTCTCTATTTTATCCACGTTTATTCCTTTTTGTTTCACATATTCGTTTCCCTTAAAGGCCACAGGCGGTTTCCTAGTTACGAGCTCAACTTTGTCTATGTGTTCCATGGCGGCAGCCTTAACTGCGTCAATCCCGCTTATAGCGCCCGAAGGTATGTAGACATGAACATTTCTTTCCTTCAATGTTCTGAGTATTCGTTCATAAAAGTCTTGATCATAAAAGGCTCCCACACTCAGCACCATGAAATCCTTCCCTGCAAGAAGTACTCTTTCACCGTACTCTTTCACTGCAGTAGGGGTTGCAGCTTCAACAACAACGTTAACTTTTTCGTCACTCAGAATTTCACTAATGTTCTCCGCGACTTTCGGCCTTTTTCTGAGGGAGGACGCTAACTTAACTGCTTTCTCCCTAATGACATCAAAGAGATAAGCTAGTTCAACCTCTCCAGCCTTTCCTTCATCAATCGCTCTGGCTAGTGTACTCCCGATTGCGCCACAACCTACAATTGCAATATTTATCAAGGGGGGACACCCCTACAAAAGGCAACAAATCACCTGCCATAATAACATTTAAACATGAAATCCTCGCCATTAATATAATTTTATCGGGTGAATGACGTGTACGCTGCGGTTGTTAAGGTCGGAGGAAGCCTAGCTCGCTCAAGAAAAATTCTCACGCGTCTCTGCTTTGAGCTATCCCGCTTGGGAAAGCTTTACCCGTTGCTTCTAGTTCCGGGAGGAGGGCCATTTGCTGATGAGGTGAGAAAAGAGTACTGTAAGTTTAAGTTAAGCGAGGACACCGCCCACTGGATGGCTCTAATGGCTATGAACCAGTTCGGACTTATGCTCGCCGAGCTAACAGGAATTGAGACCAGTGAAACCCTAAGCGGTGGGCGAACCCTTATCTTCCTCCCGTTCCGGCTGATCTTCGAGGAGGATCCTTTACCTCACTCTTGGGACATTACATCTGACTCCGTGGCCGCCTACATAGCTTGGAAAGCTGGTGCTCCAAGAGTTATTCTCCTAAAGGATGTCGATGGCGTTTTTTCTGCTGACCCCAAGAGGCATAAGGATGCTAGGCTACTGGAGAGCGTGAAGGCGTTTGAACTATCATCTTTGGGAGCTTCGACGGGTGTTGATTCCTTCTTTTCTAGGCTTGTAAGCGAATATGGTGTTGAGGCGTGGGTTATTAATGGAAAATACCCCAAGCGCCTCGAGAAACTTCTCTTGGAAGGAAGAACTCTGGGAACGAGAATTCATTAAATTCCCTTCAATATTTCATCAGGCTTTTCTAAAATGCTTTTTATTGGCGGGACAAGCCAGAAGATGCCTGCTCTCCAGTCAACTTCAACATAGCCTCTCAGTTCAAGCCAGTTAAACACCTTTCTTATAGAGGCTAGATTAAACATCATCGCTTCTGCAAATTGACTGATCCCTCCAACTTTTCCGTCATACCTAACTAAGACATTAAGCAGTGGAGCCACTTTTTCTATTAGCTTCGCGAGCAACGTTTTCAGGGCAAGCATAAGGTTTAGACCAGTCACAGTGCTGGTACCTATCACGGGAACGTCGTCTGGAATCCTGAAAACTTGCCTTATAATCTCTGGGCGGCGGGCCCCGTCAACGTCCTGCTTATTTGCAAGGTACACGCGTGTGACATCCGGCAGAATCTCGTCAATTTCCCTCTTTACAGAGGCTGCCTCCTCGTCCCGCCCCGGATCCGCACTATCGATCACGAAGAGGACACCGTCAGCCCCCTTCGAAAGCACCTCCCTTAAAACCCTAAAATGCCTCATGCCCGGCGTCCCGAAAAGATGTATTTTAAGCCCTTCAACGTCAATTCGTCCGTAGTCAAGAGCTACCGTCGTTCCGTGCTTGTCGATATGTATGCTTTTCCCGCCTGAAAGGGATCTTATAACGCTTGACTTGCCCGAGTGGTATCCACCAGCAACCAGCACCTTCAAACTAACACACCAACATCAACTTTTTGAAAACATATTTCATTAAAAACTGGTAGACCTAAAAAATTCTTCGGATATCAAAAATCAACCCGAACATCCCTCTTTAAATTTCCACTGTTTTTAACTTTCTAATTTTTTGATAATGTCAATCAGCTCCTTAACCTTCGAACTAGTTATACGTCCTCTCAACCTGTCCCCTCCATCACACGCTGCTCCTCTGACTCCAACTATGTCTGCCCCCGCCTTCGCAATCAATGGCAAATCCTCCTTGCGAAGCGAGCCTGCTAGTGCAACGCTTAGCCCTCTATCCTTAGCAAGCGAAACAAAACTTTTCATTCCCTCCTCCCCCCAAAGGTTGACCAATCTGGTCCCGTCCTTAATAGCAGTGTCAACCATTGCAACGTCCGCCTCCGCCTCCTCAACCACCATAGGAACGAGAAAAGGATCGATGGCCCCAACCCTTTCCGCATCAGCATACCCAGCAATGACAACCCTAACCCTCGAGTCGAACTCCTTAACAGCCCTCACAACGCTCCTTGAAAGATAAACAGCATCCTCAAACCTGCTTACGCCATAAAGACCAACTTTAACATAGTCAACACCACTCACCGCAGCCCCCAGAGCCGCAAGCGCGACAGTACCCGGCTTAAAGGGAGCATCTCCAAGAGTGGCGCTGACCTCAACCTCCCTTGGAACCACCTCGCGTACCCTCTTGATCACCCACGGAAAATTAGCGCCCAAAGACCCTTCAGCAGGGTTCTTAATGTCTAAGAGGATGCTTGTACCTGCAGAAATGACCTCTAGAGCTTCAGCTTCGTCGACGACGCTCACCAGCAACTTCAAGACACTACCCTCCGGCACAAAACTATCCAATTACCCTTCTGAAATATTTAATTTTCGCTACCCGAGCGATAACATAAAAATCAGAAGAAACGCAGACTCAACACTCAAGATCATCATCATTCCTTAATGGGTCTGGGGGGTCAGACCTATCATCGTCTGCAAACAAACATAAATCCAAAACTAAAAGAAATACTTTTTCTTAAATAACGGGAAATCCACTAAGCGCAGCTTCCCAGTTAACCTCGCTTAAAAACAGTTGAAGAAGAAAGCACGGTTATGTACATTTCCACTTAACTGAAAAACAAAAAGAAAGAAGAAAAGGGATCTTTTCCCGTCTACTTCTTCTCCCTTATGAGTCGTGGTAGTAATGTGGGATCGGGTATCTCAGTGGGCTTCCAGCCTCTATCCTTCAACTCGCGTAGCAAGTCTTCCTTGAAAGTTATCGGGATGTCGCCCTCAACCCTGATGAACTTGTCTATGTCATCTGGCCACTCCTTGCCCAAATATTTCCTTGTCAGGTCAATGTAGTGGCTCAGCTTAATCTGCCTTCCCTTAGTGGTGTCGTTTGGACGCATGCAGAGCTTCGCTGTTAGAGCTATACATTCCTCCTTGGTCTCCGCCACCACGATGAGGTGTTCGGGTGCCGGTCCAACATAAACTTTTTCCCCCGTCCTAGCGTTGTACACATACCAGTCCTCGTTGACGTCGGCCCTGCCGAGGTACTGCCGCCTGTACTTTGCTCCGTGCGGCCCAACAATGACCGGTATACCCCACATGTTAACTCCAGTAGCTATCGAGGCTGCCTTCTGCGAATAGGCGCCCCATGCTACGCCTACCGCGCCCACGCGGTTGAGGATGTAGTCCGCTATCTCCTCAAAGTTTCCTCTAAGGTTCCTTCTGGCGAAGATGCTTGCTATCTTTATTGCGGCTCCAGCTATGTGAGAGTTCGCCACGCAAGAACCAACATTAGTTAAGCATCCTGCATCAAAGTTGCCAGGGTACTTCTCGTAAAGCGTCAGTCCTTCCTCATCTCTGTAGCGGCCGAGATCCATTGCTGAGCATCCGCTTGCAACCACGATATACCTTCTCTTCAGGAACTCTTCAGCCATCTCAACAAGATCCTTGTGCCCGTTGGGGTAGTTTGAGCATCCGACATATGCCACGACGCCGGGTATCTCACCGAGCACTATCGGAGACCCAACATTCCTTATTTCAGTGTCCTTTATGGGTCCTCTTCCACTCCTCATCTTATACTTGTCCTCTTTGATCTGCTTCTCGGCAGCCCTAACTATGAGGTCGTGCACCGGTATTTCTTGAGGACAGACTTGGCTGCACCTGCCACACGAGACGCATGCATCGTAAATGTCTGCAAGCTTGCTCAGGTCCCCGTCAGCTGCCGCCTTCACAGCGTATCCGGTCGGTAAATCTTCCGGGCAAGCCCTCTGGCAAGTGTGGCAGAGCGTGCACTTGGAGGCAAGCTCCACAAGCTTCTTCTTGTCGGGTATAACCTTATACTTCTTCCTTAGGGGGGCAAGCTTCATGGCGACTCTTACTGCAATCTCCCCCGCTTTCTCGGGGTCGGATATGAAGACGCCGTTATTCGTCTGGCTGAGCGCCCCCCTCACCAGGTCTTCCACTATCTCGTCAACCGGGTCATTGGTTCTGTCTGGCAAGCCACCAGCGTTCTTGTCTGTTGTCGCTATGAACGCGGCCTTAATTCTCCTAGCCTCCAGCAGGTTGTCGGTGCGTATGCACTGCTCGTCAACCATAACTACGTCTGGCGCACCAGACCTGATATACCTTAACTGTCTGCTTATTGGTCCAATAATCTTGTATCTTGCATCATACCTTGTGATGTCTATCGCGGTGCAGCATATGCCGCAAACCTCAATCTGTTCCTCTAAGCCGTGCGCTCGCAAGTAGTCTATCACGCCGACTGCCGGTATTACGTTGTGCCCTACAACAAGTACTACGGGCTTCTCTAAGTCCACTACTCCCATTCCTATATCAACAAGAGGAGCTTCTGGGTCTCCCTTTGGGAAACCGAGCGTCACTATTTGGACAATGTCTGCGACCTCCATTGCTAGAGTATCCATTAGCCCAATGTGAAGAGCTTTAGCTTCAAAATCAAGGTAGCTGCTCTCCTGACCAGTGTGTGTTGCGGACAGACAGTGCAATACCTGTTCTTGAACATAGTCGAGCACTGGAATGAAGTCTCTGAGCGTCTTGGGCCTTATACCGCACACTGTTCTCGTTATTGGCGCTTCAACGGCCACTTCGTCCCCCAGATTTATCGGGTAGTCCGGGCCGTACCTGCGTATTAGCTCATCGAGCATATGCCTAGCGTGCCCTGCATGAGCTGAGCAACCCATAAGACAAGCAAGGAGCACAATACGCCCCTGTTGATCCTCTATATTTATCCCACATGCCCCTCTCTTACCGGCTGTCAGGTCGCAATGACCAAAAGTGCACAAGCAACACCTATCACAGAAAGGTGCATAGAACGGCTTATACCTCCTAAGTAGAGTGTGTGACCAGTTCCTCAGAGTGAGTATGTTCGGGAAGGGTGTCGGACCCTGAGGCTCCCATTCTTCCTCTTCCTCTATGATCTCACCTATGTACATCTCGAGATTTTTAAATGAAGCAGTTCTAGTGCTCATCGAGTCTACCTTTATCTTTGCAGCTGGCTTTACCATTTTAGCCCTCCACAAGCGTTATTAAGGGACTTCCGTGGAAACAGGGAACTCGTATTCGTTTTAAAAGTTTCGTCTACTTGGTAGGCCTTTTATCCTCTTGGATCCATGGAATTTTTTGTTTTTAAATTAAGGAGCCGCCGAAAATACGGCAAGAACATCTAAATTATCCTTCTATATGTCCTCACCTTGTGTTACACAAAAAAAGAGGAGAATTATGTTTACAGTTCAAGCTCTTTTAGGTATATGAAGTGTTTTCCTAGGTTTCCTTGGTAGTTACCCGCCGTTATTTTGACTATGCCTGGCATTTTCATTGCCGCTCTTATTCCATCTCTCATGGCTCGTTTTACTTGATCTAGTGTGAGCCCGTTTATCACTATCTCATAAACACAGCTGACGTTCTCCGGTATTTCGCTGTCCCCGACAACTCCCTTTAGAGTTGGGCAGAGCTTGTGGTTTGTGGTTGCCTTCATGAACTTGTATTTAAGTGAGCCCACTTTGCTTCCGCTTCTACATATCCCGCCGGGAAACGGAAGTATGACGTTATCTATTTTCTGTATGGCCTCTACAGCCGCCTCAGCCGCTGCTAACCCCTTTTCCCAGCTCTCCGCTAGTATCATGAAGTTTCCGCCAGCTACTCCCTTCCTTATGCCGAACTCTGCTTCTATCTTGAATACTCCCTCCATGACTGGTATCTCGTGTATCGTTCTCCCTTTCAGCTCACTCTTCGTTTGGAAGCCATCACCGAAGTACCTCATTTTGGCTCCGGTGTCGAGTTTCTCTTCTGGCTCCGGCATGGCGTCGAATACCGCTGTGGTGGGGCAGGTGAGCACGCACTGTCCTATCCTGTTCAGGAGCACGTGGTCAAGGTTCTTCTTTGGGGCGAAAAACATAACTATTACTCCGGGTCTCCCATCGGGAGTTTCTGACGCTGAGACGAACTTGTCTATTCCTGCCTCGGCGTCACACGCTATGGTGGATGTGGCGTAGCCCGTGACCACCGACGCCACGGTTCTAGCCCACTTCTCGTTCGCAGTTGTTATAAGGATCCTAGCAGCCCAGAGGTTGAATGCCTCAGCAAATGTGTCCTCAATCTCTACCAAGATCAACCCTCCCTTACTTACTCGTGCGTCAATCCTTTAATAGGTTTGTGCTTCTCCGCGGGCAGGCTTTTAAAAGGGAAAAGTTTTAGTGTTCGTACTTTATTAAAAGCCCTCCAAGAGTGTTTAGGTGGTTGTCATGGATGTTGTCAAAGTATGTGTTGTTAAGACGGGGAACATTGGCTCAGCTCCGCTATTAGAGCTTTTGCTAGACGAGAGAGCCGACAGAGGCGACATAGACGTGAGAGTTATTAGCTCAGGTGCCAAGCTTAACCCGGAGCAGGCAGAGGAAGTCGCAGAGAAAGCCCTCGATTTTAAGCCGGATCTCGTACTTGTGGTGAGTCCAAACGCTGCTCTTCCGGGTCCAAGCAAGGTCAGAGAGGTCATGGCTAAGGCTGGAGTGCCGACCATAGTTATAACAGACGCACCTGGCAAAAAAGCTAGAGAGGACATTGAGGGAAAGAATCAAGGGTACATTATAGTTAACGCTGACGCTATGATAGGCGCGAGAAGGGAGTTTCTGGATCCCGTCGAGATGGCCATTTTCAACGCTGACATCATAAGGGTCTTGGCAATAACGGGCGCATTTACGGTAATCTACCGAGAGATAGACAAAGTTATAGAATCGATAAAGAAGGGAGCGACGCCTGAACTGCCGAGGATCATAGTGGACAAGGAGACGGCCGTAGAAGCCATGGGCTTTAGCAACCCATACGCTAAGGCCAAGGCCATAGCCGCATATGAAGCCGCATCAAAGGTGGCAGACCTAACCGTCGAAGGGTGCTTCAAGATACAGGAATTCGAAAAATACGTGCCGATAGTTGCAGCAGCCCACGAGCTCATGAAGCAGGTAGCACGGCTGGCTGACGAGGCAAGGGAGCTCGAGAAGTCCGGGGACGCTGTCTTAAGAATGCCTCACAAGAAGTCTGGAGAGATCGTTTCGAAAAGAAAACTCCTTGAGAAACCATCATAGCCACTGTTTTCTCCTTTTTCTTTTTTATCCTATTTTTGTCATAAAGCTCGTGTTGAAGTTCAACACGAGAAGAAACTAACCTTTAAAAGCTTTTAAATTGGTTTACGCTTAGAGAGGGAACATTGGTGGTTTTAATGCTTTCAGAAATACCTATTAGATTAGAAAAGGTAAGCAAGGAAAACATTAAGAAAGAGTTACTGCGCGCCGCCATGATCGCCGAGCTAGACGCTATTAGCCTGTACGAGCAGCTTGCGGCCATGACTGATGATGAAAACTTAAAGAAGCTTCTCTTGGACGTGGCAAAGGAAGAGAAGACCCATTTCGGGGAGTTTCAGGCGTTGCTGTTGAGGCTTGACAGCGAGCAAGTTAAGGAGCTTGAAGAAGGACGAAAAGAGGTTGAAGAATTACTCAAGAAATAAACTTAAGGCATTTCGCTCAATGTTACCTCGAGACTCCGCTCAACCCCCATCTTGAGGATGTCGAGGTGCACCCTATCTCCTATTTTTCTCTTATGTATCTCTCTAAGTAACCCCTCAATGTTTTTAATTCTGACGCCGTCTAGTTTTAGTACTATGTCTCCCGCCTCTATTCCAGCCCGGTAAGCTGGCCCGCCTTCAACAACTCTCGTTACCAGAACCCCGTCAACTGGCGGCAAATTATACTGCCGCGCTACGCCCTCCGTTAAGCTTAACCCGATTATTCCAATCCATGGCCTTGAAGGCATTTTTCCGTCGATTATTTCCGCAGAGCACCTCTTAGCTATGTTGATGGGGATAGCAAACCCTATTCCCTGAGCAAAAGGAACTATGGCGGTGCTTATCGCCACAACCCTACCCTTAACGTCGACCAAGGGACCACCACTATTCCCGGGATTTATGGCCGCATCCGTTTGAACCAGGTTTTCCAGCAGAAAACCAGCCTCAGCCTCTATAGTTCTGTTCAATGCACTTATTACGCCCGACGTGACTGTGGGTCCACCGGCGAGCCCAAAGGGGTTCCCGATCGCGTAAACCCTCTGTCCAACCCTCAACCTGTCTGAGTCTCCAAGCTCGGCTGCGGGTAACCCGTCCCTGTCAACCTTAACCACCGCTATGTCGTGAAGCGAACATGAACCTATAACTTCCCCCTCAAAAACATCACCGTTCCAGAGAGCCACGCTAATCCTCCTAGCTCCCCTAATCACGTGGTTATTCGTTAAAATGTAGCCCTTGGAATCTATTATGGTACCTGAACCCACACCTCTAACCGGAACGACCTGGTAAAACATAGCATGGACAAGCCTCACCGTGCTAATGTTAACAACACTCCTACTAACCTTCTCTAAAACATCGAGCACCTCATCCTCACCTGGAAAAGACAAATCGCCGCCCTCCCTACAATATCAATGCAACAAATAAGTCAAAAATATGAGAATTTAAATTTTGTTGCCCTGCTTCCCTCATTACGACCTCCAAGTTAATCCTAGTTTTAATGTCGTCGCCTTTCCTTCCGGTCAACTTCATTCGCCAATCAAATGGTATCACGTGTTTTCATTATCCAAGTCTCCCGTGAACCTTCTCTTTTATCTTAAATTGCCTCGTCTTTCTGAGCTCCTATTTTCAGTTTCCCCGCAGGGTCGATGGTTTCTAGGCGAATCTACGCGGATCAGTTATCTCTCCCGTTACTGCCGACGCGGCCACAGTTGCTGGCGAAGCAAGGTAAATCTTGGCATCCTTACTCCCCATCCTGCCAACGAAGTTCCTATTAGAAGATGAAATACAAACCTCACCCGGCGCCAGAAGACCTAGATGAGCCCCTATGCATGGACCACACGTACTATTACAAACGACGCAGCCTGCCTTGAGAAACGTTTCTATTAATCCTTCCCTCATGGCTTTCATGTAGATCTCCTTGGATGCAGGTATAACTATCGCTCTGACCATTTTTGCGACTTCTCTTCCATTAAGTATTTTTGCGGCGACTCTGAGGTCCTCGAGTCTTCCATTGGTACATGAACCTATAAATGCTTGGTCTATTTTGATTCCTTCAACTTCTGAGACTGGAACAGAGTTTTCTGGACTTGGAGGTTTAGCGACCTGCGGCTCTAGGCCTGCCGCGTCGACATCTATGACTTCCTCGTATTCAGCGTCTGGATCGTTGAAAACTGGTTTAAAGGGCTGCTTAACTCTTTCCTTGATCCACTCTAGCGTTTTTTCATCCGGTTCTATTATGCCCGTTTTTCCACCTGCTTCTATGGCCATGTTGCAGAGAGTGAAGCGCGCGTCCATGCTGAGCTTCTTTATAGTGCCGCCGGCGAACTCCATAGTTTTGTAGCTTGCACCTTCGACTCCTATCTCGCTTATTATGTGGAGAATTATGTCTTTGCCCATTACCATTGGTTGCAGCTTGCCCTCGACGTTAAACCTAATGGTTGAAGGAACTTTGAACCATATTTCGCCAGTCGCCAAAACGATGGCCATATCAGTTGCCCCCATCCCTGTTGCGAATGCGCCTAGCGCGCCGTAGGTGGTCGTATGAGAGTCGCTTCCTACAACGAGGTCCCCTGGCTTAACGAACCCTTTCTCGGGAAGGACGACGTGACATATTCCTTCACGCATGTCAAGCCAGTTCTCGATTCCATACTTCTCCACGAACCTCCTGCATGTAGCATGGACTATTGCTGCATCGATGCTTGGCGCGGGAACCCAGTGGTCTATCAATGCGACTACTCGCTTAGGATCCCAAACCCTGTCCAGTTCCAGCTCCTCGTATATGTCTGCTATGCGCATTTCGGCGCAGCCCGCGTGCAGGCGGCGTTTCCGAGCATTTCGTGAACCATTGCAAGGTCAACTTTAGCATTAACTATCTCGCCTGGTTCGACGTGTTCTCTGCCTGAATGGGAAGCCAGAATCTTCTCCGAAATAGTCATCCCCATAGCGTCATCCTCCAGAAAGCTCTCTCCACGAACAAAAGATCTCATCATTAAAAAACTTGATGGAGCTTAGGGTAGTTAAGAAGCTACTTTTATATTAGCGATTAGCGTAAAGCTGGTTATCTTTGAATATTTGCGTTTTTACAGAAGTCCATGCCTCTTGTGAGTCATATGATGAGCGATAAGCACCTGATTAATGCGCCGGCACATCGGCATTAACCGTTCACCTGAACGCGCTCCATTAAACAAGGAAGGAAAACGATAAAAGTTAACGCTGGAACAGAACGTGAATTCCCGAAGGTATCAGGAACTGCCAAAAAGAGGGAATTAGGTTCCGTTGTGTAGGTTACCTTTATATTAGGAGAGTTCATGAAAGTAGGTCTAGATCATCTTCTCACTATGCGCTTCATTTAAGTTGGTTGCTGGGTGGTTGTCTATAATGGGAGAAACTTGGCATTCGCTTGCTATTGAAAACGTTTTTGAGAAGCTTGGTTCTGGTAGAAATGGCTTATCACAGCCGGAGGCTGAGGCAAGGCTTAAAATTTATGGCTTTAACGAGATTAAGGAGGCGGCGAAGCGCCACCCTATTTTCCTCTTCTTGGACCAGTTTAAGAGTGTTCTGATCTTGATCCTAGTGATTGCCGCTTTGATTTCCTTCGTTCTCGGGGATTTAGCTGATGCCGGCGTCATAACTTTCATACTTTTCATAAACGCTGTTCTGGGTTTCTATCAGGAATATAAAGCTGAGCAGGCTGTTAGGGCCTTGAAGAAGATGGCTGCTCCTCAGGCCACGGTTATTCGTGATGGCGAGAGGAGGAGAGTATACGCTAGGGAGCTTGTAGTTGGCGACGTTGTTTTGCTAGAGGCTGGGGATAGGGTTCCCGCTGACGTCAGGCTTATCGAGGCGGTGAATCTCGGAGTTGATGAATCCGCACTTACAGGGGAGTCTCTTCCAGTGGCTAAGGATGCTTCCATGGTTTTGAGTGGTGACACGCCACTCAGTAGCCGGGTTAACATGGCTTACATGGGCACCGTCATCACTAGGGGGAGGGGGGCTGGGGTTGTTGTTGCGACTGGAATGAACACCGAGTTCGGGAAGGTCGCCACTCTCGTCCAGACGGTCGAGGAGGAGGAGACCCCCCTTCAGAAGAGAATGGGAGAACTTGGCAGGAAGCTTGGCTTAGTTGCCGTGCTGGCTTGCGGCGTAATATTCCTCGCCGGGCTACTGAGAGGAATAGAGGTTCTTGAGATTTTCCTAGCGTCGGTTAGCTTGGCTGTTGCCGTTGTACCTGAAGGGCTGCCGGCAATAGTAACGATAATCTTGGCCCTAGGAGTGCAACGGATGGCGAGAAGGAACGCTATAATCAGAAAGCTGCCAGCCGTCGAAACGCTGGGCTGTGCAACCGTCATATGCAGCGATAAGACCGGGACGATAACTAAAAACGAGATGACGGTCAGGGAGGTCTATATTCCCCACCAAATGATCCCGCTTACAAGCCAGGAGAACGCGGCGCTAAGTGGAGGACGTGGCCAGCACTTGCGGCTTCTATTCGAGGTTGCCGCGCTCTGTAATGATGCCGAGCTGAGGCGGGAAAAAGGCGGATGGAAAGTTATTGGGGATCCAACGGAAGGCGCCCTGCTGGTGGCAGCTGAAAGGCTGGGAATAAAAGTCAACGAGTTAAGGGAGAAGCGGCCTAGAATATTTGAAGTTCCTTTCGAGTCTGAGCGTAAACGGATGGATACGGTTAACCTATGGGATAGTGGGGCTGTCGTATGTGTTAAGGGAGCGCCTGAAATAGTTTTAGGGTTATCATCCATGATGCTTGTCGACGGGGCTTTAAGGGAGATGAGCGACGAGGATAAGAAGAAAGTTCTGGATGCGAACCGCAGTATGGCTGAGAGGGCGCTGAGGCTCCTAGCTGTGGCCTACAAGGAAGTGGAAGTCAAGGACGCTTATGAAGAGGGAGAAGTCGAGGAGGGGCTGGTCTTCCTAGGACTGGTCGGCATGATGGATCCCCCAAGAGACGAGGTCAAGGATGCTGTTGAAAAGTGTAAGAGTGCAGGGATAAAGGTCGTTATGATAACAGGCGACAACGAGCTGACGGCTAGAGCCGTCGCCAGAGAAGTTGGCATTTTCGAGGAAAACGACTTCTCGATGACCGCAGCTGAGCTAGAAAAAACGGAGATTAACGAACTTGAAAAGATCGTTGAGAGAGTGAAGGTCTACGCGCGGGTCTCCCCCGAGCACAAGCTCAAGATAGTGACCGCACTCAAGAACAGGGGACACGTGGTTGCGATGACGGGGGATGGAGTAAACGATGCCCCAGCACTTAAGAAGGCAGACATAGGGGTGGCTATGGGAATAACTGGAACCGACGTAGCCAAGGAGACGGCTGACATGGTGCTCAGCGACGACAACTTCGCAACCATGGTCTCAGCCGTGGAGGAAGGACGCACGATATACAGCAACGTCAAGAAGGCGATTTACTACCTGCTGGCTTCAAACGTAGGTGAGCTCTTAACGATATTCATCGCCATGATGATAGGCCTTCCTCTTCCATTAACTGCAGCCCAGATACTGTGAATAAACCTTGTCACCGACAGCTTCCCAGCACTTGCCTTAGCCGTTGAGCCCCCCGAAGAGGACGTTATGAAAAGGCCACCAAGAGACCCAAAGGCCCCATTTATAGGGCGCGGCTCCATTCTAGAGTTACTGGGTTGCGGCTTAGTGATGAGTTGCGTAACTCTACTCCTTTACTCGATGGAGCTCGGAACACCATTTTCTGGAAACTACGAGAGGGCTAAGGCGATAGCCTTCATGACGCTCATACTTTTCCAGATATTCAACGCGGCAAACTACAGATCGGAGGATAAATCCATATTCACAATGCACCCGTTCTCGAACAAGTACTTCGTGCTGGCCGTATTAGCGGCATTTACCCTGCAGCTCCTCGTAGTTTACATACCTGCCCTTCAGCCAATGTTCGAAACGTACCCGATAACGGCACTAGACTGGATGTTTATAATTGCCGCCTCAAGCAGCATCATAGCGTTCTACGAAGCTAAGAAGGCTTATCAAAGAAAAAAGAGAAGGAGCTAGATGTACTTGTAGATGTTCTGTGAGGAGAAGCGGCCTGCTTTAAGCTCTTTTTCTATTATGGAGAGAAGGAGTATCCTTTTGAATGTAGGTGGGTGAGTTGAGAAGAGCATGTTGAGCCTGTTCCACCTACTTTTCGCCGCCTCCTTTTCCATTGCTATTTGGAGCTCTCTCTCGTCCAGCACGCCATCCTTGTTTAGGTCGTGTTCCTCGATGTTGCACATTATCTCGTTTATCTCCTTCGATGCCGCGGCGGGGTCTTCTATGAAGAAGGCTCTAGCCCCATGAACTTCCACCTGCTTTGTTGATAAGCCATAGGCGATCTTGGCCAGCGCGCTCTTCATGTGGTATGGGCTAGTCGTATAGGCGGAATAGACGTCAGCATAAAACTCGCGCATTCTGCTCAGATACCTCACCACAAGCAATGTTACAAAGTACGTTACGATAGCGGCCACTCCTAAGACGAGGAGAACTAATGCCGGCGAGCCCCCTTTTTTATTGCTCGACCTATATGTCATTCTTAGCCCGGAGAAAATTATAGTGGCTATTATGAAGCAAAGCGTTGGTATAGCGCTTAGTAGTGTTAATACTATGCAGTCCTTATGTTTTAAGTGGCCGAGCTCGTGTCCTATGACGGCTCTCACCTCGTCAGCATTGAGCTCCCTGAGTAGCCCCTCTGTGACGACCAGCGTGGATTTACCTAAAGTTCTCCCGAAGACGCATGCGTTGGGGAAAGAATAGCTAGATATGGCGACGCGTGGTTTAGGTATGCCACTTTTCTCAGCTAGTTCCTCAACTGTTGAGTGGAGCCATGGAGCGTCTTCAGGAGACATATACCTTGCTCTTAAGGCTCTGAAGGCTAACGATGGGCCTATGAGCCACTCGAAAAACATGAAGAAGACCGTTAAGACTGCTAGTCCTCCTACGACGTAAGGGTCAAACAACCAGCTCCACGGGGATTCTTGAATCGTCCAACTTAGAAGGGAAAAGTAGCTCCAGTAAGACTCTGTTAGCTCGAGGAAGTCTTCTTGTAACGGATAGGAGAGGGTGCTTATCCCGCCTCCAAGGAGGTTGATGAAGATTTCTTCGCTTTCTCCTTCAACACTTGACAGGAGGCCCATGAGGGCGTTGGGGAGTGCTCTGACAATTATGCTGACTCCAAGAAAAAACGCAAACGTCAGTAGCGTCATGGCGGCGAAAGCCACAGCCATTCTGACTTTAAGATAGAAAAGCCGACCCATTGAGCATGCGCCTCATTGACGTCTTATTAATATTTAGTAGAGCGCATAATATATATAATGTTTCTAGCAAATTTTTGAACGTATAAAAATTCCACGTTGGGGTTTTTCTATTGAAAGTGGTCATTAAATGTGATCATTGTGGGGCGCCTTTGAACTACAAGGCCGGGGACTATGTTGCTACGTGTAGCTACTGTGGCTATACCACGGTTCTTACACATAACAAGCCCTTCACGTTGGAGCATGCTCTTTTACCTCTTAGCATAACCGATGAAAAAGCAGTTGTGGAGGTAGTTAAGGACTGGATGTCATCGAGCTTTCTGGCCCCAAGGGATCTATCTAGGAAAGCTAAGTTTGACGAGGTCGATCTCTTCATCTATCCTTTCTGGGTGGTTCCCATAGAAGCCACAACTAGGTTTAAAGGCTTTTTTGAGAGGATTGGTGCGGGACAAGTTAAGGAGGGAAAGATAAGAGGTAAGTACGACTGGCTGGTGATTGCTCAGAGAGCAGCCAACTTTCCAACTAAGGAGTACGATGTTCCCTTGAAGGGGAAAATGCCATACGACTTCACCAAGATTCCAGAGTACGCCAAGGTTCTTAATGCAGAGTTCGGCGAGGAGGAAGCCGTTGAAAAGGCTAAAGCCGAGGTCGTGGAGCATCACATATACCTTGCAAGGAAAGAGGTCGACAGAGTTATAGAACACGAAACAGACTTCAAGGTCGGAGAAGCATGTTACCTCCACGCCCCAATTTGGAATATAAAATACAGCTATAAAGGCAAGCGATTTAGAGTGCTGGTTGACGGAACTGAAGGAAAAATAATCGTGGGAGATCTACCTACACCGGGACTATTCGACGCCTTATAAGCTGAAAGAAGACGCGTGGAGGAAGATACCTTGAATGACCTTAAGGCTTTGTTCAGACCTTCAAGCGTGGCTGTAGTGGGAGCCTCCAGAGCCAAGGGGAAGGTTGGATACGAAGTTCTAAGGAACATAGTCGAAGGAGGATATCCTGGTAAGGTTTTTCCTGTAAACCCCAACGCTGACCGAATTCTTGGCTTACCTTGCTACCCGAGCGTTAAGTCCATAGGCGAAGAAGTCGAGTTGGCCGTTATAACAGTTCCAGCCAAGCTTGTGCCTGAAGTAGCTGAGGATTGCGGGATTGCCGGCGTCAAATGCATCGTCGTCATAAGTGCCGGCTTCAAGGAGACAGGCTATGAAGGAGTCAATCTTGAGAGCCAACTGGTCTCCATCGTTAGGAAGTACGGCATGAGGATGCTTGGGCCAAACGTCGTCGGCGTCGCCGATATGCACACGCCTCTAAACGCAACCTTTGCAGCTAAAGCTCCGCTGAGGGGAAACATAGCCTTCGCCTCCCAAAGCGGTGCTATGCTGACCTCGATCCTAGACTGGTCTATGAGTGAAGGCATAGGATTCAGCAAGATC
>Ga0105158_1000012_pt1 | contig 78586 bp, 83 predicted proteins | sample LHCtaG_FD_81567 | JGI IMG/M metagenome (GOLD analysis project Ga0105158, IMG submission 81567) | Hot spring microbial communities from Little Hot Creek, USA to study Microbial Dark Matter (Phase II) - LHC4sed_matched | ecosystem: Environmental > Aquatic > Thermal springs > Hot (42-90C) >...
TAGCTTACCGCTTACTTGAATTAGACGGTATTAAGAGTGTCGATATAGAGATTAAAGAAATAGATGTTGAAACTCTTTCACTTACAATAACAATAGAGGGTTCTAACATAGATTTTGAGAAGGTGAGAGGCACTTTAGAAAAATTAAATGTTGTCGTTCACAGCATTAATAAGATTTATGTAAGTAAAGACTAAGACACTATCAGATCTTATTTAACACATGGTGTTTAATACGTGACACTATGTTCAAGGTGTGGTAGAAGAGAAGCCCTAGTTTACCAAAGACACACAGGCATGAGACTCTGCAAAAACTGCTTCTTTGAGGATGTAAAGCAGCGCATTTTGGAGCAGATCAAGAAATACGATATGATTCTACCAGGGGATAGGATACTTATAGGTATTTCAGGTGGTAAAGATAGTTTTGTATTACTGAGATTTTTACCAGAGATCCATACTCCATCAAAGCTATTCGGATTAATGATAGAAGAGGGCATAAGGAGCTATAATAGAGTTGAAGCATTTAATTTTATTAAGAGAGCCTGCCACGAGCTTGGTATTGATTGCACTATTACAAGCATTAAAGAGGTTCTTAGATATAGTGTTGATGAATTTATGTTTTTTCAGATGAGGAAGTACGGCTCTATTAAAATCAGCGCATGTACTTTTTGCGGTATTGCGAGAAGGAGGATATTAAACATCTACGCAAGGAGTTATAGCATGAATAAGGTTGCTACTGGGCATAATCTTGATGATGAGGTTCAGACCTACTTGATAAACATACTTAGGGGTGATATTATGCGACTTGTACAACTACACCCACTGAGTGCTGTTCATAGCCCGCTACTTATCAAGAGAATAAAACCTTTGAGAACAATATATGAGTATGAAACAGCCTTTATAGCATACATGGAAAACTTTAGCTTTCAAGAAACTGAATGCCCATATATTGTACAGCGACCTACATTGAGGTCAAAAATACGCGAATTAATAAGGGAGGTAGAGAAAATAAATCCAAGTGCTCAACTGGAATTCCTCAAAGAGCTGGACAATATTTTAGAGCCCTTAGTTAAGATACGCAATAGAGATCCTGTAAACCTTCCCCAATGCGTGAAATGTGGTGAGCCTACTGCACCAGGGAGGAATGTGTGTAAGTTCTGTGAACTAATAGACAATGTGCTAAGTACTCAATATTGATAAAGCAATATAAAGGGGGCTACTAAATATAGTTAATGTGTGATTGTGTGTCATGAGGATTAGAATTGATGAAGAACTTGATAACGCAACTTTCTCGATAAACAACCTAGTTGAGGATCAAGTATTACATAGTCAGAAACCCTCAGTAATATCCAAAGTCGATTTTGGCAATTTTAAGTTCCTTAAGGGCTACCTAATCATTGCTATATCTAGTAGGAGCAAAATTGATAATATTACAAAATGGAAGATAGCCCTTAACGGAATAGCCTTAACTAGAGAATTTAAACCACATCTAGAGAGTAGGATAAGTGAGAATATCTACCAAGCTTTGTTTGTATACGATGTATCAAAAATACTTAACACAATTCAACCCTCGGCCCTATTTAAAATGAAATATGAGGGAAAGGAGCCTATAACGATTAATGCAGTCTCTCTAATAACGCTACATCAATATAATGAAAGTAGCGTGAAAATTGCATGTATTGCAGAGGCACTTAGTTTAGATAACTATGTATTGGACCTTTCTCAGCATGTATCGCAGCAGAAGAAATATAAGGAGAGTATGCTCTACCTCGGTATTGTATCAGAACAAGGCTCTAAACTAAAATTAAATAGCAGTGACTCTAATCTTGCTGTCCACAATCTTGGGAGAGGTTTTAATTTTATCGAGACTAGCTTACGAAGTGCGAAAACAGATAAGTTGATTCTTAAAGGCGAAGATCCGCTAACTCGCCATATATTTCATTGCATAGCTCATACAACATTGGAGTATCCTAGTATTGCAATAAAACAGTACTTAACATCAAGTAATAACAATTACAACTATTTAGAGCTAGTGCTAGCCAATGAAAGTCCTGTTAACGCTGATGAATGCGAAGTTATAGTATTTAAGATGGGCATTCCTATACAGAGACTATCCCTGGGCCCATTCAATGCAGGCGAAGGAAGAAGCATAAAAATACCTCTGTTAAATAAAATTAGCGGAAGAATAGTTGTTAGATTAGTTTGGCGAAAAGCACTAAAAACACTTACAAGAGACCAAATAATAGAGCTCAAATAGAGCATTACAATATCATTAAATACTTATCCATCCATGAAATTATTATGAAAATGCGGAAGCTCACACACTACACAACGTCATTGTGGAGCGTTTCTAAAATTAAATAAAGTATGTCAGAGCACTCTATAGCGCCTTACATTAAATTCTCTACATTAAAATTGTTAAAGGTATTCGAATAGGAAAATCCCGACTAGGAGTTAGAATAAGAGTGTTGACTTTTGTATAGGTTTACATAGTTTGACATAATTTTCATTGCCTCATCTCCTTTCTCTACACCTCGCTAGGACTTCATCAGGACTTGGGGCATTTAGATGCACTCCCATATTTTGATGTACTTGCGTGTACACTTCTTGTAGAGATTAGTTCTTCACGCACACCTAAGGCAGTGTTTAAATGAGTACGAAATTATCTGCAGATGCCCATTTAATATGTAGCGGCTTAGCTATAGATAATTGCTTTAAGATGGGGTATGCTGTACATTAGTACTACTAATAAGTTTTGCAGGTTTTGCTTTCTCTGCACTAACTAGTTCCTTTACTACTTCTAAGAACTTCTTTAAGTTCTCTACGTTTTCACTATATATGCTTTTTCTCCTTGGATCAACAGGTATATTAAGGTATTTCGCTGTCTTTTTACTAAGTCCTGCCTCCTTTAATTCTCCCAGGCTGTAGCCTCTCCCAATTTTAAAACCTCTGTCAATTCCTCTATATTTTACCAGTGCCACTCTTTTTACCTTTGGTGGCGGAATTTCGACAACTATGCAACAATTTTCGCTAGTCATTCTAAAATCCCATTACACTAAGTCTCTCTATGCCAGGGATTTATAAGCTATTCTTGAATTTCCATGAACTTGTCTAACCCCATGTTAAACTTTTTCGAGAGGTAAGTAAACAGCTCCTCAGCTTTATCTATAACCTCCCTATCTACCTTAATCTTCTCAGGTAATGCTCCTTGCGGCATTATCTTACTCACTTCCAACGCTTTCCACATCTTTAATGAATCTATTTTAATCGCCATCAGGGCTTCTCCACCAGCTCTGTTAGCAAATTCAATTATTTTTAAAAGCTGTTTGGTGTCCAAGTAACACGACTTTAACTCTCTACGCTTCTTCACCTCTATTACAAATACCTTTGAGTTCTTTATAGCGACTATATCTGGATACACTGCCTTCTTTATCCTAGAACCGCTAGCAGGTCCTCTTATAACTGCAAATCCCATTTTCCAAAGCTTTTTCACAAGCTCTCTTTCTGCTTGCACTCCTCTCTTTTTTATTTTCTTAGTTTCGCTACCCACGATAAATCTCCAATGTAGCCCTATCTTTAAGAAAGTCTTAAGTCTATTTCAAAGCCTAGCTTATCAAGTCTCTTTCTTACCTTCCTCAATATTCTTAGTGTATTAGAGTTGTAAAAAGCCCTTGGAAGCGTTACAATGATGGTCCTTCCTGTAACATCCACATTAGCTTGAGGTAACAATTTCTTTACAACATCTACAGCTCTTTGCGAAATTATCTCGCTTTTAACCCTCTTAACGGGTACCACAACTGTTTGTTCTCCAAAAACATATATTTCATACTCTAGTTCATTAGTAAGAAAGTCCTTTACTTCAACAACGGGTCTAGCTAAATCCGCTTCTCTAAGCCCTGTGGGTAATCTCACTGTGAGGTTAAGCTCGTATACCTTTGAAACCCTCCCTCTATCGATAAAGATCACTGTATCTATTATGCTCGGAATCATGCCTATATCAACACGTCTAATAAATCTCTGAATAGCATCAATAGGTGATGTGGCGTGTACCACGCCCACCATGCCTATTCCTGCTAGCCTTAAGTCTACATATATAGCAAAATCCTCATCATCGCGCATCTCATCAAAAATAGTGTAGTCAGGTCTGCTAAGTAATAAAATATCATGTAAATCTCTAGATGTTGCATAGAATTTTGAGTATTGTGCTATGGTTTGTGGGAGCTTCATATCCCTAGGCGATTCAATCGTTTTCACAATTTTACCCATACTAACGTAATGCTCAGCTAATGCTTGGGCAAAGGTTGTTTTACCCATACCTGGAGCACCAGCTATTAGAATACCTTCTGCCTTCTCATTTAGTCTCCTAATTAGTTTCTCAGGAAGGTTGTAGTCATCTAAACTCAGCTTTACAACAGGTCTTGTGACTGTAATCTCATAACTTAGTGATATTGGAGGAGTTACAACAATTATCCTATAATCTCTCAATTGAATTAACATTGCACCAGGACGTTCTGACTCAATAACTCCTTCGCCATCCCTCACTCTTCTAACTATTTCCCCTAGCAGTATCTCAATGTCCTCTCTCTTAGCGATCCTATCATCAACTACTGCAAGACTCCACTCCCCAGGCCTTCCCTTTTTAGCCATTACAGGAGCCCCTTCCTTTATATGCACACTTAGAGTCTCTCTATCAAAGTACTTTTCAAACCATAGTCTACTTTCCTCAATATCTTTTACAAGAATAGTTTCTATCCCCATGGCTCTGCATAATAGTTGCTGCAAGGGTTCTCTAGTAATTACTTTTGCACCAAATCTCTTAGCTAAGTCTCTTATAACAATGTTGACCGTGTCTTCATTGAATTCTCTAAAGTCTCTCAAGCCACTTTCAACAACCTCTAATTCTATTCCCATTTCCTCGCTGATATCCTCCCTCAAATTAGCCAGCTCTTGAAGCCCTATATATCCTATGGCTATGCCCTTCTTAGCCATGACCTCAAAGTACGTTATTAGATCTTTAGGAATGAGGATCCTTCCTCTCATCTGGCCTTGTCTCAACAGTTTCGATAAAACCCTCGTGACTATAACAGAGCTATCAGGGATATACACATCTTCAAATGCTATTTTAGTCATGATTTGCAAACCGCGTTTCTAATTCTCATATAAACTTCTTCTTATTCACTAACTCGTCAAAAGGATTAAAAGCGTATCATTTCCTATTACCGATACCCTTCTCTAATAAGGGGTAAAGAACCCCGCTACTATTTATGCCTTACCTATAACTGTTCAAAGTTGCATCTGAAGCCTCGCCACCCCAGTGTGATAATTAAGAGAAAGGTTTATTGACCTTCTCGACGTGTATGTTCTCTAAAATGAATGTTGGGGCTTTGAATCTTGGGTTATGATGACTTGAGGAGCCATGGCCTTGGACGCAAGAGTGTAGGAGTAGGGGACCGGAAACTCAGCATAGTGTTGAACCCTCAGAAAGATGTAGTAGTGAAATTCCAAACTTCTTCGACTTGCTAAGAACATTAACTCTCCAAAGTGGGGAGAAGGAGGTCTGAGATATCATCTACAATGTGGCTAAAGTTAAACCAGAAGTCCCATCATTAAGGAGGCGGCTTTTTGACATTAAAACAATACTTTTAACTACAAGAAATTGACTTTGAAGTTTTTAACAATAACGGCTATTGCTTCAGAGTGATGATACAAATGACATTAGGTAGAGGAAGGGTGAATAGCTATTAAGAGTTAAACTACATTTCATAGCTTCTGCTAATGACCTTTACTTCAACTTTACTTGCCTCTAGTGCTGAAGCTATGTACTCGAATGCTTTTTCAGGATTTGTGTGCGCCCCACAACTGTAAACATCGACTGTTGCAAATTTGAATTCAGGCCAAGTATGAATAGATATATGACTCTCTAGTACTATTCCAATAACACTAACACCTTCCCCCATTTTCCAAGACTTTATATCTAGAAGGGTCATGTTACCGATTTTTGCAGCACTCCTTACTATATCTATTAGGTAACTTACATTACTTAACTTAACCGCATTACACTCATATAAATTACCCACAACATGTTTGCCATATACAAGCACGCGGCCCTCAAAGACACGCATTTTACCTCTCAACAGATCCTAGTAGAAGTGTATTTATAAGCATTTCTATCAAAAAATAATTGACTGAGTTTAAAAATCCCTTTTAAACCAGTTAACACTTTCCTTAAATCTGAAGGTTTCCCCTATAAAAAGTATCTTTCATTTTGTATCAAATTACTATAAGTTACTATATGAGGATAATACTTGAAGTTGTATAGAGTAGCTATTAAGTAACAACTATTTATAGATTGATTATAACATCAAATAGGCAACTTTCTGAATGTGGGAATATCTACAACTAAATAATTTAAGTGTTGTCCACTATAAAGTGGAGAAGGTTTTTGAATTAACAGTTAAATTTCACTAAAGCTTATATGATTCTGATGCTATTTCAAATTTTGAGTTAAGGGTTTTGCGTCTATATGAGCTCAAAAAGTAAAGTCATATCAAATGTCATGGCATATGTAAAAGACGAAGAATTGAAAAGTAAATTGGAGAACCTTACACTAGAAGAGGTCAAGGTTTTAGAGTACTTTATACAAAATGTTTCTGTAGGTGCTATTGTAGCTGTCAGGGAACTTAAATCCCTATATAGAGTTGAAGACCCTAAGCATGTGATTAGAAGACTTATTGAAAAAGGACTACTTGAACAAGGCTATGGAAATTACTCGCTAGCCAAGAGTCTAAGAGAAGCGCTACTTTCAATACTTCTAGCTAGCAAAGTTTAATCGTAGCAATCTTTTCTAACGGCGCTGCTTACTCTTTTTGCTTCTTCTTTTCTTCCTCTTCTTTTTCCTAGTTTTCTTCGCACCTTTTTTCTTTTGCATGCTCACAATTTCCACAGGCTTCTTTATCTCTGGTAAAGGTATGAACTCTAGTCCCTTATTAGTCACAAGTACCATTGCATAGAATTCTTTCAATACTTTTATTGGATTGAAGAAAACATAGTACTCTTCATTTGAAAACTCATATACGTAGCTATAGGAGTTCTCTTTGATTAAATCCTCGTTTTTAAGAGCCTCCTTTATTACAACCATTTTATTTAGTTTAGCAATATATGGTATTGGGAGAAATGCGTATTTAGGATCTAACTCAGGCTCTTTAAATAGTTTTGTAGATACTGTTAAACCGTCTAAACTTACTATTGCTTCAATAACAACTCCTTCCTTGTTTGCACTACTAAATAAATTATATAACCAAGAATAGAATAATTCATCGCTTTCAATAAATTTCTGTGCTAATTCTCTACCTATGTGAATTGTTTCTTCTGCTTGCTTCTTGAGCAAGTATAATATGAGATTATCTGATGACCAAGCAACAAATTCATACTTCTTAATGTTTATATCCACTTTATCTCTTTCACTCATTTCTTATAACCTATTCTTCTGAGAAACTCTTGTCTTTCACGTTTATCACCCTCACTTTCAATTCCTAAAGGCGTAAAACCATCAACAACACCTATTATTCCCCTTCCCTGATCCGTTTCAACTACAACTACTTGTAGTGGATTTGCTGTAGCAGTATAAATTCTGACCACTTCCTGCACATTTTTTATAGCATTTAATATGTTAATAGGCCAAGCATTTCTTATGTACAAGACAAATACATGACCTGCACCGATTTTTAATGCAGCTTCTATAGCATACTTAACAAGCTCTTCGTCATTTCCTTCATATCTAATAAGCCTCTTCCCACTTGCTTCATTAAAAGCGAGACCGAATTTTATATTCGGTACTGTCGTAACTAGAACCTCATAAATGTCCTCAACTGTTTTTATGAAATGACTTTGCCCTATTATTACGTTAGCTCCTGGAGGTATGGGAATGTCTATCGCCTCAATATTCTTAACCCCAGTCACGCTCTCTACACCAGCATTTGTTTACTATAGGAAGATCTGATAAGCTTTACGCTAATACTTATCTTCATATAAATTATGTAGCTGCACTGCACATAATATATTTATTTAAAGTGCCTCAGTATGGTACTACAGTGCTCAGGTGGTTTTATGAAATATGCAAGGATATGCATAGATGTATTGAAAAGCTTTGTTCAAATTGAGTTCTATAATGATGATGGGCTTCAGTTAGAGAGCAGGTCTTTTAGCAATGTAAAGATTATTGAAGTACATGGTGTTGTAAGGCTGGATTTAGATTCTGTGAAGCTAAGTAAAGATGTCTTGTGCGTATTCTCTGAAGGAATATACAAAATTACATTCACTGAAGGTGCTCTGAAGGTTGGGTAGCAGGATGCAAATAAAGATAGAAGATACTATGAGTAAAACTGGTAAGCATAGAAGGGTTTCCAGAGTATTCGTAGCAAATAAGGAGGGTAATATTACATCACCTAAAGTACTAAGTTCATGGAGCTGTAATGGAGTTTATAAAAAGGGTAGGAGTGTTTGTGGTTACATAAACGTTGAAGAAGGTTATTACCTTATTTTAGTGGAATTCACATTAAATTGGCGTGGCAACATCAAGGGATATATTAATGTTGTTGACTCTAGTAACTCAAAAGTTTTAGCTGTCAAATACGTAAATGGAAAACTAAGATACGTTAGTGGCAATAGACTCCTCTTTCACTTAGCTAAAGCCTCTTTAGACAGGGTTGTAGGTGAAGTTCAATGGAAAGGCAAAAAGTCATGAGAATAGTTGAAGAAGCTTTGCTGCAGTACGGATTCATAATATTACCTGTAGAAAGTGTAGGCACTTTTATAGATTACTTGAGAAGCGTTAACCTCCTGCATTTCTTTCGCATAAGTAAGTCTGAAGGATATGCCGTAGTAGAATTAAATACCTTGCCATGTGAATATGAGTGCAATTCTCAGTGTCATAATCATAATGGTTACAGGGATGAAAACTGCTACATTTCTTGTCTCTATGGTTGTAGAGAAGAAAGATTACATGCAGTGATGTCAAAAATAAAGTCTCTATACTAAAATAGATGCAAACACTGCCTTTGCAGTATGTAATCTGTTTTCTGCTTGAATCCACACTGCAGAATTTTTGGATTCTATAACATCTTCTGTGACCTCTTCACCCCTATGTGCTGGAAGACAATGCATAAATATGTAGTCATCTTTTGCATAAGATACCAACTCTGCATTTACTTGATACCCCATCAAATCTTTAATTCTCCTTTCTCTTTCACTCTCTTGCCCCATGCTAACCCAAACATCTGTGTAAATTACATCAGCATCTTTAGCCGCTTCTACAGGATTTCGCACTATGGCAACATAACCCTCGCTTTCATTTGCATATTCCGTAGCACGCTTAAGTATTTCTCTATCTGGATCATAGCCAGGAGGTGTAGATATGTATATAGTACCACCTAGCATAGCTACAGCAAGCATCAAACTATGGGCCACGTTATCCCTTCCATCACCGAAAAAAGCTATTTTGAGTTTCCTCAGATCCTTCTTTAACTCCATAATGGTCATCACATCAGCTAGAGCTTGGAGTGGGTGCTCAACATCACTTAGAGCATTGACTACGGGTATCTTGGCATATCTAGCTAGCTCTACAAGAGATCTATGGCTATATACTCTTGCAGCTATACCATCAACATATCTCTCTAAGACTCTTGCTGTGTCTTTTATGGGTTCTCCACGAGCAAGCTGGAGCTCTTGTGCAGATAGGTATAGTGAGTTTCCATTAAGTTGGTGTATTGCTACCTGTAGGCTTACCCTAGTCCTCGTGCTATGCTTTTCAAATATTAGAGCCACAGTCTTACCATTCAATACATTTAAAAATTTGACACCATTATAGTATAACTCCTTCATTTTGAAGCTTAAATCTATAAGTGACTTTAATTCACTCCTAGTCAAATCAGATATTGAAAGCAGGTCTCTACCACGTAAGCTTTCTATGCCAACCATGCTTACCGCCCTGCATCACTTCTTAAACCATACATCCAAGCTAGCTACACTCGATTTTATATACTCTCTATAACCTTTTTCTAATCTCTTAATAGCATTTTCGACTCTATCAAGAGAAAAATCATGCTCCTTTACTAAAATCTCTATTATTCTTTGTCTATCTGGCTCTCTCCATTCAATTTTACTAATATCAACCACAGGAGGATTAAGAAAGTACGACCTTATTTTAAGTGGGTCTTCAGGAAACTTTGCTTGTGGAATATGCTTTAGTGCCTTTTCTAAAGAGCCGTACGTCTTTATGAGTTGTAACGCTGTTTTGGGACCTACACCTTCAACTCCATCAGGATTATAATCAGTGCCAATTAGTATGGCTATATCAATTAGCTGTTCACGTGTTATACCCAAGCTTTTTAGAAGCTTATCTAGCTCTATTACTTCAGGCTTTATCTCGATGTACACCTCCTTGCCTGGGAGCTTTCTCTTACCAGATATAGTAAGGTTTCTAACAAGTCTTGGAGCACCGAAAAGTAAAGAATCGTAATCTTGGCTTCCAACAGCCCAACTTAACCCCTTTTTAGCTAAATAAGCAGCTTGCGCTTCCCCTTCTTCAGCAGCCTGAACATGTGGTATCCCCATAGCATCTAAAAGCTCTCTAGCATCTTTAACCATGTGGCTCTCCAAGCTTATTGCCTGAACAATGTATTTGGCTGCTTCCTCTACAGCTCCTTCCTCATAGGCTTTTTCAGCAAGCTTACGTGCCTTCTCCCTCCTCATAGTCCTTTTTTCAAGTTCAGCCCTCTTTATTTCTGGAGGCCTTCCATCAAATACGTACACAGGCTTAACACCGTTTTCAATGAGATTAATTGTCCTATAGAAAAGCCCACTTAAATGACTCGTAACCCTGCCCTTTGAGTCCATTAATGGTGTTCCATCAGGCTGTCTCACAGCTGCTAAAAATTGATAAAGTGCGTTATAGCCATCAAGTGATACAACCTTCCTAATTAATTGCCTCAAGTCAGTAAGCTCGATTTTGCAAGCACTTGGTATTATATCCTTTAAGTTGACACCCATAATTCTCTTTACCAAAAATAGTATATACCGTAACAAGAATTTAAACTTAATGCAATTGTATGCATAAATAGCAAGCACTATCTAAAAGCACTATCATAATAGTTGTAACTAGAAAATTACGAGCATTAATTTAGTTGTGTTTTACGTAGATATTCAATAACTACTTTATGCACTACAACTCTTGATTAATATGGCATTCTCCAGAGATAAACAAAGCGCTACTGATTATACTGGTTACAGATTTACAGTATTCGCCTTTTTGATGCTGTTTTTTGCACTATGTTAAATGAGTCTTTCAGTAGCTTAACCTCTATATAACCCTCTATCTCAAGGTACATTAGTATTTTCAATAGATCAGTATATGAGATGCTGAATTCTTTCCCAATTATTTCCAAGAGCTCCTTATCTGTAGCTTCCCCTCTTTCTTTTAAGTACTCTAAAATTTTTTGTTGTATTCTTCTCTTTACAAACATTTGCTGTTATACCTCTATGCAACACAGCATTCTTTAACGAAGATCTCAATGCCCCTATAGAGAAGGTTGCTTCTAGAGAAAAAGTTTGGGTGTGCAATGCTACATAGAAAATAGTTCATGTATGAACTTACGCTCTTAATTCTCTGCAGCCCCCTTAACTCTATCGCTTGCTTTAGTGTTGAATTACCTAAACACGCCTGTTGCATATACAGTAGCACCAGATAATGGTGTTTAAAGCCTTTGAGCTTTAGCAAACTTTGAGGGTATGGGCAACACACAGAGATATTTAGTTAATCAGTAGATTTATAAGCTTTAGCTAAAACTTGAATTCACTCACCTATTCTAGTAACGTATATTACATCAACGTTATCTATTTGCTCAATACTTCTCACTAGGTCTTCTAGCTGATCTGTTCCACCTTCAATGTCTTCTGGCATTATGAAGTATAGTTCTAGTGCTTTGTAGCCAAAGGCTATTTCTACTGGTTCCCATTTAGCTAAGACGTATATCGTATCCTTTATTTTCTCATGTATTTTAGTCAATATTGAAGTGAAGTCTTCTGTGAGCTCTTTTGGGTAAGCCCTTATTACAACTATTACCCTTCCAGCCATTTTGACGTCACCTAAGGCCCCTCAAAACCGCAATTAGGGCACTTGTAGGATATGCCCATTGTTCTGCACCTATAGCATCGCCATATAATTACAGTTCCACAGTTTGGGCATTTAAAGCTTACAGCTTTTTCATCAGGTGCTATAGTTTTTTTGCAACTTGAACACACTCTTATACTTGCTGCCTCATATAATACAAGGCTTTGTACATTACTTGCTGTAGATACTGACAGTTTAGTCACCTTTGGAATAATTATTAAATAGTGTAGTAGGTTCGGATTAAAAAGCGTTCTCCAGTCTATTGATGACAATTGCTCACTATATGCAATTTCTTGCAAAATCTTCGCCCAACGTATAAATAGATTAGAGTAGAACAGCCAGTACGCCATAAACATTTAATCTTTAGTGCTAAGAGGGTTCACAGGCCTTTATATTTCAATGTGTATTAGGAGATGCCGAGTTATAATGAGCCTTTGTTTAATTAAGGGGATTTTATGCAGGAAAGTGGACCTTCATTAAATAAAGCCCCAGATTTTGTAAATAAAGTTGCAAATTTCTTGAACTAGACTCGATATGGCCCCTGGTTCTCACTAGATGTATGTTGAAAATAAGCAATATCAAAGCTTATAAATCTTGCAATGTGTAACCAATCACGATGTGATCCATGAGTTCTGAAGAGTTGAAGCTAGTTATAGTTGTTAGAACTGATGTAAAGATGAGTAGAGGAAAAATAGCTGTACAAGTAGCACATGCTGCAGTAGAATGTGTCTTAAAGTGTTTAGAAAATACCTCTTGTCAAAACCTCGTACATATTTGGAGGGAACAGGGACAAAAGAAAATTGTAGTCAAGGCTAAGAGCCTTGAGGAGCTCTTAAACTTAAAGAGCATGGCTGAAGAACTCCATGTGAATACAGCCTTAATAGCTGATGCAGGTTTAACTGAATTGCCTCCAGGAATCATAACAGCTTTAGGCCTTGGTCCTGCTTCTTCACATATCTTAGATAAGATAACGGGACACCTACCTTTACTATAGTCCTAAAAGTGAGTTAAAAATGAATATTACAACAAGTTATGCACTAGACATTTTGCTGGGGCTATACGTCTACACATATCCTATACCCCTATCAAATGTTAGTATAGATTTCAACGTTAAAGTGCCTAGACCCCAAGGCTTTATAGTTAGCGAAATCATTAACACGGCTTGTACTAAGGATATTTATGAAAAACTTGTGGAAGGTGGTGAACAAGAGCGTGTAGCAGGTACATATTGTGTTTTTATAGTTAATAAAACTAATATTGACACCTTGACCTTAGCTCAAAAAATGCGTTCAAAGCTCTATTGTAGAGATTTTGAAATTATGGGATTAAAGGAAGCGCACGCAATAGCTTATCAGATCATCGTTCTCATTAGTTGCAAGAAAATTGAAAAGAAGTTCTCTCTAAGTAGCAAAAATGCCCGTGTCGACGCAATTCTATGGTTTTGTTCAAATGAAGAACCTGACCTAATTCATAGTGCTAATAAATTTCATATAACTATCTTATTTAAGAACAATGATCTGCTACCACACTTTGAGACCATGCTTAAGTTGCTCAACTCCCACGAATGGTATGTACTAAACTTCTTTGGTTATCAAAGATTTGGAAGTAGAAGACCTATTACACATATCTTAGGCAAACACATGATTAAGGGGGATCTCCAAGAGTTCTTAAATACATTGTGCCATTTTACATCTACTTATAGAAATCCAAATACCTTAGAGCGTATACTGTGCAAGAATATTAAAAGTGACCTAGAAGAGTTCCTCAAAAGCATTGCTAATGAGCCTTTGTATAGAAGAATGCTTAGACTATTTGTCAACGCATATCAATCCTATCTCTTCAATAAGTTGCTTTCATTAACTTGGTTAAAGCTTTTAGATTCCCTATCTATAAAAGAGGCTTTTAAAAAATTAAAAAATGATTATAGATACCTACCTCTTCCAGGATATTCAACAAAAGCAGATGGAGTAATAGCTAGGATCTTAGATGATGTTCTATCATCAGAGGGCATTAAAACAAACTCTTTTTGCTTGAAATGGCTTAAAAACACGTGCTTTTATGGTGACTATAGGGAGGCACTTACAAGAGCTTCTGAAGTAAATTACTTCATAGAAAAGGATAGAGTGACGATAACGTTCTTACTGTCACCAGGAGCCTATGCAACTATAGTACTCAGAGAACTTCTGCGCTGTAATCCCTTGTTATATACATAGCGTATAACGTCTTGTTAATGTCAAGCGACCACACTACGTGTTTTGCACTCTAATAGCTCATCGCTGCGTAGATCATTCGTTCAGATCAAGGAGTAAGTCTCTTTTTGTCTCTCGGGAATAGCGTGACCTCCTTTACACTACTTCTTCCTGTGAGCATTAGCATCAATCGTGCATAGCCCATACCCCAACCAGCATGTGGGGGCATACCATAATCAAACCATTTAATGAAATAGCTAAAGCTCTCAGTGCTTAGTCCTCGTTCACTTAGAGCCTTAATCAACTGATCCCTTGAGTGTATTCTTGAACTTCCAGAAGCTAATTCTAAGTGCTTCCATACAAGGTCAAAGCTCTCACTATACGTGGGGTCATCGTCTTTAGGCTTTGTATAAAATGCTCTTATTTTGGTTGGAAACTCTGTAATAAAGTAGAGAGATGTTGCTAGTACTTCATTTAAAAGCCTTAAGTGAGGCGCTGAAAGATCCTCGCCAACCTCTATCTCAACACCTCTATTCTTAAGGATCCTCACAGCATCAATATACTTTACCCTAGGTAATGGCAGCGATATTTCTGGGGGAGAATAATTCAGTATTTTTAAGTCGTCTTCGTTTTCTTGCTTTACAGCCTTTACAACTTCATATACAACTCCTTCAAGAATTCTCATAACATCTTCATAGTCCATGAATGCAGCCTCTATGTCAATACTTATGAACTCGGCTAGATGATATGGTGTATCACTTTCTTCTGCCCTCCAAGCAGGACCTATTTCAAAGACTCTTTCTAATGATGCTGCTAAGAGTTCTTTATAGAGCTGCGGACTTTGCGCTAGAAAAGCCTCTTTACCAAAGTATATAACTGGAAATAGGTTTGCTCCACCTTCTGTAGCTGTAGCAATTATCTTAGGTGTAAAAACCTCTAAAAAACCCTTCTGCCTCAGAACCTCCCTAATTACCTTAAGAGCGGTGTCACTAATTCTGACAATTGCGCGCATCTCACGGCGTCTTAGATCCATGACTCTTTCTCTCAATCTCGTATCTATATCTGCAGAAACCTTTCCAACGACATCTAAGGGTAGAGGCTTTTTAGCCAAATTAAGTATGTTTATCTCTATAGGCACAATTTCAGCTCCGCTAGGAGCCCTTGGATCCTCCTTAACCACACCCTTGACCTGTATAACAGATTCCAGCGTCAATTGATCAACAGCTTCGAGAACTCCCTTAGGAGCTGAGTCCTTAGCTATTGTAACCTGCGTAAATCCACTTCCATCTCTTACAATAACAAACTTCTTGCCCCCCAAGTCCCTTATCTGATGAACCCAACCAGCCACTACAACTGTCTTCCCATACAACCTTTTATCAACTTCCTTGCACATTACTGACTTATACTTTGTTTCCATCTAGATCACTCATAGTATATTGAAAATAGATTGAAGACACAGCTTAAAGCTTTTATAACTAAGAGCAACGTAAAGATATATGAATGATGAGCTGCGCAGGCCTATTAGAACACGATGATGCGACCCCTTTAGCTGATTAAGGTGAAAACCTTATCAAGACTTTTTAACCAGCTATATAAGGAGATTACAAACGACTAAGTGGGCCGGTAGCTCAGCTGGAAGAGCGCTCGGTTGGCATCCGAGAGGTCCCGGGTTCAAATCCCGGCCGGTCCACCAAAATAAATTCTATTAATAGTTTTGCTAACCTCCGTGCATATAATATCTTGTAATGTAATAGCTTATAGGTGTAGTAAGGTTCACGTACATGAGTTCGTGGAACAAAAAGAGAATTCTGCCAGTTATAACTAAGTTGCTTAGAGATCTAAATTTAGCAGAAGAATACGATGGAAGTTCTATGGAGTTTAAGATAGTTGTTCAAAAATTGTGTTACTTAACTCAGAAAATAGGGGGTCTGGACTTTGGTCTTAAATTTGAGTGGCTTTCTAGGGGGCCCTATTCCAGGAGCTTGCAGAATTACTACCATGCAATACTTCAATACCTTTTGCATTCATCTAACGATACTTCTCTAAATGAGGCAGAGTCTCTAGCTATAAGTAAGGTAGAGAATTTCTTGAATACCATTAAAACTGCGTTGGGCACACTCAACGTAGAAATTCTTGAGGCTGTCGCAAGTTTAATTATGTTATGTAGTGATGTTTATCCTGTTCCAGAGGACCCTGTCAATGAATTGTTGAAAAGAAAAGGACTTTCTAAAGAATTTGTGCTAAGAATATTCGAAGTTATCAAAGGATATGGAATCTGCACATGAATCCACCATATAAATTTACATAGCTGTTAAGCAATAAATTTTCTCACAACTGTAGAAAAAGTGATGTCACATTGCTATACAAGCGCAAAAATAGGTTGTTTAGTAAAGCTGGGGTCAAGAAAGTGTACGATGAGGTTCACGGGTACATCGATTTGACAGACGTAGAGCTGCAAATTGTTGATACACCATACTTTCAAAGACTTAGATTTATAAAACAACTAGCAGCAGCATGGTATGTATATCCAGGGGCAACTCACACCAGATTTAGTCATAGTTTAGGAGTAGCACACTTGATGGGGCTCATAGCAGAAAATTTTGCCGCACAAGGCTATATACATTCCCATGAAGATGTGCAAATTCTTCGCCTTGCCGCATTACTTCATGACATAGGACATACTCCGTTTAGTCACGCCATTGAACCTATGTATAGAAATGCTGTTGGTATAGGTCACGAAGAGATCTCCAGACTAATAATCTTAAATAGTAGCATTAGGGACATTTTAGATTATTTTGGATATGACCCAAAGACTATTACAGCCATAATTGAGGGTAGATACAAAGAACCTCTGTACAACCAACTTCTATCTAGCGATATTGATGTTGATCGTATGGACTATCTCATAAGAGATGCTCTTCACACAGGTGTCACATATGGCATCATAGATCTGCATAGAATAGTATCTACACTTGTTATAGATGGTGATGGGAACTTAGCCATATTAGATAAGGGTATTGATGCATTAGAAAATTTCTACTTAGCAAGATTGCACATGTACCGAGCTGTTTACTACCATAAAACCGTTGTAGGTTACGAAACACTGCTCGGAAGGATCTATGAAATGCTCTGTCAACACTATAGCGATACTCTCTTGCCAAAATCAGTAAACGACATAAAGAAGCTTATAGCTGATGGCGACATAGCGTTATGGCATGACGACTGGCTTATGGGCTACATAATAAATCTTTATAGAAACGCCTCAACGCAACAGAAATTAAAGGAACTTATAGAGGCGTTCCTGTTTAGAAAGGGGTATAAAGTGCTGTTAGACATGTCAAAATTTAGTGATCATCCCCTTGATATAGAGGAGGATAAAGATGTAGGATACTTAAAAACTATAGCAAAGGACCTTGAACGCAACTTAAGTTCTCATGAACTAGCTCTCTTCATAGATGATATAAGAATTGTAGAGGAAGACCCTCATGTAACTCCAAAGGTAATTTTAGGAGGCAAGCAATCTACAATGCTTACTAACATTGAGAGCAGTGTTGTTTTACGATTACCTAGGAGATACCACGTAAAACGATTATATGCTCTTTCCAAGGTTTGGGAAAAAGCCTTAGATACTATTCAAAATAAGGTACAGCTAGATGCTTAGGTTAATAGGCATAGGACTCTCGATAGATATGTTGCCCTTAGGAAATCTAAAAAAGATTCTTTCATGCGATGAAATAGTTGTAGATAGTTACACCAGTATATGGTTTCCAAGCGCTTATCTCCTAACATCTCTATTAATTCAACTGGGAAAGACTGTAATAATAGCTCCTAGAAATTACCTTGAAGGAAGTGAAGTAAAGAACCTTATTAAAAGGGCATTAGACAAAGAAGTGTGTATCCTTGTTACTGGTGATCCACTTATTGCAACAACCCACAGCTCAATAATTACTGAAGCCCTAGCAAATAATGTAGAGGTAGAGGTAGTGCCAGCAGCGTCTATCTTTAATGTCTCAATTTCGTTGTCATGCCTGCAAGTATATAGATTCGGAAAGATAGTAACTGTTGTAAGCCCAAAGAACGGTATTGTATATGAGTATCCCTATGATGTAATAAAGATGAATCGCTTGCAGAATCTTCATACACTACTTCTTTTAGAGATCGATGTAGAGAAGAACTATTATATGAAACCCTATGAAGCAATAAAAATATTGTTAGACATTCAGGAGAGGCGCGAGGAGAACATCATCTCATTAAAGGATATTGCCATAATTTTAGGTGATGTATTAAGTTGTAGACAAAAGATATGGATACTGACCATTGAGGAAATTCTTCGCATGCAATATGAGTTTCTGTACAACAAATTATACACCATGATAATACCATCGAGAAAACTTCATCCTGTAGAGGAAGAGTGCTTAAATTTAATTAGAAAAGGTAAAATGAGCTATTTGTGTGCAATTAGCGAAGAGGAGTTAAAGAAAATAGCACAACTAATCTATAATCAATGAAATAAAACACTTATATACTAATAGCACATAGTAGTCTCCTGTGCCGCGGTAGCTCAGCCTGGTAGAGCGCCGCCCTGGTAAGGCGGAGGTCCCGGGTTCGAATCCCGGCCGCGGCTTTCTAATTAGAATCTTAATACACTGTGCTTGTTAGGAGCTATCAATAATGATATTGTATTAGCAACACACAGCTTCCTTATATATTGTGTTTAGTTACACATTAGGGATTACACTCTTAAGCCTATGGATCTCAATCTGTCATATATGTAATATGCATCTTCTGAAAAGGCTTCTATAGCTTTTTTCAACTTGTTTTTATCTATCTTAATACCACTTTTCTCAAGTAGTTCTAAGGCAAACGATATCTTGTTTAAATCCTGGCTTGCACCTCTTCGAGCTTTTAGAGCAAACCAGCATTCTTTTGAGAGACACTTTATCTTATTTCCTTCAATATTATATTCTTGCTGACATAAGTCTATTATTTCCTGAGGTATGTAAAAATCCATAATGTTTTCGTAGAGTTCTACTGTGATATCTGTATCATCTACTGTAACTGTTATTGATGGTGTTCCTAGTTCTGTTATACCTGTGCTCCAACCTCTCTCCTCTGCTACAGTAATTATTCTAGTGCTTTCCATTAACGGGCTTAAGGAAGTTACAAAGAGGTCTAGATCTCCTTCAAAGAATTTGTTGCCCAGCTCTATGTTCAGACATGTATCGCCTATCAGTATTCCCTCTATCCCTTCTTTAGCTATCTCTTCAAGCACCTTAGCAATGTGCCTTAATGTATACTGCATAGCATCCCCATAGACTTACTTCTTCATAGCCACTTGCTTTCTCTTAAGCCTTAGATTTGTGCTTCTACATCTCCTACACCTTGTAGCTGTAGGGGGGTTTAAGGCACCACATTTACGACAGACTTTCTTATTCAAAACCCTAGTCTCCACTATCTTCATAAGCTCTGGATCCGCTACAGGCATCTTCACATACCCATTCTCTTAACTCCTATTTCGCATAGTTTATAAAATGTTTTAAACTTATAAGCTGAACGTCTGTCACATAGGTACAGATTGAAACTTTGAATATTTGTAGAAGCTATAAACGAGGCTGAGCAAGGCAATGAAGATACCGCTTGATACTATTTGTGTTAAGAGTGGAGTACTATGTCCTAGGTGCCGCAGACTTATCGATAGTGGTTTTTATACGTTGCGTGAAGTAGAAATAATGAGATATCTTCTAGAGCTAGAGGAGCAGGATCCAAACTTTAAATTTCTTAAAGACGCGACATACGTAAAGAGCTATGAAACAAACTCACTAACTTTAACAGTGCTAGAGGTGAGTAGTGACGTTCCTCAGTCAGCCCTAGCTAAGCTTGGGCGCACGCTAAGTGCAAAAATGAATACGAAGGTTCGTGTAATAAGGAAATCCGATCCGAAAAACATCATAGTACAAGTGGTTGCACCTGCCAGAGTCCAAGGAATTAATAGTGTGTGGACTCCTGATGGCGATGTACAGCACATCATAAGGATCTCTAGATATGATGCAAGACTACTTCCAGCAGAAGTTAGCGAAATAGAGTCTCTACTTTCACTAGTTCTCAATGAAAACTACAGAATAAAAATACAATGAAGATATGGGCCCGCGGGGATTCGAACCCCGGACCTCCGCCTCGTCAGGGCGGCGTCCTACCAGACTAGACGACGGGCCCTAATGCTTATTTTACATATGTGAGTATTATAAGCTTTATTTCAAAAACTATTTTATAGTTGCAATCAGTAACTATATACCACTAAATAACCTAGCTTCTTCCCAGTTATGTGGAGCCGGGGCCGGGATTCGAACCCGGGAGTTAATCGGGTCTCGACGGGCGGTGAAAAGCCGGAACCCGCTGCAGCCCGACGCCTTGGACCGCTCGGCCACCCCGGCTTCACAACTATTATTATGTGTAATTAGGAGTAATAAGGTTATCGCTACATCTAGTATAACTACATAGCGCTTATTACATTATAGAATGTGCCGCCGGGGGGACTTGAACCCCCGACTTCCCGGTATCTAAAGTGGGTTGCGTCTATTTTTCTTCAGCCGGGCGCTCTCCCAGCTGAGCTACGGCGGCACCTAATATGGTTCTACTTTGTTTCCGCTTTAAAATCTTTATCGCATTCATTTGCTTTAGCTATGCTATGAAATCTTGCACTTGTATTTTTGTTGGTATATATGTATCCATCAAGAAGTAGAGGCCTTTTCCTGTTAATGCCTCTATTTCTAATTTACTCTGCTTGTTAAGGAATATGTTTATTTCCTTAATCCATTTATCTGTTTTAAACCACTTGTAGTTAAGCAGTTCTTGAGCTCGTTTTATGTCTGCTTTCTTTGCCTTTATTATGAAGTTTCTCCTTTCTGATTCTGACAGATAAGGCTTTTTCTTCTCATCGCCAAATATATCTGTCATGCTAACTCCTAGGAATTTTGCTTTTGGTGTCGCAAGCCTTTCGCTTTCATAAGACAGAGTTATTGAGCCTATTTTAAATACACTATATATGTACCATCCATAAGGATCTGCATCTGTGAGTATGTATACAGGTAGCTTTAGCTCTTCATTAAGTCTTCTCACAAATCTTCTTGTAGCTCTATCAGGTTGACCTGCACTTGTAATGAGAATGGCCTTGTATTTTTTCCAAAAGCCTGCTCTATGTAGTTGCTGAAAAACAGCGTCCTTCTCAACAACTAGAACAAATTCTGCATTCACGTCAATGAACTCTATGAGGTCTGGTGTAGGTTCTATAGCATATGCTCCATGACCCATTTTGCTAAGATCTATCGTGTCATCACCAGACTTTATCCTCATATCACCTACAACCTTTCCCTTCTCCTTACTTAAAATCAGCATCTCCTCTCTAAGTAAATTGACATATACTTCTATGTCTCTGAGCACAGCGTCGCTCTCCTTCTGCTCATCCCAGGTATTCTCCTCCTCTATTCTTCCCTTATGATCTCTATACCTAATGCTATGCTTTCCCCTATAAAACAAGTCTCTTATTGTTGGATACTCATTGTTTACAAGTGCTTCATATATTATTTTCGCCATGAGCAGGGTCTGCATAAACTTCCTAGCTTCTCTAATATCAAGAAAGCTTCTTTCAAAGGTAGAAGACCCTAGAAGTAACAGACCCCTTTCCTCATCATATATTGTATTTGATAGTGTCCTCTTGGGAATTATTAGCTTAGGTTCTTCGCCAATTAGAGTGCTCTTCACAACTTTTTCAAATACTTCAGCAAGTTTGTCACGAGCCTTAACCCTGGCCTTAATGTCTGCTGAAGACATGAGTTTCTTTATGTGCTCCTCACTCATGCTTCAAACACCCTACTCAATAGGCACTACAACGTCTTTAGGCGATGATATGTTCTTCAAAACGTCACCGAATCTCGCCTTAACAAGCTCAAATAACTTCAACTCTAGAAGATTCTTATCTATGGGCTCCGGATTAGACCCCGCAAATACTGCCATAGCATTTGCTACCTCAGGTATGTACTTTATTACTGTGATCGCTTTTCTCATAGCTTCTTCTTCTTTACGCTTTCTCATTATGTACAGCTTTAAAGACCTCGCAACAACCCTAACACCCTCCTCAATTTCCCTTTCTATTACGGGAACATCTGCTATGCTCTCCTTACCAAGACCTTTGTACGGTATTTTAGTGCCACAGATATGCACAAGTATAGCTAATGGAGCAGGGAAAGATATGTCGTAGTAGTTCCAATCAATGTTTTCTGAGACTACCTTCCAAGACACATCACTTTTCTCATCATATAACAACGGGATTTTGTTTGCAAATCTAAGCAACTGTGGTTCTTCTAAATGCTCTATAGCACCTCCATAAGCAATACCTACTTCAACTACAATTGGGTGCCCTTCATAAACTACAGGTTTTCTTGTCACAGCATCTACAAATTCTGGTTTAAGTATAGCGTCTAAACCTATTTTAATGAGCTCTGCGCCTATTGGTGATAAGTGCTCTGAACGGGGCTTTCTAAATTCATTAGATTCTTTCAATGCCTTCACAAGCTTCTCTAGGTCATCTTTACTCAATGTCTTGGGATTAACATTTGCATCAAAGCCGTAGCTCTGAATGAACCTCTCTGCAATTATCCTACCAACACCTTGAAACTCTTCAGCTAAGAATTCGACAAGCGACTGCGCCTTTGTCTCACTTATCATAGTCTTAAGCATTTCTAGATCTACACCATGTGGATGAGGCTTTGTCTCTCTTGGTGGAGGAGGCATTTTGTTTGTAACTCTTTGATAGATTTTTATTTCACCATCAGGTGTCTTTAGGACTATGTTAGCGTAAGGCGTGACTATAGCTGTTCTCCTGATGTACTCAATTACCTTCTGCCTAGACTTACTCCAGTCCCCCTCTATAGCAACCCTCACTATGGTTCCATGCCACCCAGTTTTATTAGGCCACGAAGCTTTCTCAATTACTATAGGCTTGTTTTCCTTTATGTCTATCTGTAGCTTATACATGTAAACTTTTTTTGAATTGATTGTAGCTGAAGTTATTTCTGCAGGCTCTCCAACTGTGATCTGACCATATAGTATCACCATTTTTGCCCCAAGCCCAAAAAGACCTCTTGTTTGCCTCAAAACGTATTTAGAGCTGAACAGCACTCTTCCAAACGCGTCAGGAATGACATCTTCTGGTATACCAATACCATTATCCTTTACTGTGATTCTATATACACTTATCTTCTGCAAGTCCCTCTCTATAGATACTGAGATGTCGGGCAAAATACCGTGAGCGTCTGTAGCATCTAAAGCATTTTCAACAAGCTCTCTAACTGACTGATACAATGCTCTAGCAGGATTTGCAAAACCAGCTATCTCTTTATTTCGGTAGAAAAACTCTGAAGGGCTTATGCTCCTAAACTTCTCTGCTACACTCATTATAAATCAGCGCCTCCCTCTGCTGATAGTATTACCCATGGGGAAAAATATAAGCAATAATATTTAATATTAATCAATATTTAATTGAAACATTACCTCTGGTAAATAGCTGCATAAGCTATTATTGGAAGCACTAATGTTGCATCTGCATATACCACAACACTTCTTGCCCTCTCCTTAAGCTTACCCCACGTGATCGCCTCCCTAGGTCTAGCACCGCTTAAAGATCCGTCCCACTCCATAGCCGTAGTCACATATACAACATAATCTAGACCTCCATGGAATTGTGCCCACCACAAGGTATGGTGCTTGCTTATCCCACCACCAATTATGAGAGCACCAATACATTTTGAGTGAAACACTATATCTGCAAGCTCCTTTTCATCTCTAAACACATCAATAACAAGTTTGTTAAATTGTGAAAAGGTCATCAAAGCCGTTCCAAAAGCTCCGTCTAGAAATCCTGGAACATATACTGGTACATTAACCTCTGCAGCGTTTTTGAGAATAGACTTTTCATCGCTTATCCTCTTACCAATCTCATACAGGACTTCCCTAATTCCATATACTTTAGAGGTCTCTTTACTTACTAGTTCTCTAAGGACATTATGAACGACGCTCTCTATAAGTGGTCCATAGCTATTGATAGGTATGAAGATGTTGCCTAGTCTGTGAATTCCCATTCTATGTAACTCACTATCGTTAGCTTCAAAAAAACCCTTTAGATACCTCCCACCGAAGCTCTTGGCAATGTCATGGTCTATTGTGCCACATGTTGTTATAACCACATTGAATACTCTCTCCCTCAGCAACTGTGCTATAATTCCTCTAACACCTGTAGCAACAATGTTTCCTGTAAAGGATAGTATCCTAGTATCGCATTTATCCCTTATTTCCTTAACTATCTCTATAGCCTCATAGAGGTGAGTCGCCATGAACCCGTGTATCTTGTTATAGAGTTCTATTAGTTTATCCACGTCCATGTTCTTTGGGAGAAACACATCTTCAACTCGTTGCTCAGACTCCATATAGGGCATCACCTAATTTATCAATAGGTACTTCTACTTGGCTCCACTTCTTCAAATTCCTTAGAATAGCTGTTCTCTTCTCAGCCTCCTTTAAACCAATTATTATTACATAGTCAAAGTCTGATTTAGATGCATATTCTAGCCACCTGCTAATTCTACTTGGTGAGGCGACTTCTACCTGTACTCCAAAACCCTTGCTCCTAAGTTTTTGTATAGCACCTTTAACAAAGTCCATTTTCTTAAGAGCCTCACCAAGCAGTAGGAAGAGTATCGCCGGCCTCTGCGTAAGAAGCTTAAGGTCTTTGCCTAGATGTTGAAGTGCTAGCATAGTTCTTTCAACACCTATAGCAAACCCTGTAGAGCTCAATTCCTCACCGCCATAAACTAGTGAGAGGTTATCATACCTACCTCCACCAGCTATGCTTATAGGCATTCCACGTACTTGAACCTCGAATATTACCCCAGTGTAGTAGGCTATGCCTCTTGCAAATGCAGGATCCCACAAAACATCAACACCCATATCCTTTAAAATATCCAGATATTTCACAAGGCTTTCAATATCCTTTTCCACCTCCTTATACACACCAATATCTCTTAAAATAGACTCCACTTTATCTACAACATTAGAATAGCTCCTTGCAGACGCTAAGAACTTTACCGCATCTCCATATTTTGAATACCCTTTTGTTTCAAATACCTTCGCCGCTTCATCAAAAAACCCCTTATCAAGAAGGTGTAATAATTTCTCCGTCTCGTCATTATTGAGTCCTGCATGTGCGGCCAACCTCCTAAACAGTGCAACGTTGTTCACTTTGTACATTCTTCTATCAAGGTCTATCCTATTGTAAAAATCTTCTAAAAACTCTATTAACTCTATATCGTAGTATATACTATCACCACCCAAAACCTCTACCCCTGCTTGGATAAATTCTCTATACCTCCCATACTGAGGCTCATCATACCTAAACACATTAGCTATGTAAAAAAGCCTCAAAGGCTTTGGAAATGCCTTCAACTCCTTCAAATAAATTCTTACAACACTTGGAGTAACCTCAGGTCTTAATGCAACTTCTCTGCCTCCTTTATCAACAAATACATACATAGAGTTTCGGATTTCTTCACCAGATTTCAAGGCAAATAGTTTGAAGTTTTCAATAGTTGGGGTCTTAATTTCTCTGTACCCAAACGACCTCGCAACTTCTTTAAAATTATCACAAATCCATGTTAAGACCTCACTCTCGGGCGGTGTATAGTCTCTAAAGCCACGTATAGGCTCAAGTAGCTCCTTCAAATAAATTCACCACTTCTTTCAATTTTTGGAAAACTCGTCTTAGTAACTTCATAATACGTCACATCTCCGTACATATCTACGATAGCTACAATAAATCTGTAGCCTTGTTTAATAGCGTTGTCAACCATGTTGTAAAGTTTCTCCACACTTATATCTGCATCTTCATCAAGTACATGTATTACTACTTTTTCATTTAACAAAACTAAATCATTTTCTGTAGCTCCAGGCACAACCTTTCTTCCTCTCTTCATTAAATCCAATAAAACTAAAAGTGCTGAGCTACTCAAGTTGCCCTGTAGCTTTTCAATTAACCTAACCAAGTCTAATTCCATTCCACTCTCATCTTCCACCTTAGCAACGTTATTAAAGACCAGGTGTAGTGCAAGTATAGGATCTACGCTCCCCCCCTCTTTTAAAACCCCTTGGAGCTCCTTAGGTAAACTAAATATTGTATCAACAACTATTCTACCATCCTTAAGCAGTTTTAGCTTAATCTTGCTCTTGCACGACATTTCATTACTTCACTTAAGACATTATCTTTATTAAACGAGGTATTAAGGTTAATATTACCGTGTTTATAATAGTGCTAAATTGGTGTATGTTGTGTACCCAATAATTGTTAAAGCTGTGGAGTGGGTAAACGGAAGAGTGAAGTGGCTTAACACAAACCTCTTACCACACCAAGAAGTATATGAAGAAAGCGACGACTATGAACGTGTTGCAAGGGCTATAGAGAACATGGAGATAAGAGGCGCTCCTGCAATAGGTGTTGCTGCTGCATTAGCTGTTGCAGCAACGGTTGCAAACGCTAGTTCTGAACGTGTAGAAGAATTAAAGTCTATTGCTTTAAAAGCTATAGAAAGGCTTAGTAGGACCAGGCCGACTGCTTATAACCTTTTCTGGGCTCTTGAAAGAATTAAAAAGGTTGCACTATTGCATTATGATGATGTCGAGAGCTTTAGAAATGCTATTGTAAGAGAAGCTTTAGAAATATATAGGGAAGATATTGAGACAAATATTAAGATAGGTGAAGTAGGTGAGAAGATCATTGATGATGGGGATACCATACTCACACACTGCAATGCAGGTGCTCTTGCTACAGCAGCTTTTGGAACTGCACTTGCCATAATCAGGGTTGCTTGGTATAAAGGCAAGAGGATAAGGGTGATAGCCACGGAGACGAGGCCCGTGCTTCAAGGTGCTAGGCTTACTGTGTGGGAGTTGAAGAAAGAGGGCATACCTGTAACCCTAGTAACTGATAATATGGTAGGATATGTAATGTATAAGGGCTTAGTACATAAGGTTATCGTTGGTGCAGACAGGATTCTCTTAGACGGTCACGTTATAAACAAAATAGGCACATATACTATAGCTATAGCCGCAAAGAGACATAGTGTACCATTCTACGTTGCAGCTCCTATATCAACAATAGACACAAGGTCTGGGCTTAATGATGTTAAAATTGAGGAGAGAAGTGCAAATGAAATTAAATACATTTTGAACAAAATTCTGATAACCGTTGAAGATGTTGAAGTACTTAACCCAGCATTTGACATAACCCCACCAGATTTGGTGACAGGTATTATAACTGAGAAAGGCATTATAACACCTCCCTATGCAGAAAACCTCAACAAGGTTTTCGCTTCTTGAATTCCTTACCTCTTTTTTACAGCTTCAATTATTTTTACTGCGTCCTCAAGCTTTTCTTCGACAACTGTGCCTGTAACAATAACATCTGCACCTGCTTTTAGAATTTCCACTGCTTTATCAGAAGATCTTATACCACCACCAACAATGAGTATTGTGTCTTCAATAGCTTTCTTAACAACGCTTACAAAAGCCGTTGGTACAGGTTGTGGTGCTCCTGAACCTGCCTCTAAATACACAAATTTCATTCCAAGAAACTTTGCTGCAAGTGCATGGGCAGCCCCTATGCCAGGCTTATCATAGGGTATGGGTCTGGCTCTACCCATTATGCTTACAGACGCATCCCAATTACCTACGATAATATAACCTGTAGGTAGGACCTCCAGCCCTATTCTCTTTATTAGTGGAGCAGCCACTATATGAGCCCCAACTATGTAATATGGGTTATCAGAATTGAGCAGTGATATGAATAGTACAGCATCAGCATTCCGAGCTAGGCCTGTTAAATTTCCTGGAAATAGTATGGAGGGTTTATCGAATTCCTCTACAAGCGTAACTATTTTTTCAACATCATCAACAAAGACTTGTAGACTGCCACCAATTAGAATTGCATCTGTACCTGCATCTACAACTCTTTTTAATACTTTAGATAACCACTCCATACTCTGTGCTTTCTCAGGGTCTATTAACGTAAAATGAACTTTGGAACCGGAACTCAATTCTCTCTCTATTAATTTATAGACCATTCCTCTATACTTCATACAGTTAGACCCCGTCTATATCATTTAAAAAGAGTGTTTTAAAGGCTGAGTTAAATAACTTGAAGTTATTTAGAAAGAACCTTTCTTAAATACCTTGAGAAACCTTGTAAAGCTATTTCAAGCACAACTTCCTTTACTTCTTCATGACTTAGTGTAAGTTTAATAAACTTCTGCTCCTTCAATGCTATGTAAAATCCTACCACATGATAACAGGGGTACCCCCTTCTACCCCATAAGAAATTGATTATAAAATCGCTACATGTACACATCTTACACGGAGACACAAGATAGTCTCTGTCAACACCCTTAAATATGTATAGGACAAGCCCTGCCTCACTATCGTTAATAACAACAAATCTCCTATCCCTTAAAGAACTTGAAAGCTTATCATGGTCTTTAAATTTGTTTAAGTTCTCCTCTGTACATAATTCAATTGTTTATCACCTCAAAGATCCTTCAACAATACAACAGTGAGAAATCCTAATTCCATATTTAAATATTGATAATTATTGAACAAGTTTTATACATCTAATTAATCTATATCTGATTATAATATTTACTTATATAGCTTAAGATATGAAAACTTAGTTGAAGGTGTTATTTAAACATGTCTTCGAGGAGAAGGCGACCTGGTCCAGGGCTTGCGAGTTATGTAGGTCTTGTCAGATTTTATGAAGAAGTTGAAGAACAGATAAAGCTAAATCCATATCTAATACTCTTACTTTCGATAGCTACACCAATACTAGCCATAGTTTTTATGAAGCTGTTTCCACCTTTAATTTGAATACAATAAAACTAATTAACTTCAAAGCAACACTCTATTACTAGGCCCCCTGGTTCGCGGACTACTACGGGGTGCTCTGAGGAAACACCACCCTCCGCATAGCCCAGAGCCCCGCAAGGGGCTAGGGTAATACCCTAGGCTCTGGCACAGAGACGATATGGCTGCAAGTCGATGAGGATGAGGTGGTAAGACCCTCTAGGTAACTAGAGGGTAGATAATCCGCTGACAAGACTTGCAGATGCAGTGAAACGGCCAACCTCTGGGGAGTAAGGCAAACCCCTGATGAAGGCTATGTGAGGGGGTACAACCGCTTAGCCTAATGTAGTCTACCACAGAAGGTGGGTTATCGCGAATCAGGGGGCCACTTTGTAACTATATCTAAAACGCCCCATCATTCAGAGAGTTGAGAATGCTTATGTTCTAAGTAATGATTCAAGGCTACAGGTGTTAATAAGAGGCATTACATTAACTATTTCCACAGGAAATAGAGGGGTTAGTAATACTAAAGTAAGTGTATAGAGACTTTTATTTCCATAGTTTTATTCTTGGGGACTGCCCTCTTGACTTCTTTTGAAAATTGTAAATGTGGATAGTATAAGTAAGTGGTATAGTATAGTTTGTATAATATTTCAATTAATTATAGAAATTTCTCATTCTAATTCAGAACATCATATACTCAGGAAGGTTATTTTCTGTATGTGTTGCATATGAAGTAGAGGGGTCAGGCTAATAGTGGGATAAATGTGGTCTCTACAGGAACTCAAGGGGTTCAAGGACTTTGGTTGCATTTACTACAGGTAGCATCTCATATTTGTAAGCATCTTTCTCTCTTCCATATCTTTCAATAGGCTTTACTAGGTGTTTTTGGGAATGCGGTGGAGGTAAATAAAGAGTGATATTAACGGTTCTAATTACTTTCATGCACTCAAGCACTGGGTTGAATACTACTGTGTTACAGCTTTCACATTTATAGCCTTTTCCAAAGCCCTTCTTCACCATTTTATTTCCACACCTTGGACATTTCGGTGCTTTACATCTATATGCTCTGCTAGCGTTTAACACAACTATTTTTTCAACATGAACTACCTGTAGATTATTCCACAACTTCACATGCCCCTGCACTTCAATATAGTCACCTATTTCAAGATTTGAAGCTATATTAAATAATTGAGAGGGTTTAAAAAAAGCCAATAGAATATCACTCGTGGAATCAAATATCTTAACTATGATAGCACCACCTCTCACTATAACTGGCTTAGATGTGATAATCCCTCTTATTCTACATGTCTTATAAGGATTCAATTCTCTAACAACTCTGTAGACAGCATGATCATCAGTTGCTTGATTACTTCTAAATACAGTCCAGGCCGCTACAGGCTCGCAAACTCTTATAATATTCAACGCTTTTTTAACACCATCAGGACTCTCCCCTCTAACGCCGTAGAGTATAGGATCTGGTCCTCGTGGGATTATTAAAACCCGTTTCTCCTTATAATCATAGTTATTGAAGCTCTCCCCCTTAGTTAAATTATCAAAAACCTTAACACTCTCTTCATCAATACACCTGCTCTTTCCATACATTTTCTTTGATCTATATGTTAAAAGTTCAAAAGTATAATCACAATCTCTACACATCCACATTATTGCGGCAGTCGCACCTATAATACCACGCTTTCCATACCTCTGAGAGATAGTAAAACCCCGTCTCACAAGCTTTGAAACAAAGTTCTGATCTAGTACTACAATATCTGTTAAAGCCTTTTTATATAACCATGCAAGGTCAGTGGGTAGAGGATGCCGAGCTATTACGAGACCTGGTTCAAAATCAGCTGTTCTAACGTTGAATTCATTCAGAAATATGTCAATATACCTTTCAACAAGATCTTCTAACATTTGCATTAATATTTGAAGATCCAGAACATATTCACATGGAATCCCAAGTCTTATAGCAATAGCACCATTTCCACGTGTTTTCCACGGTATTGAGGGATTTAGTCGCACAAGGTTTGGATAGTCAAGTAGTAGAATATTGTTGCCAAAACTTTTGAGCAATTCATTGAGAATATATGTCGCTAAATGTGTTGTACAGCCATATCTAAGTGCATCAAAGTCGTCAAGTCCTATACTAACATAACATAATTCTGGAGCTTGCATAGTAACATCTATTTATCTTAAAGTCTATGTAAAACTCGAAGCAGAAGAAACAACAATCATAGTTATGGTAGACTTAACTTTCGGCAATCTCCTAATTTTTGAGGAGACAACATCCTTTAGCTTCTCAATGCTTTCAGCCTCCACCTTTGCAAATAGGTCGTATATTCCATACACTATGTAAGCTTCCTTAACTTCTTCAATATTTTTAATTTGTGCTAGTACCTCATCCTCTGCACCGATTTCTGTGTTTATTAATACAAATGCTTTAGGCATTTCATATCACATATAGGTTAGTTCTCTGATGCTATGGGTATATAAATTTTATAAGTAAATCAACTATGCAAAGCTTAGTGTAACATTAAACACGTCTAATCACACTTAAGAAAACCACTGCAAGCAAATACTGGTAAACTACAAAGCAAAATCTCTAATACCCTAGCATAATAAAATAATAGTATAATGAAAGTAAGAGTACTGCACGTAATTAACAACGCTTTATTGTTCATAATCTTCAACAATTTTGTGAAGGAGCTCCAGCAGCTTTAAATCTTCAAGGTAATTTAAGTTAAATAATTTGCGTTGCATTTGCTCCATATCTTCATCTGTTTTTGCTTGTGAATAAAGTTGAAAACGCTCATTATTCAATTGTATAAAAGTTGGTCCCCACTTAAAAAACGATGCAATCTTTAAAGCCTCTTCATAAAAGCCTGTTATCATAAGTGCCGCTGTCAACGCTTCAGCTGTACTTAATTTAAATGGCTTTCCGTAGTTCACACTGTTTGCTGCTATTAGTACTGGTAAGGCTCTTTGATAACCACTTCTAACTTTTTTCAGTGTTGTTACACTTTTCTTCCAAGAAACATCTAGTGCAGTAATGCCGCACTTCTCTATATAAATTCTATCAGATTGCTTTAAATATGTTGACGCCATAGGGTTTAAAACTATTGAACAGAGTGGAATCTCATCGTAACTAGAGATCCTCTTTGCAAGACCATGTCTTATCAACTTTTCAGCAGTACACGCATCAGGGCTGTCTTCAAATTTTGTATATATGAATATCTTTACTGATACCAAGTGTTCTACACCACAAGATGAAAGCTACATTGCACATTCACGTTAATACTATCTCTATTAAGACCTTTAAAGACTTATAGCTATATCGGCTCCAACTACATGTAATGACCACTTGTTGTAATACTTCATGTACTTGTAAAGAACACTATCTAATCAAGAGTTTTTGACACGTAAAGGAGTTACTAGCATATATGAAATACAATATAAATCTAGCTCAGAAAACACTGAATGATTGGATTCAGTACGTAGTTAGTTGAGAAATATATCTAAGGTACAACTATTTAGTGTGAAAAACGCTTATAGCCTAAGCAATGTATAGAGTAAGTGGGCCCGTCGTCTAGTCTGGTAGGACGCCGCCCTCACAAGGCGGAGGTCCGGGGTTCAAATCCCCGCGGGCCCACTTTACATATTTAAATTTTACCACCTCAGTTAAAATGGTCTAGCTTACTTTTACTATTGGTAAGAGGGCAAAGTGCATGTAACAACGCATCTTTGGGACTGGTACCAGAAATTCCTTATAATATTTTAAAAGTGTTAGATATGCTATGCATTATTACCGCAATTCTTTTATAATTACCTGTAAGTCGAAAGTAATGTTGTTAATACATGACACTATACTGTTGAAAGGATTACGGTGAATTAAATATAATAGTTTATATACGTAATTCTATGCAGGGTTCTAGTATGTGGATTTTACTTGGTCCAGACTCTACCTTAGTTCACAAATCTAATGGTATCTCTGTTTTTAAAGTGCTTCAACGCTAAACTATATAATGTTGTTGTATAGGTGTTTGCTGTGGATGTTTGTGAAAGATTATGGAAGTACATCGCCAATTTTAATGAAAGTTTGAAGAGCCTTAAGATTGTGGATGCTGGTGCTAAGAAGCTTATCGATATAGCTTTAGCTTATTACAGTGATTCTCGTTACTATCTCGAAAAAGGTGATTGTGTCACAGGAATCATAACAATATCCTATGCTGAGGGTATTCTAGATGCTCTTCGTAATCTTGGATTAATTGAATGGAGTTGGGTTAAAGCAAAAGAAGTGAAGGTATTTGCTGCAGGGTCTTTTGACATCATTCATCCTGGTCATATAGAGTTTCTCAAATGGGCTTCCTCCTTAGGCAACAAGCTCTATGTAATTGTTTCCAGGGACTTGAGTTATATACGCATCAAGGGTTTTGAGCCTATTTTCAAAGAGCTGGATAGGGCCTCTATTGTTGGAGCAATTCGCTATGTCTATAAAGCATTCGTGGGTTCAGAAGATTTTCTAAAACCTATTGAAGAGCTTAAACCAGATATCATTGCTCTAGGACCTGATCAAATAGATGTGGAAGAATTAAAAAGACTTTTAAGAGATAGGGGAGTAAGTGCAGAGGTTATTAAAATGAGTGGTAGGGTTTCAAACTATTCTTCATCTAATGTAAAAGAAAGAGTTTGCAGTAGCTGGTGTAGAAATATGAGCTATAGGCTCTAGCGCTTCTCTCTTTGTAGAATCCATAAGTATTTGCCTATTTTGTTTATCGACAGAATATGTTGTCCATATTTTACGGGGTTTTAGCACATCATCTCACAGTCTCAGTGCAAGGCAGATAATCAACGTCCAAGTATTTTATAAAATGCTCTGTAAACATCTAAACTACTTAAAGGCATTAGTAGCTTGGTGCTCAAAAATTAAATATTGTAAGCAAGGGTGTAGGAGTCAAGTAAGCTGGGTACTAATACTATGGAGTTTTCAATCCCCAAATACCTCTTTTTCCTCTCAATTTCACGAGAAAGGCTCAGGGCAGCGTTTTTCTCTCCATGTACAAGCACTATTCTTGATGGCTTTGGTTGCATGTGTTTTATGTAATCTAGTAATTGTGTTTTATCTGAGTGCCCTGAGAAACCTTCTATTGAGTAAACCTCCATTTTTATTCTGATTATTTCCACCTTACCTTTCTCATTAACAAAAGCCACTTCCCTAGCACCATCTCTTATCCTTCTACCTAGAGTCCCCTCAACTTGATAGTTTACAAATATCATTGTGTTATTGGGGTTTGATGCCATTAGTTTGAAATACTCTACAGCAGGACCCCCTGTAAGCATGCCAGAAGTTGCAATTATTATTGCAGGTTCCGAGCTCTCAACGATTTCTGTCCTAGGTTCTCTACCCTCTAGTCTAATGAAAGTCTCAAAGTCGAAGGGGTTTTCATTGTTTTTAAGTCTCCTCCCTAAATCCTTTGATAGCAAATCTGGGTAGGAGGTGTGTATCGCTGTGACTTCGTGGATCATACCCTCTATATAGACATTCATCTTTGGTATCCTGTTTTGCTTCATTGCGTCAGCTAATATCACCATAATCTCTTGCGCTCTTCCAACACTTAGTGTAGGTATGAGCACCTTTCCTCTTCTATTATAAGTATCGAGAACTATCTTAAGTAAGTGATTTTCCGCCTCCTCTCTCTTAGGCTGGTCTGCTGCTCCATAGGTACTCTCCATTACAAGTGTGTCTACCCTTGGGAATTCATAGTCTGCTCTATCAAGAAGTCTTGTCCTTCCAAACTTTAGATCTCCTGTATACACAATGTTGTGAAATCCATTACCTATATGTAGATGAGCAATTGCAGAGCCAAGTATATGTCCTGCATTGTATAGTGTAAGCCTTATATCAGGAGCTATATCCGTAACAACATTGTATTTTAACGTTATTGTGTGCAAAAGCATCTTTTCAACATCAGCTAAAGTAAATGGTGTTTCTGCACCCTCTCTTTCAGCGATCTCCAAAAAGTCTTTTAGTAAAAGTGTTGTAAGGTCTCTGGTTGCTTCAGTCATGTACACAGCCCCTTTAAAACCGTATTTGAATAGGTATGGCACTAAGCCTGCATGATCTAAGTGGGCATGTGTTACAATAACTGCGTCAACATCTTCTGGATCTATGCCAAGTAAATCTATTCTTGGAAAAGCATTAGGAGATAACCCTCTACCTGGATTAAAGCCAAAATCTAGTAGGAGCTTTGTTTCAGCCGTTTCAACTAATATGGCTGATCTCCCAACTTCTTGAGCAGCTCCAAGAAAAGTGGCTCTAACAAAATTGTTGCCATTTTTAGCTAAAAGCACATCTCTATGTATTGCTTCTCCTAAATTCCTCAAAAACTTAAGTCTGTAGTCACTATTTGCTAAGTAACCACTGATTATTTCTTCAAATATTTTTGATCTCATTGGCGGGGCTCTGATTATCCTAGGTCTCCAACCAGTATATACAAGGATTTGTTTAGCTTTAGCTTCAACTAGCTGTGGGTTTCTTGCTTTTATAACTACCTCTCCTAGCACTTCATCAAATTCAATACTCTCTACATCAGCCTCTTGTGGCAATATGTTTTTGAGATATTCCCTAACCTCTCTTTCGGGTTTTCTGATTGAGGGATCAGTCCTTATCACTATCCTCTTCTTTATTAGCTTAGCTATTTGTGATGCTATATCTCCTTGTTCAAGTAGGAATTGAGGGTTTCTGATATAAACAGCTATCTCAGGACCTTCGAATTCTAACCTAGTTAGTTGGGCTGAAGGTGGCATCATTTTTATTATTACAGATCTTATGTAGGAGAGGTCTATGTTAAAGCTCATGTCTATGTCCTGCCAAGAAGTTTTTTAATTTCCTCTACTGTAAATGTGTATTCCTGATAAAAGTCTTTTCCTACCGCTACAGCATCAACACCTATACCCCCAGTAAAAACGTCTCTAGCAATAGCTGAGGCAATTGCCTTGACAGCTAGCTTTACAGATTCTTCTATACTTAAATCAGGTCTATATTCAGTTTCTATAATTCCTATGGCTACAGGAGAGCCTGAGCCTGTTGCAGCAATGCTTTCCTCTGTTACATCTCCATAAGGCTCTATAACAAATATCTTTGGACCCTCATAGTAATCATATCCTCCTAGAATTAGCTGGACAATGAATGGAAAGTACTTATACTCATTTAAAATCAGGCCCAGAAGTGATGCCATGCCCCTTAAAGACATGGGTCTACCATTAAGTATTTGATAGTATTGAGCCTCAGCCCTTATATAATCAGCTAGAGCCTGGGCATCTGCCACAAGCCCTGCAATAGTCATAGCGATTTTTTCATCAACTTTAACAATTTTTTTAACATTTTTATGTGCTATATAGATACCTGCTGTAGCCTTTTTATCAGATGCCAGCACTACATGGTCTTTAAATGCTATACCTACTGTTGTAGTTCCTCTATATGCTCTCTCTAACACTTCTTTTAAATTCCTCAGATGCAACTTTGTTTCAAATTCTAGATGTTCCATGGTTATGGACCTTGAATTAGAAAGCAAAAGTAACTTCACTAAGAATATGGTTTGAAAGGCTTAATAAGCTTGAATGCTCTGGTACAGAATGTGAATTTTCATTAAAGTTTCATATATAGTTAGAATAAAAACCATTTGCATTAGCTAAGACCATTGCTTAGCTATCAATACATTCATACTTTGTACTGTATGATGATATCACTCCATCCAATGTTCATCGATGAACACATAACTTTGCTAAGTTTGAAACAGCTACGATGCTTAATTCATGATAATTCTAATAAGCTTATATAAGAGTAGTATTTGGCAAACTGAAGAGGTGCAGCATTTGTTCTACCCTCATGAAATAACCTTGCCAAAGAAGGTCGTTGTGGGTCTGAATTTATTGGAGAAGGTGGGGGAGTATATAAAGGCTATTGATGAGAAAATCAGCAAAGCAGTAATAGTATCTGGTCCAAGTGAAACACAGAGATATGCCAAGTTCGTTTCTGAAAATCTCCAGCACTATCATATAGAGACATGGGTTTTGCAGGCACGCTCTTCAACAATGGATGAAGTGGAGAAGATAGTTAATGTTGCTAAAGAGGTCAATACAGACATAGTTATAGGTGTTGGAGGTGGGAAGGCTATAGATGTGGCTAAGTACTCTTCCTACATATTTTCTAAACCCTTTGTCAGCATACCCACATCGCCTTCCCATGATGGAGTTGCGTCACCCTTTGCCTCTATAAAGGATACAGGTAAAGTCACTTCTGTAAAGGCCTCTACACCTATACTCATAGTAGCTGATGTAGGTGTGTTGGCAAGGGCTCCTAGAAGGAACATTATATCGGGCTGTGGAGATCTATTAGGGAAGTTCTCAGCAGTTTTAGACTGGAGATTAGCACATAAGTTGAGAGGAGAGTACTATGGAGATTATGCAGCTTCTCTTTCACTTCTATCAGCACAGCACGTAGTCAAGTATAGTTCTATGTTTAAGACAAAACAAATACCCGTAGAAGCTGTTAGAATTCTTATAGAGTCCTTAATAAGCAGTGGTATTGCCATGTCCATAGCAGGTTCTACAAGACCTGCTAGTGGTTCTGAACACCTAATAGCACATGCAATAGATTTGGTAGCAAACTATCCAGCTTTACATGGTGAAGAAGTTGGTATAGGCACCATAATAGCGCTATACCTTCATGGGAGGAACTGGCGTAAAGTAAAGAAAATACTTAGTGAAATAGGGGCTCCAACAAGAATAAGTCAAATTAATGTCTCTAGAGAGCAGATAGTAAAAGCACTTACAATAGCACATAGCATAAGAACAGAGAGGTATACAATATTAGGTGAAAAGGGGTTTAGCGAAGAGGCTGCGGAAAGGTTAATAGATTTGCTGGATCTGGTGTAAAGCCATGTATTTTCACATTTATCAGCTTAGGCCGACAACATCATGAATCAGCATGGAGAGAAGTCATCATTTTATTGTTTTGATATTTTCTCAAACCTCTCTACATATGTTACCGTACTATATTTCCCAATGTACTTATATACCTCTTCAGCTACAATAGCTTTGACCAGCTGTAAGTCTTTGTCAAGCAAGATTTCCTTAGGCACTTCTATTGTAATGCTATTGCTACTCGGGTCTGCGACTACACTGAACCTCTCAACAGGTATCCTCCTATATCGTCTATGGAGTAGGTATTTCACTTTCTCTACATCGTCCTCTAAAATCTTAACCACCTTATATCTGCACAAAAGAGTCTTTCCAGCTAATGGATGATTAAAGTCTATTAATACCCTGCCTCCAGTAACGGCTTTTACAACACCCACTTGTCCACTTAATTCAACAGTTTTGCCGACCTCAGGCACAACATTGTTCTTAAGAAGCTCTCTAATACTAACGATCTTTACCTTAGATGACTCTCTCACACCATAAGCTTTTTCTGGAGGTATTTCAATTTCAAATTCTTTTCCGACTTCGGCAAAGTTCTCAATATGTTCTTCAAGACCTTGTATAATTCTATTTTCACCAACAATAACTAGCAAAGGTTCATACACCTTATCAGCTTCCCACCTATTCTCCTTTTTAGCCACATCCTCTAGCGTTGTGTCTACCAACTCACCCGTATCTTTAATCCTCACAATGTAATCTATTAACACAAAGCTATTTTTCAATACAGCCATTTCTTAACCGCCTTAAGTATCATACAGATTTTCTTATGAAAAAGGTAAAAAAGCTAACATAAACCTCTAGTAATGATGTTTTACTTGTATATGTCCCCTGTATAGACTACACTAGCTACTCTTTATCCCTCTATATGCTCTTAGAGAACATACCTAATTTTAAATTATACTAAAGGCTCTACGCTGTTTTTGAACCTTTGTATATTTTCTAGTTTCAGGAGACCTTTGTCTAATGGTGGTAATGTGAAGTTGTTGTAGAATTCGCTCTTCACATAAAATCAACGTAGAGCTTTCCAAAGGTGGATTATGGTGTGGTAAAGCTATTTTATCTTAGGGAACTAGTACTCTTATTATGATGCAGTATGAGTCATGAGGTTGAGATTAAACTTAGAATAAATAATGTTGACCATGTCGAGGAGAAGTTAGAAAAACTAGGTGCAGAGCTTATTGACATTGTTGAAGAGGAGGATTACTACATAGACTTAACACCTTGTGTTGATGTGAAGAATCTCGATATAGCTCTAAGAATTAGAAAATCTAAAAGCCTTATGAAAGGCTATATAGTAGAGGAATTGACATTCAAGGGCAAGAGAGTCTCAGAACTTCCTAAAATCAGAAAAGAGATTACAGTACGTATAAGTGATGCAGAAAAGCTACTAGAGATCTTTAGCGAACTGGGCTTTAGAAATGCTCACATAGTTACTAAAGTTCGAAAGGTGTATACATTAGGTAACTTTAAAATACTCCTAGACCAGGTAAAAGAGTTGGGGCATTTCATGGAAATAGAATTGCTAAGCCCCACGAATTTAAGCACATTCAGAGACGAATTAGCAAATCTCTTTAAGGCTATTAATGTTAATGAGAGTTGCATTGAAAGGAGGACATATCTTGAGTTATTACTGGAGAGGAAGGTAACTAAAGAAATTATAGACCTCTGCAAATAAATCTAAATCCCTCAACAGCTTTATGAGACATGCTAGTACTGCAAGTCAATTTAATTAAGGTTCTATACAATCTCAGCACAATTTCTGGGCATAGTAAGTGATATCAGTTTCATTATCTATACTTATCGGTGTTTTGAAGTTAATTAAGAGCCATTATTGGGTATAGTCTCTTTCTAGGTACAATAATTTATTATGAGGTTTTCAGCCTTGCGAATAATTTTGAAGGTGTTGGCTAATAAACTGCTAAAGTATATGTAGAGATGTTCAAGGGGTTAAGAAAAGCTGTAAAGTTTTCAGCAAGTCCCCATTTCCCCTAATCCCTGCCCATAATTTCTCTAATCCTTTCAACGCCCTTTATCTCGTCTATAAACCTAGCCACAGATGGAGGTACTAATTCTCTCCACTTCTCATCTCCTACAATCATCATGGTTCTTATTCTTGTAGAGCTGTAGATCTCTCTATTGTATGAAGGGGGCATCAAGATCTCATAACCTGACTCCTTAAATAATCTCACTACAAGGGGGTTTCTAGCTATTCCATATCTAAATGGAGGTACATACATAGCTACATACTTAACCCATACAACGTTCATGAGGATGTCAGGTACAGGGATTATGTATACTCTGGAAAAGTCTATTTCAGCATCTTTTAAAGCCTCTTTAACCATTACTACCCTTTCACCAGCTGTAAAAGGATTTACAATAGTATGGCTTTCTTGTGCCGTTCCAATAACTATTATTAATTCATCAACTCTCTCTAGAGACCACTTAATAACATTCACATGCCCCCAGTGTATCGGTTGAAACCTACCTGGGTAAACCCCTCTTATAATCATTTACACAAGCACCTAAAACTAAGCTTTCATAACTGATAATGCAGTATATAAAAGCTGTTATAGGTGTTTTGAAGAGTGCTCGTAGTTGATGGCAGTTTTGGAGAAGGCGGTGGGCAGATACTCAGAACAGCAATAGGATTAGCAGCTGCACTAGGTAAGCCTGTTAAGGTTGTAAATATAAGGGCTAAGAGAAAGAATCCTGGATTGCAACCCCAGCATTTAACAGCTGTGAGGGCTCTTGCTGAGATAACTAGTGCTAAGGTTGAGGGTGCTAGTGTGGGCTCTATGGAGCTGGTATTCGAACCTAGGAGGCCTAAAGGAGGAAGCTACGTATTTGATGTGGGAACAGCTGGTAGTGTTACACTTGTGCTACAGGCACTAATCCCAGTACTACCATACTTAGACAGAGATGCCATGATAGAGCTTAGAGGAGGTACAGATGTCCCTTGGAGCCCACCTGTGGATTACGTGAGGTTTATATTCATACCAATGGCAAGAAGATTTGGGCTTAACATGAATTTAGAGCTAATTAGAAGGGGGCATTATCCAAGAGGAGGAGGCATCATTAGAATCTATGTAAGACCTTCTCGTAAATTAAGAGCCATAGAAGTTGTTGAAAGAGGTGAGTTGAAGAGGATTGGTGGAAGATCACATTGTGTTAAGCTACCTAAACATGTCGCTGAAAGGCAGGCTAACTCAGCTAAAGAAGTTTTGGAAAGGCTTAGAGCACCTTTACACATAGAACTTGAGTTCTACGACCCTAAATCAGATCCTCACTTAGGCCCTGGAAGCGGCATTGTTCTCTATGCAGAGTTTAGCAATAGTATCATAGGGGCGGATGCGCTAGGTGAAAAAGGGAAACCAGCTGAAGTTGTTGGAAGGGAAGCAGCCCAAAAGCTTTTACAGGAAATGGGGAGTGGTGCGGCTATAGATAGCCATATGGGAGATATGATCGTGGCCTTAGCCTGCCTAGCAGAAGGCGTGACAAAGTATACAACATCTAAAGTAACATTACATACCGAGACAGTGCTAAAGATAGCAGAAGAAATTACTGGTTGTAATTACAAAATCTCGGCCAGAGAATCAAATTACTTAATAGAAGTTAGAGGCATCAGCTATAGCACTACCTAATTACTTAACCCTAGTTCTATTATACTTCTTGTTTTGCCAACAGTACCTTCTCATCTTACTAGATTTACCAAAGCCACAAGCAGCACAGTAACCCTTCGATACATTGAAGGCTACTCTTCCACATCTCCTACATTTTATATGTGTTACCTTCTTACTTCTTTTACCCATTGAAGGGGTTCCTTTTATATCACACCACCTCTATATAGGCGATATTACAACAATGTTTTCGCCTCTAATTAATACTGTACCTAGCTTTCTCCAGCTACCGTCAAGTAACTCTTCTTCGGCATTGTCAAGCACTATATTTAAGTGGAGATCGTAGCTTTTTAGCTTACCCCTAATAGTCTTACCACCTCTAAGCTTTATTAGCACCATTTGCCCAACGCTTTCAGCTAGGATCTTATGTGCTGTATCTGGGATCTGATTACTCATAGCCTCATCCTCGGCAACATAGCTTTACTAAGGTAGGATTATAAGCTTTTACACTATTCGCTATGGTGGTTAACAAAAGGTGAGCAAAATATGATGGTGGGGATAATGAGCGACACTCACGATAATTTAGAGGCTCTTTTAAAGGCCTTAGAGGTCTTTAGAAAAAGTGATATTGAAGTACTAATTCACCTTGGCGACATAGTCTCCCCATTCACGCTCATGAGAATTCTCGAGTATCCTGGAAGAATAGTGATTCTTCTGGGTAATAACGATGGAGATATGGTTTTGCTTAAGGAACTTGCAGTAAAAGCTGGCGCAATACTTAGGAAAGACGCCCACATAATGGAAATATCTGAAAAGAAAGTGTTTTTAATGCACGGGTTCGCAGACCCTGAGATAACAAAAACAATAGCATATGCTATTGCAGCTTCAGGAAAATTTGATATCATTCTCTACGGGCATACACATAGAGCAGAAGTAACACGTGTAGGAAAGACCTTAGTGCTAAACCCAGGTGAAGTCTGTGGATATGTAACAGGAAAACGATCCGTAGCTCTATTAAATACAGCTACGCTAGAGCACAAAATTATAGAATTTTGAGATAGAGTTTTTAGCTTCACAAAAGCCAGCATTATGTAACAGGTGGTGGCCGCGGTAGCTCAGCCTGGTTAGAGCGCGGGACTGTGGGGCGTAGCAGTGCGCAGAGATCCCGAGGTCCCGGGTTCGAATCCCGGCCGCGGCCCTAAAACAAAATCAAATCAATGAGTTGATCTATATGACTAACTATAAGAAGTATAAAGAAGCTTTAGAAAAACTGGGCTTAAAGCAACTAGACGTCTATAGATATAAGGATAAAGATGTTATAAGAGTTCTGAGAACTCAAGATAACAAGGTCTTTTTAGTAGAACTTTTAAAGCATAGAGAAGAAATGAGTGTAGAAGATTACATCAATTTAATCAAAACAAAAATTAGATAAGACACAGTATCACCTATATATTTATATTCCTAACACGCTACTATAACAAATACACCCATTAAATATGACCAAGGCCTTTCAGGGCAGGCAACTTCTGAAAACATGATAAATCAGTAGCTGTACCCCGCCTAACCGATCTCTCTACATCTCCATAACCATTTGCGGGTCTTTCAGAGAGACGTGAGGTGGCGGGGCCTCGAATAGTAAGCTAAATATAGTATAATAAACTTTTCCTTGCATACCATTGGCAAAGCCTTTGGAGAGTTATAGTCACTCTTCTGATTTGAAATAGAATTATTGGCAGACAGTATTTAAGACTATGGGAAACATTGACAAGGTGACCCAAACATAACACGGTGCAGATTTTAACACATAGGATGTCTGATTGCGCTGTCCTAAAATGGAAATATCTATTTTATTTTGATAGAACTAGTATTTGGTAGCGGGGGGTGGATTTGAACCACCGACCTCGGGGTTATGAGCCCCGCGGGCTGCCAGGCTGCCCTACCCCGCTACATTGCGGTTTCATTGTTAATATCTTATGTTTGTAGGCTTAAAAGTGTTTGTGTTATTACTTTATGATGATATAGATATTGGAGAGCTCAACAGCTTTTTCATTTCTATTAACTTTGGCTTTAGAATCTTCATCCTAGTTCTCAATATGTTTGCAAGTCTTTGCATATGTATTTTACTAACTTTAGTTTTGTGAGCTATTTCATCTAAATCAGCTTCACCATGAATTAGAAGATTTTTTATTAATAGTGCTAGGGCTACCTTACTTCTGAATGTTCTTGAAGATAGAATAGCATCATCATCTAGTATCTCCAGAATTTTCTTGGCAATTTCATCCTCTTTTAAAATTCTCATCAGCTCATCATCACCCAAATGCTTATATACTCTTGCTTTACCACCATTTAATACAATTTTTATGGCATTCAAGTCAACTCTCACATTCTTTCTACATCTCTTTTCAAAATCCTCATACTGGCTAACTTCTTTCTTATATTCATTGAGTCTCATCCTATAGCCCTGAACCTTCTTAAACTTTATAGCATTTTTTACGCTCTTCGCAAGCTCATTTGCTGATTCATATGTAATGCCTATGAACTGCTCTATAAATATTGTGTCAATGATTGTTCCACATCCCCTACACACAACATATCCTCTTTCAAAATCGTATGCAATGTCTGCTGAGTTGCAATACGGACATATCGTGGCGCGTCACCGTTTATAGCAGAAAGCCTCAGAAACTATATAAAATGGTATGTAAAGCTCTATTCATACTCACTGGGAGCGAGACGAAACTATTCGTAAACTATGAAAATCAGAATTCATATGCTTCATCACATCATACAGGCTGAGATCCCTCATCATCCAGCCAACTTTATATAGACAACTACTTAAAAATTTTGTAGCTACAACTTTAAAATAGGTGTAAAGTGCTTTGAGTGTATCCTTTACTATACAACCTAAAGTAGTGTTCTCCTATCCTAGTGCAAAAGACTTTACAGATATTTTGAAGGTGCTATCAGAAATCGTTGAAGAGGTTTTATTTACAGTTGATTCTAAGAGCTTGAGTGTTAAGGCTTTAGACCCTAGTAGAGCTGCCATGATGTACATATTAATACCTGCTGAAGCCTTTCAAGAATTCAGGGCTGAAGAGGAGCTTAAAATAGGTTTAGCTGTGGGAAACCTGTCTAAGGTTCTAAAGAACTTAAAGAAGGGAGATAAAATTACTATAGGAGCTAATGAAGAAAGTGTGGAGATACTCATTGAGGGGACGTCAATTAGAAGATACAAGTTTAGAAATATAGAGGTGATAAGTGAGGAGCTACCTGAGCTATCTCCTCAATACGATGTAGAAGCGTCCGCTCTTTCAACAGCACTTAGAACAGTTATTTCAGAACTCTCGTCAATAACAAGTACAATAGGAATAACAGCTTCTAAAGACACTCTAATCTTTGTTGACTTAGATACTAAGAAGAGTAGTTATAAATTAGCTACAGCTTCAGGCAGTTTAATAGCACTAAACATAAAGAAGGAAAACGTTACAGCTGCATATGATAGTGAATACCTATCAAAAGTGCTTGACATTCTACGACTTGGAAACATAGTTGACATAAAATACGGTTCTGAAGCACCTCTCTATCTATCAACAGAGTTTTCTGGCGGAAAGGCAGAATACTATTTAGCGGCAAAAATTTGAGGGTTTCTATTTTTTAAAGCCACTTTATAGAGATACTGTAGAGGGTTTTTAATTCCACACTCACCTTTACACATGTTCAAGGTTTTCATGGTATCACAACTATAAGTCAAATACCTCTTCCTAGAGCCTCTTAACCCTTGTAAGTGCTCAATTTGGTATTTCGTAATCTTTTCATTGAAGTCAGGGCTGCGCTTAAATAACTCAATTATAATGTTTTGAGGTACACCCAAATTTATTAGAAAAGTTGCTAAGGCGAACCTTTGATGATGAGAAATGTTTTCACCACTCATTAAGACTTCAATAATACTGTTTATGCAAGGTGGAAAGGAACTTTTAGATATATTGTAAAGCTCGTTTACACCTTTCAAATCTTTTATCGCCTCATTTAAGCTCCTTATAGAAGTGACAAGCGCGATACGGCTTTTCTTTGAATCATTGAGATGATTAAACTTATCTATTCCTAGGGCTTTTCTAAAATCATCTAAAACTTGCACAAAATCTTTATTATTTGCTAGTGTTGTGCATTTTGATGAGAGTTGGTGCAACTTTGACATAAGTAAATGCTTCAAATACTCTGACAAAAGTCTGGCAACTTTTATTTTGCTATCCACGTATACATAGCCTTTTGAAATTGGCAACGAGATTAATTTCCAGCTTTCCTCCGTTAGTAAGGGTCTCGCAATTTTAAGATAATCAACAACCGCAAGTTTGTAGTTATAGCACGTTTTCACTACAGAATGTCTCTTATTTTTCATCACAATGTACATTGTTTCCAAAAAGCACCTTTCTGAGAAGTTTAATTGCAAGTCTAAAGCTCTGGCATACTCTACTAAGAGCTCAGCATCGTAATTGTTAAGGTCGTGGCGTAAAGCTACAGAAAGCTTATGAACAAGTCTATTCACGATGTCTATATATTGCATATGTAGTGAAAGTAGCAAGAGTAAGGCTATTACATGACTGCTACTAGCCCTTTTCAAAACTTCTACAGAGGAAGGTTCATCGAGACTCAGAATTCTTTTAGTTATACCAATAGCTTCTTTGCTGGCATTCACAACTAGTTCAATGTCATTTATGAAAAAGACCTTAATAAGATCTTCACAAGAGTGCACACTTAAAAAAGCCTGTATGGTACTAAGAATCGTCATATCACTTCAGCCCATTCTCTACGCAGATCTTGGTACTATAGTGTACTGGTTCGCGGCAACAATCATATACAATCTTCACGACATGAGTAATATGCTTAGAGACTTCACCAAAATTTTTTACATATATGCACTGTAGACTAGGATCACTTTGAGCCCTCTTAACCTCTATGATGAGTAATGGGTTAATTGGAGGATCTGGTAAAAAGTCAAAAGGTTTTTCTCTTCCTAAGTAAATCCACTTAAGCTTTGAATTAACTACCTCAAGTCTGTACCAGTATCTACCAAAATAGTAATAAACTTTTTTTGTACCTCTTAGACTATTCTTTATAACTATGTGCAAAGGCTTTAGATAAACATTATACTTTTTAACTATGCTATTATAGCCATAAAGTTGCTGTCTATAGCAATTAAGAAGAACATCTATTAGTAGCTTCATACAGAAACTATTAAGGCACAATTCGCCTTTTAGAGGCAATAAACATCACCTTACTATTGCTCCCTGTCTCATATTGGATATTATTGAATGGAAATTAATATGGTATAAGGCACATAACGTTATGTATAGTTCTCTATGAGCCTTCCTAGATAGCGAATTCACAAGTATCATAATAATATTGAATAGGGTCGTATAATGTGAACGTACCAAATTATGTTCACAGTGTTGAAAGCATTGATAATATATGGAAGAATAGTGGTAAAATAACTATAACAATGTAATGTACTACTTTACACCACAGTATTACTAAGCATAGTTATGTAGGTTCTTCAGCAGTTACTTTGAGGTTCTATTTCTTCTATAAGTGCGCGTACTCTTCTAACCTTTTCTTCACCAACATTTAAATGAAGGGAATTATCTACAACAACCTCTCCATCAACTAGCACTGTTTTAACGTTGTAAAAAGCATTACTCAATGCTTTTAGGATGCTATACTCAGAAATAGGTATAGGTCCATAAGGGGGCTCTTTAAAACTAATTATGACGATATCCGTTCTCATACCTTCATTAATGGAGTGCATACCAATTTTGTTGTTTAATGGATTGAAATGAGACAATATGTAAGTAGGTGTATATATGTCACCATTTTCAATGTTGTGAAGCATTGGCAAAAGTTTTCGTGGATTAAGTAAAGAAATATCTGAAGAAATGAATCCACATGGTGGTTTCCAAAGGGTAGGCATAGTGTATAGACATGGAACAGTAGGTTCTTCAGGATCTAATACTACTATGTTCTTAGCATTTGCAAGCTCTTTATAACGCCTTCTATAAAGCTCTGCAGGTACGTAAGCATAGATACCTGCTTTATTTATAGTGTCGATCCATTCACTTGAAAACTTATTTAATTCTCCCTCATTTCCTATGAATAGCCCTAGTGATACTATACCTCTACTTAGTGCTTCTGAATTCTTAACACTTCTTACTACAGACTTTACGATACTTTCAAGCTCCTGCAAAGAGCCTAGTAAGGAAAGTGGTAATAGTATCCTGAGCCTAGTCCAGGCATCTGAGGCAGCAATGGCTAATGAGCTCACTATTTTCTCCTCAAGATTTGTAATAAGTGAAATAACTGAGGTAACACCACTACATGTAAGTGAGGCTAGTACAACCTCTATTAAGGCCTCAAGTTCTGATCTAGATAGCTTCGATAAGCTATTTGCAAGGTTTTTCGAGTTTATATCAAATTGAAACAAGTATTCTAATATATTGCCTATACCTACAGCAAAGCCAGGTAGTGCAACAGCAAACTTTTCATTTACAACATATTCAGCAAATTCAAACTCTGGTGGGGGCGCCCCTTCGTTATATGCTACAGTAACACCTCGATCTATGTATATGTAGCCGCTTCGAATAAAAGGCTTCTGCCTATTCATAGCAATTATGCTAGGGCCTTCAATAAGAATCTTCATAATTTCGCTTAACCTCGTGTCATAGTACCTACAAAATTTAACATTAATAAATATTAAGACTTCCATATCTTGGCTGCACGAATAAGTACTTCATGAAGGAGGGCATTTTAGATCACGTAGCATAGACTTTTTGTCTATTAGGTTTTTTTCTTCTTCTCATGTCTTGCTCTAGGTCTCTCTATAGCTATTATCCTTACACCTATACCTAAGAGCTTTCTCATTACAGCGTCTAAGAATCTTACATAGGCACCCTTCTGTCCTACGGCGGCTCCTATAACGTCCTCATAGATCTTTAGCTGGAGGTTAGGACCTGCGAAGTCTACTTCTTCTATGTGCTTCCAAATCCATGCAGTTGGATGTAACGCTTTAACAAGCTCTTTAAAATCTAGGTTTAATTCTACTGCTCTAAGTTTTTTATTTAGCTCTTTTTCAGCTAAGTTTATTCTCTCCCCACCTTTTCCAACAACTCTTCCTAAATGACCTTGTTTAGCTATTACAAGTGCGTCGGGAACATGTTCAGATGACACTTCATAACTTTGCTTGTATGCTGTTACATCAACTATAGTGACAACATCTGCATCTGGTGCTTTTGCTTTAATAATATCGTAAGTCTTCTTCTCTTCATCATTCATTGTCCTAGCGCGCAACTTATATTCAAGCAAAAATCTTAGTCCCCTTTTTGCACCGTCTCTTACAATGTCTTTGATACCCAAATCTACTACATGTGATTTTTCCTCACTTAGCAAAACCTCTCTAATTAATGCAGCAGGGTCGCTTTGAACATCCCTCAGGGCTTGAAAGATAGGATCCCCAGCTACAATAAGTCTACTATTTTGACCTACTCTCACAATAGCTTCTATAATAGTCTCAGGTTTCATTAATTGAATATCATCTATGAATACAACAGCATTATCAAAGGTTCTTCCCCTTAGATAATGAGAATCCGCTATTATCACCTTACTACCAAGTAAACCCTCTAGCTGGCTCCATTCAACAATACCTCCTAAAACATCCTGCATATAGTTTTTGACTGTTTCAATAAATGCTGCAGACGCCTTGGCAATAGTTATTTCTTCGCCTGTTGTTATATCAACTACAGGTTTTATTATGATAAATCTTCTGTACTCTCCTGTCAACACGCAGTGTACTCCATATGCTAGGCTAAATAATGACTTGCCTGTACCAGTTGGTCCAAAAAATCCCAGAACTTCATAGCTTTTATCTGTTAAAGCTTTATACATTTCCTCTTGTCCAGGTGTAAGAGGTTTTATCTTTCCCATAATATCGCTACTCATTTTCGTAAGACCTCAATAGCTTTAACCGTATTAAATATCAGCATCTCTTAAAAATTTAAATAGCTTTTCTAATTTAGCTTTACCTTTATAAAGTATTTCATTTACCAAGCTCACTGTGTATTCAAGGTCTTTTACCACAATTTTATCACCATCTTTTAATAAAAACGGTACCCATACACCACTTACAACCTCTACAATAATACCTCTGCTACTAATAGACAGTATGCCACTGTGCTTAAAACCAGCATTTCTTACAATAGTTAGTAACCTAAATGCCGTACTAAGGTCTAGTACATTGAAGTGCACTATGGGGCCGCTCACAATGAGCCAGAACCTATGTAAAGCATTTTGATTTAAGATACTCAAAATCTCCTCAACGGTAATCGAACTATGCTTTTTAAATATTATGCTAGCTTCTTCCCTCAACCAAGGGTAAATGGCATCCACTATTGTTATTCTACCACTACAGGAACTTGTGGTAAAGATGTTTTTCTTTGTAAATACGAGCTCTATAAGCTCCTTGATATCTATATCGACATAGCCTATTTCAAGATCTTCTAGAAATCTCTTGTAAGCCTCTTCTCTCTTAGTCCTCCACAACTTTTCATCAACTTCTTTTATAATCATTTAAATCCCTTTAAAGAGGAATGGAGATATCATCACGCTTCTGTATTTCTTAAGTAGACTTCTAACTCCTCTTTAACAATACCAGCGACCACTTTCCCATCAATACGCCCCCTAACCTCACTCATTACCTTACCCATTATAAATTGAAAGGCTTTTTCCCTTCTCTTCTTGACTTCACTAGAAAATTCCATTATCTTAGACCTTACGAGTTCTCGTAATCTGTCTGTATCAATAGTTTTTCGAGCTTTCACATCAGAAACCACTTCCTCCACAGATAGTTGTGGATATTTATAGACAATCTCTATAACTGCAATCAGATCCTCCTTACTCACCTCACCTAGACTCTTTATTATAGCAGCTATTTTATGAAAGCTACTGTCACTAAGTAAGTCCATGTCTATACCGCTCTTCTTGAGTTCGCCATGTAATGATGTAAATAGAATAGCAAGAACTTTGGGATTTACTCCATAGGTATTTACCAGCTGTTCAAAGAGTGACATATATTCACTATAAACAAGTTGTTTTGCAAGTTCAGAACTCAAGTTGTATACTTTAACAAAGTAACCCACCTTCTCCTCTACAGACGGTGGAATTAGTTTCCTAGCCTCTTCAATAAGTTTAGTCGATATCCTTATCGGAGGTATATCAGTTTCTGGATACATCCTTGCAGCACCTGGTTGGGGTCTCATATATCTAGTTGTACCATCTTCATTAGCCGCTCTTGTTTCCTTCGGTACTCCGGTTATGGCTATAGCACACCTATCTCTAATCACTTCAAGAGCTCTCCTTGCTTTTTCTGATTTGTCTACAACTATAACGAATGCGTCTAAGTCTCCTGCACCAAGAGCTGAACGTAGTTCTGAAACAATACTTACATCAATTCCGTACCCAGGCAGTTCATCACTATGGATGATGCCTTTAACACCAGCCCACTGCCTTGCATAGTCTGCCAATTCTGTTCCAAATCTCCTATTTGTTTGTAACTCTACACCTAAAATACCATCGAATTTTGGCAACCTTATAGCGTATGCTTTACCGCCCTCCTTAATAGCACTCAGTATTAGTTTGCTAGAGCTCTTAGTCAAGATATCTGTAACCTCTACTATAGGTTGCGCTTTTACTTCTTCAACTGAAGCAGATCTCTGTATAAGCAAATTTTTTATCATAATTAAGCCTACAAGCCTCCTAACCTCCTCTTCTATAACTCTTGGTATTAATTCCAGCTTTTGAATTCCCTTAATCTCTATCTTTGGGCTTCCTTTAATAGATAGGTTCAAATCCTGCCTTATGGTTCCAATACCGCGTCTAGCTTTTCCTGTAAACCTAAGCATTAAACCAATTTTTTCAGCCACACGTCTCGCTTGGGCTGGTGATGTGATATTTGGAGCTGTAGATATCTCGATTAATGGTATACCCAATCTATCAAGACTATATACAACAGAGGTGATATCTTCACTCATCTTTCTAGCGGCATCTTCTTCCACAGCTATGCTCTGTATCCCCACATCACCATCCTCATCAATTATACGTCCTCCTAGGGCTACAATAGCAGTTCTCTGAAATCCCGTTGTATTAGAACCATCTATTACTATTTTCCTCATTACATGTACTTCATCGACTATGAAAGATCCTACAGCTAGTGCAATAGCGAGGGCGGTCACAAGGGCCTCCTCATTAAGTGGATGAGGAGGCTCTTCATCAAGTTCGACAAGGCAGGAGGTAGCTGGAGGTGATAGATATTTAAATAATCGTTTCCTCTGAAATTCAAATGACGCTGCAGCATCAACTTCTCCAAGCTCACTTCTTGTTGCACGTAAGAACCTTTCATAAGGAGCTAAGTGAGGTAGGATATGGTCACTCACAATAGATACAGGACAATTGCAAAAGAGCTTGGTTTTAGTGTTTAGTTGTTGATGTATTTCTAATCCTACTTTCAAATCAACATCTTTATAATTAATGTTCTTGGGTATAGACATGGCAGTCTTCATGTCAAATCACATCTAATACTTATTTGACACTTCTGCCTATCCTACTATCATAATAAACATAGCAAAATTTAATTTTAGATAATTTTAGAGAGCTTTAAACTAAGGAAGCTAAAACTTCAATTAGTAAAAGTTAAGATGTTATGCGGTCAAACTTTGAAAGCAATTTCCAAGGCAATACCGCATTCACGCGTTTAAGTCACTACCCCACTGTTCATGTTTTAGAAGTTGCAGGGCTTTATGATGCAGATTTTCTAGGCACAGATGAAGGCGGAACTATTGTAGGTACTGGGAGTCCTTGGGCTTTTCTTTGTCTAATCCAGTACTCACGTCTATTTCTCACCCTAGGTACAAGATTTCTCTTTGGTTTAGGAGGTATTTTTGGTGTTTGACTTCTCACTTTTCCTGCCTTTGTTAGTGAACCATGTGATGGCATATCATAACACCTAACATAAAGTTTTATAAAGTCTCTTTAATCCGTTCTGGTTTAACTCTTTACTCTGCTGAGCCTTATAAAGCTTTTCTATATCTAAGGTTTATGTTTGTATCTTCATTATGCTAGTAAGTGATGGAAATGTACACTTAGCAATTTCCCTTAGTGGCAATGTAATTTCAGCAATAGGTGTGTGTACTAAGGGCTTTAAGAGGAGACTGCTATTATATCTCGCACTTTATAATTAACTTATATATTCCTCTGAAAGATATGATACTTGATGATATGGTGAAAAGTGATGAGTGAGAGAATATACATTGTAGACACCCCTATAGGCATATTTGCCTTGCGCGAGTCAGGCGAAATAATTGATAAGGTGTTATATCCAAAGGAGTTAGGCAAAGTTGTAGAGGAATTAGTGCTACTAAGTGAGAGTAAGGAGAATAATACATTGCTTCAGCTATTAGAAGCTTTAAAGGGCAAAGGGGATTTAAGAGCCATAACATTTATTTTTGAGGATTCAGAGTTATCGAGAAGAATAAGTGAGAAAGGGTTCAATACTGCTGCCGAAGCCGGTAGTGAGGTAGCTAAGAAGATACGTAGAGAGTTACCACTCTTAGCAGTTAAGCTAGGGCTTTTTGGATCTGAAGATGAGTACAGAGAATTTGTACACGCAGTATCATTGGAGCTTACCAGGAGGAAACTTAGAAAGTTTGCTCAGAAGAGAGATTTGCTAGCTGTTCAAGCAATCAGGGCTATAGATGATATTGACAAAACGCTAAATCTACTTGCTACAAGGTTGAGAGAGTGGTACAGCATTCATTTTCCAGAGCTAGACGACCTTGCTAAAGAGCATGAAGAATACATAAAGGTGGTAGCAAATCTAGGATTTAGAGATAATATATCAGCTGAGGCGCTTTCAAAACTTGATTTTAGTGAAGGTAGGGCTAGGAAAATAGCAGAAGTAGCTAAAAAGAGTATAGGGGCTGAGCTCTCTGAAATGGACTTATCCATGATTCAAACTGTTGCAAATATATGGCTTGAGCTACTTGAGCTAAGGTGGAAACTTACAGATTACATAGCACAGGTTATGAAAGAGGTAGCGCCAAATGTAACAGCACTTGTAGGACCCCTATTAGGTGCAAGGCTTTTGAGTCTTGCAGGTAGTTTAGAAGAACTTGCAAAGCTACCAGCGAGCACAGTTCAAGTTCTCGGTGCTGAGAAAGCTCTCTTTAGGGCTTTGCGTACTGGCGGGAGGCCTCCAAAACATGGTGCAATATTTCAATTCCCAGAAATTAGGAAAGCACCAAAATGGCAAAGGGGCAAGATAGCTAGGGCGTTGGCGACAAAGCTAAGTATAGCAGCAAGGATAGATTATTTCACAGGTAGGTATGTAGGTGATGAGCTTAGACAAAAATTAATAGAGAGAATAGAGGAGATAAAGAAACTTTATCCAAAGCCTCCGAAGAAGGAGGAGAGACCTAGGTTTAAAAAGGAGAGAAGATAATAAAAATTTAAAGTTCCGATAGCAAAAAGTGGTATGGTGTAGTACAAATGTCACACTTATTACCTGTAAATATATATGAGCACCAGAGATATCGTAATGTGTATGTCGTAGAACTTGAAGATGGTAGCAGCAGGCTTGCGACAAAGAACCTAGTACCAGGGAAGAGGGTGTATGGGGAGCATTTATTTAAATGGAAGGACGAAGAATATAGGGAGTGGAATGCATACAGAAGCAAGTTAGCGGCGGCAATTATTAAGGGACTAAAAGAGCTACCCATAAAAGAGGGTCAGAGAGTTCTGTACCTAGGTGCAGGCTCAGGTACTACAGTTAGTCATGTATCAGATTTAATAGGGCGTAGAGGTACTATATATGCTGTTGAATTTGCTCCACGAGTAATGAGAGAGCTTATCGTAGTAGCTGACGATAGACCTAACATTGTGCCGATATTGGAGGATGCTAGGTTTCCAGCTAGATACAGGGTTTTAGTAGAAGAGGTTGAAGGCATTTATGCAGATGTCGCACAACCTGAACAAGCAAGCATTGTTGCTGATAATGCAGATATGTTTTTAAAGAGTGGGGGCTGGCTCTTGCTAGCAATAAAGGCTAGGAGTATAGATGTTACAGCAGAACCTAGTGAAGTTTACAGAAGAGAGATAGACACGTTAGATAGGAGAGGATTTAAAATAGTAGATGTAGTGCACTTAGAGCCTTTCGATAAAGATCATGCAATGGTTTATGCAATATACAAGTAGCCTTACGAGAGACGTTGAAAACATATTTTAATTTTCTTAGTAAATTATAATAGATAGGGTACTTCTGTGTCAAGTAGGCTCAGTATACATGGAAACCCTAATGAGACGCTCATAGATGATTTAGTTAAAGGTGGAAATGTTAAGATACTGCAGGGTGTAAGGTATCCTCCTGAAGAAAGAGCTGTGGATTATGTTGTAGAGTACAAAAATAAGAAGGCATTAGTTAAGTTCACTAAGGCACTTTCTTCAAGAAGCAAGATATATCAAGAGCTTAAAAAGCTATCGGAAGAGCTGAAAGTAAATTCTCTCATAGTAACAGATAAATTTAATGATAGAGAGCTTCTTTATGACATTATATACCTTAGGAGTCGTATAGGCATACTATCGAGAGTTACACTAAAGCATTACATTAATGATGAGAAGATATTTGTATATGAGTACAATGGGATGTTCTATGTAAAAATAGATGGTAGGAAATTGAAGGAATTAAGAGAAAAGAAGGGATATAGAATACGTGAATTAGCTAGCATGGTAGGTATTTCCGCAAAGACTCTAAGAGAATATGAAAGAGAGAACATAGATATGAGTATAGAGAAAGCATATAGATTTTTAGAGGTTCTAGGAAGGGAATTTGAAGATGTTGTAAGAGAAGTTGACATATTTAGTGATAGAATTGCTCAAAAGGATGAAGAACACAGAGCTTCGGTGTTTAGAAAGATGTCTAGTAAATTGGGCATTGATAAACGATACAAGATTGTTGAAAAGTTTAAGGAATATGGATTAGGTGTAACTGTATACAACGCAATTCCATCAGATGCCATTTTAAGCGATGCTCAGACAAAGTTTTTTATATCTTACTTGGGGGAGGATCTAAAAGACGATGAAATGGAAATTAAGTGTGAAGAAAACTACTTATTTGCAAAAATATTTGAAGGAAAACCCATAGTCATAGCCGATGAAGATATTGATCACTCTGTATTAAGTCGTGCTGAAGAATATGGAATTACCAAGAGGATTACCGACTTAGAGGACTTAGCTAAGGAGATTATTAAAGAGATTAGGAGATGACAGATGTTTGCCTTAGCCATAACAGGTGAACCAGGGGTAGGTAAAACTACGCTACTAATGAAAGTAGTAGAGTTCTTAAAATCAAAGGGCATAAACATCTATGGTTTTTATTGCCCAGAAGTCAGGGAGATGGGGAGGAGGATAGGCTTCAAAATAATTGATATAGCTAAGGGCGCGCAAGGTTGGCTCGCTATAGTTCCTGAGAAAGCAATTGAATTAGGCTACGACATACGCTATATGAAGAGAATTGGGAGATATGTCGTAATAGAAAATGAGGCAGAAAGAGTAGGAAAAGAATCATTAACATATCAGCAGAGAGGAGTATTGGTAATAGACGAGATAGGGCCTATGGAGCTATCGATAGATGGTTTACGTAAAGCTATTATTCGAGCATTGTATGAAGCTACTAATATTTTAGTCATCCTCCACAGAAATATGAGGGATTTAGAGGTTATTAATGTATTGAATAAAAAAGGTGTTGAAATATTAAAGCTAACTAAGCAGAATAGAGGTAGAATTTATGAAGAGGTCTTAAATAAGGTAATAATGAAATGGTAAGAGATAGAAACTAGAACAAGAGACAAATAAATACCTTCGAATTCCATCTGGCTAGACCGTTGCTAAGTGTTCTCTAGGAGATGCTTAGTTTTGAAAAATGAGCAAAAAATTAAAGCAATGAATAGCGTCTTCTATGCTCCATTATAAATCTAGTCGTCTTAGTAATGAATTCATGCTACTCTATACTTTTATTTTTGCGAACTTCTTGTTTAATGTAAAGAAAAGATTTGACATTAAAACTTTACTGGCAAGGTGATATCATGGAAGAGCGATGTCCAAACGGCTTCAGCTTAGTGATCGAGGGTTTAGCGAAGTTTTGTGCACCAGATGAAACTCTATATAGAGGACCTAATGGTGCTTACGAACCTTCACTTGCACCAGTATTTTATAATCCCGAGATGATCGAAAATAGAGATATAACAATTGTATTGCTAAAATACTTTTTAACTTCATGGGGAGGGGAATTCAATTTTTTAGACCCTATGGCTGCAACAGGTGTTAGAGGAATTAGATTTGCTTTAGAGGTCGCAGATCAGAGTAACAAGAAAGTAAACATATACATGGGCGATATATCTCTAGTAGCTGTGGAGTTGATGAAACATAATTTAAAAATCAGTGGTGTAAGCTCTTTGAATAACATATTTGCACAAGTAAGTCTAATGGATGCAAATGAACATATGTACCATTTAAAAAGATTAAGAATAGCTTTGAATTATATCGATATAGACCCATTTGGAACACCTGTACCATACATCCAAGCAGCATTGCAGTCTATAAATAATGGAGGCATTGTAGGGATTACTGCCACAGACGTTGCAGTACTTGAGGGGAAGTACCCTAGCACTCTGTCTAGAAGATATGGTATAAGAGGTGTAAAAAGTCTTATATCAAAGGAGGTGGCAGTAAGGGCATTACTATCATTTACCTTAAGGTCTGCAGCTATGTACGATAGGTATGTAGAGCCTGTTCTTTCTTATCATATGAAGCACTATGTTAGAATTTTTATTAGAATTTTAGATGGGGCCTTGAAGTCCAACACTTATTTAGACAAGTGTATTGGTAGTATGTGGCACTGTCCTAAATGCAGTTTTAGTTTCTTTGAAGATCTTAGTAATACAAGAGAGAAGAGAAAATGCCCATTATGTAGTGGAGATATGATTAATATAAGCCCTCTATGGATATGTGATTTAGTTAATGTTGCGCATATCAAAGAAGTATTAATTGTTGCAGAGAAAATGCCTTGGCTAACAAAAAGCTCTATGAACTTAATTACAATGTTAAGCAAATCAAATGCATTAGCTCCAACAATTAGAACAACATATGTGGCAAGAAAGTTCAAAGTAAATGCACCGCCAAGGGATAGCGTGGTAAAGTGTATAAGAAGTCACGGATATGATGCAGCTATGAGTATATACTATTACGATGGAATTAATACAAATGCTCCAGCTGATGTAATAACTCTATGTGTTTCTAAAGGATATTGATTTTAGGGCTCATTTATGTAGTTGAAATTATTAGAAGACTTTAGAGCATTTGAAATCAAGTACTTTGTTAGAAGGCTACATTTACTTGGATTATATAGCTTACTAGCACCACAAATAGTTATGTATTTACATGTCAAGCAAGGAATTTCAATTATATCATCAATAGATAGTCTTACTTTAAGAATTTTGTTCTCGATAGGCCTTTCTTTTTCTAATGTCGTAACTGCTTGTAGAAAGTATGAGGTTTTTCCATTATTTGTCACCTTAAGCCTCTTTACTAGTTTCATCTTAATAAGTTTCTTTACTATATGCTGCAACTTTCTTGGTTTAATACCCTTCAGCTCTTGCATTTCCTTAAGTTTTCTCTGTACAACCCCTCCATTAGTTTCAGTCTCTCTCTTGATAACTTCATACACAATTCTCTCTACATCACTAAGGTCGTCTAATGTGATTTTACTCACCTAATCTCCTCTCTATATATTTGCAAACGGTTTAATAAATGCATAATTTTAGGTGTTGTATATCCCTATATATGGATTTATAAGTGGAACAACCCCAACCTTTTGAAGATAAAAGATCTGCACAAATGTTTCTCTATGTATTATATATGTCCAAGTTTTATCTCTTACTTTACTAAGGTAGGAGTGTATAGAAATGTCGCATTACACTATGCTAAGGCTAAGCTTTACTAAGGCCTCAAAGAGATGCCAAGAGCAATGTCTGTGAGGTAGAGCCCCCAAACGCGGGTCTAAATAAGAACACATAGTGAAGAGGATGAGAATATAAGGACAGACAGCTATAGTGAAACTATAGATAGATTACAATGTTTAGCTTGTCTATGATGTCTCTGTAGCGATTCCTAATAGTGACCTCTGTCACATTAGCCGCCTCAGCCACCTGTTTTTGAGTTTTCTTTTCATCAGTCAGTATAGAGGCAATGTAGACACAAGCAGCGGCTATTCCAGCAGGGTCCTTACCTTCAGTCAGACCTTCTCTTTTCATTATTTCTATCATCTTTGCAGCTAACAGATACGCTTTTTGTGAGAGATTTAAGTTAGTGATAATTGAAGGCAGGTATTTACGGGGATCTATATATGCTTTGAATTCATTAATGTTTACCTTAAAATACACATCAGATATAAACTTCCAGTACTCTTCTTCATCGATATTAAATCGTGTTAGAAGCTCTCTAACCCTCACTGGTATTTCATGTTTTCTAGAAGCGATAACTAATGAGGCTAGGGCTAAGGTCTTTAACTTGTCAGTACGTGGTTGTATGGCATTAAATATTTTCTTAAGAATTATTGCAGCCGTTTCAATAACTTGACTAGGTAACGTAGTTAGTGCAGACATCTGATTAAGATATGTTAGTGCCTCAACAATTTTCCTCTCCGTCTTATCTACACGTGTCTTTCTCTGCAAAAGGGCAAGCTTTCTGCTCTTTATAGCTTCACGATACTTCTTAACGGATATATCAATTTCTGTAGAGAGTCCAGAATCATGAACTTTATGCGTTATACTACTTGCATGGGCTTTTTGGGACCACTCTTCCGATGTATAAGCGCGCCAATCAGGACTAAGGACTATATTACTTTCTTCAATAACCTCACCAGTATCAAGGCATATCAGTGTACCTCTCTCGTTATCAACAATTATACTGCTACAATTCATGCCTCCTTCCCTTCTTACCACTTTTCCTAGGTATTCTGTAGAATAGAAAGGATGTTGGTTTGAGAAGCGATGTTACAGTATGTTTCAGGGGTTTGATTACAGCAAAGGGCTGAGCAGTAGGACCTATTATATCAATAACTTTGCCAATGACTTCATTATTTGCATTAACAACCTCTACACCTACATGTGGTAGCTCATGGCTTTCAGATAGCTTTACAATAACATAATTTGACTTAGTTACATGTATTACACTACCCAAAGGCTTTGTGGTCAAGCTAGTAACACCACAAAAGCAGTACTGCCATACCAAATTTTTAAAATATTAGCCAAATATTACTTCTCCATGTTATATGCAAACAAATGCACATCTAATGCGTGATAAAATAGTTGAAACCTAAAGGTACAGACTTAGCATAACCCGTGGAGGCAATACCTGCTAGTAGCTTTTAATTCTATTACCTAGATTGTTATAGAGAATCTAGGTAATGACTCTACTTTTCCCTCTTCTTTCCAACACAATAGTTGCAATTTTTTTAATTAGTTGATACTTACTCTCACTAGTATGAGCCAAGATCATCCCACTCAATTTATACCAAGTACGGGGGTACTTTTTAGAAGGCAGGGGTTCACAGGATATTCTAAGTTCCTTACAGGCCTCCAAAATCTCATCAAGCTTAGGCTTTTCGATACACATATGCTTTGGCAGTTTTCGTCCTAATTTTCTTGGTAAGGAACAGTCAAAATAATGCATCCACAGTCTTCTTACACTCATATTTATTACACTTTCAGTTTAAAGGCGTTGTTATACCATAGATTGTGACATTGTAAGCAAGGCAATAATTAGAGAAATGCTACAGCACCTAGCCACGAATTATTGTGAAGATTTCAGATCCTCAATTAATATTGCATTTACAACGCCTTCTTGAGAGGGCCTTGAAATAACCTTTGCTTTTCCTAATTCAGTTGCTATTATAGCTCCTTTTATAATTATACCACGTCTTGCCAGCTCTTTGTTCGCTGGTGTTTCAATAACATTAAGTATTTTAACTTTTGAGTTTTGCTTTGTTTTCGGATTATAGACGTTTGCAAAAGCCGCATACTTTAAACGAACTTTTGTATTACCTCCGTAAACCTTCTCAAAAATTCTAACGTCTTTATCATATAGCTTTGTCTCAGTAGGAAATCCTCCTATTTCATATTTTCTGGGTTTTCTATTCGTTCCTCTTCGACCACCTGTAATCTTCTTAAGATCGTTTCCTTGATAAAAACCCATTAAACAGTCACCCAATTACCACTCATTGACGGATTTTTCAGCTACTTTGCTATTGTACTGTGCTTAGCTTTTTTAAGCTTTAATACCTTCCTTGCATAAATCAATTTAGTGACATAGTAGAAGTGCATGTGATATTCTATGACTTTAGAGGAAGCTAGAAAGAGTGTTTATGATATATTAATAGATAAAATCTTTGATCTGTTGTTGAAACCTAAAATGCAAAGATTTCTTCGACCATTTATAGATACAGTGTATTCTGTCTATGAGCGTTATTTATATAAACAGATATTGAGAGGTCCAATACCGCAACACATTGCTATAATTCCCGATGGTAATAGAAGGTGGGCTAAGAAACATGGTTTAGATCCAAAAGAAGGCCATAGATATGGGTACGAAAAGATGAAGGAAGTGTTACAGGAATTATACAATCTTGGAGTAAAGGTGGTAACAGTATATGCTATGTCTTACGAAAACTGCTTATATAGAGATGAAGCTGAGAAGGATAATCTCTTTAACATTATTAAATCTGGTTTACAATCGCTAGTTGACGATGGTGTGATTCAGAAATATAGAGTCAACGTTAGAGTCTTTGGGAAGCTGGAGTTAGCTAAGAAAGACGTTCTGGAACTTGCGTCGAGAATAGAGGAGTTTTCTTCGAGATTCAATGAGAGGTTTCTCAATATAGCTCTATGTTATGGAGGTAGACAAGAAATAATTAATGCTATAAAAAGCATTGTAAAAGATTCTCTACTAGGTAAAATAAGCGTAGAAGACATTACTGAGGACTTAGTGCAGAAGTACATCTTTACATCACACTTAAACCATTTCTCAGAACCAGATCTTGTAATTAGGACTGCGGGCGAAATGAGAATAAGTAACTTCCTTCTCTGGCAGATAGCCTATAGTGAGCTCTATTTTTGTGATATTTATTGGCCAGATTTCAGAAAGATAGACCTATACAGAGCTATAAGATCGTATCAGCAAAGAGAAAGGAGGTTTGGAAGGTAATATACTACGAAACTCAGATTGTAGTGATAATAGATAAATGTGTTATGTACATAGTAATTAGACTAATTGAAGCCTTATTATATTAGATGGTACACCTTTATCGTATTACTGTTCAACCCTATATTTCCAAGGAGCTCGTCACAGATTATCAATGGGGTTGGCACCGAGAGGGAAAGAGGTATAAATTTAGAGCAAAACACTCAATGAGATGATAATAGTAACAAGCCTGCATAATAATAGATTCAGCCAGCACATTTAAAAGAGAGTATAGTTATGATTTTTAGACTTTAAGAAATTTTCAGAGCTTCTGCATGGTATATCATTCGATGAAATAATAACATTTGCTTACACTTCAGAAATAATGAAGTAATGCGTCTCAGATTTTAAAAGTCAGGATTACACTTTAATTAGGTATAGAATATAGGTGATTTAGTACGTAGAAAACATGTCACTTCCTTTAGTTTTTAGTTTGATTCTACTAGGGAAATATTCTAGTGTTATTAACTGGTATTTTTGTCAGAGTTCTCAGAGCTATAAACTATGTAGAGATCATATATAGTTAATCTCTCACCTTGGCTCATTTTCTTCATTACATGCTCCTTCTTTTCTTTCAGAACTTTATACTGTTCCCTTCTTTTGCTTTCCTCTTTTAACCTTCTTAATTCCCTTAGTATCTCTTGATAGCGGGTCCTTTTTTCCTTAATTGTATTGCTTATGGATGTGAGTTGTGCTTTGATTTCATCTCGTTTATTTTTGAGTTTCTTTATGTTGTCTATTAGTATTGTGATTTCGTTTTTTACTTTATCTCTACTTTCCTTTAAAGCTATCAATTGCTTTATTAGCTCATCTAAATATTCCTTCTTCTTACTAATTAGCTCTCTTAATTCGTTTACTTCTCTTCTGCTCTTTTCATAATTTTCTACGACATTAGTATACTTCAATTGTTGTGATATTAAAGCTCTCATTTTTTGTTCAAGTCTAGAAATTTCACTTACAATTTGTTTCTCTCTTTCAATACTAATATTTGGTGTTGTAATAAGGTTCCACTCCAATTCTTCTATTTTTTGCCTAAGCTCATCAATAGTATTATCAGAGCTACCCCTAGCTAATGCTCTTAGCTCTGATGACGCCTGTTTAAAATTATTTAAAGCGTTTGTGAATTTTTCCTTCAAGCTCTTTATATCATTCTTTACTTTGGCTATTTCTTCTCTAAGCGAAGCTAATTTCATTTTAGTATCAGCTAATTCAAACCTCTTCTTCCTTAGCTCATCCCTCACAGCGTTGAGCTCCTCCCGTACATTACGCAAAGCTGACCTTAACTCTTCTCTCTTTAACACTAGGTTCTGAAGCTCATCTCTTAAAGAGCCGAGCTCCACTAAGAGTTTCTCTTCAATAGTCTGTGTCAAGATCTTACCTCGCAATACTACTTTTATAAAACTTCGCTAGGCTCTTCGGTATAAAAATCTTCGCCTCCTGCTAAAATTCTTTGAAGACTAGCATAAAGTTCGTCAATGCCTTGACCAATTATAGCTGATGTTAAAATAGCATTTTCTAAAGAGTTTCTAATAGCAGTTTCAATTATCATTAGGACTTCATCAGAAAGTGTCTCACTCACCATAAAGTACTCATGGCCTCTGAGAGTCGCTAAAAAATCTAAGGGATTTTCCAACAGTTTTAGTACTTGTGTACTCTCTTCTTTAGTCAGGAGATCAGATTTCGTTATGACAGTTATTTGTGGCTTTCTATGCGATAGTGATGTTGCCAATGATAGCATGGAGAGTGGTATGAGTGTTGAAGGTTTTAAGAGGGTATAGGCTTCTAGTAGGAATAACACTGCCGTTCTAAAACTTCTTGATAGAGAATCTATCATTATAGGCCCTGCTTTTCTAAATGCAAATACCTCGAGTTGCCCTGGTGTATCTACTACTACGTAATTAGGTTTCATCTCGTCTATTTCATCTATGAGCTCTTTAACATAATTTAGTGAAAGATCAACAGCTGTTACGAGAGCTCCATTTGGGCCTAGATTATACCTCTTCATAACATCCTCAACTGTTATATAGCTCCTTATATCAACGTCAGGCGTGTAAGGAAGCCAATCAGCAGCTGGGTCAAGATTTAAGATTACGGTAGACATTCCGTGCTCTTCTAGCCAATCATGGAGTACGGCCGTTAAGAGGCTTTTACCGGAACCTGCAGGACCTAATAGAAATACATAGTACATTGTGGTACATCACTGTTTGAAATAGAATTAGATCTCATAATAAACTTATCTAAGTTAATGTAATTATTCGGCATTACTAACTTTCATAGGCCTGATAAGTATTTGCCTTAATACCGTGAAATTCTGTAACCTCGAAATGTTGAAGTTATGAAACATCGAATTGAGGGCATTTCCACATGTGCGAGTTATTTGTTAAAAGACCTAAACTTAATTCTACCAAGAAGGGAAGCGACTTTATCTGCTACATGAAGAGGATAAGGATATGCGTAGAACCTACATAAAACTTTCAAAATATATATAGCTATGTTTGTAGGAATTCCTATAGCTGCATATCTAATCTTTGAATCGTTAATAAATACCTCACGTGATAAATTATACACTTGCTCGATAACAGAATACCTATACATATGATCATTAAAGTGTTTTTTTAAGGCCATAAAGACTTTGTCTAATTCAAGGTCATGCCTAAAAATCGTTATTATAGGTGTTCCCAGAACGTTGAAAATTTTAAATGGATTGATTATGTTAAAACCAGCATATGTTACCCCATCGAGAAATACTGCATTGATTGCATATAGGGATAAGGCATGCTCTATCATTTCTAAAGCTTTTTTTGTTCCTTCAAGCCCGTCTACTGTAATTAAGTCAACGAGTATATCACTAACGGTCCAAGGACATGTTATGACAGCGACAAGGTAAGTCTCTCCTTTATGAGCATGTTTTTTTAGAGTGATATCGAAGTAGCCGTCATCTAAGCCCAGAAAGCAGTTGTGATACATACGGGTCTTCACTCAAGGCTTTTAATATAGCATCTTCTGGAACTGCTAGAGATATCACTCTAGTTTTTCCATATCTTCCTCTGCTTATAACTCTGGTTGTTATTATACCTGCCATGTCCAGCTCTCCTATAATGTCACTAACCCTTCTTTGCGTTACATTCTCAATACCAAGCCTAGCACATAAAGCCTTATAATGTGTGTAAACCTCTCCTGTTGTTGTCTTACCTTCATTATCTCTTGCAAGGTTTGATATGGCTAGTAATACTAGTTTGCTATGTAGGGGCATTGTCGCAACAACTTCGCTAACCCTATCAGCTTCAATTTCTCTTAAAGCTTTATACACATGTTCTATTGAAACTTTTTCTACACCTTCTCTCTCAGCTATTTCACCTGCAACTCTTAGTAAGTCTAAAGCACGCCTAGCATCTCCATGTTCACGTGCTGCTAAAGCTGCACATAAACTAATAACAGATTTGTCTACTACCTCAGGGTTAAAGGCAATTTTAGCTCTTCTCATCAATATGTCTTCCAGCTGAATAGCGTTATAAGGTGGAAAAACAAGTTCTATTTCACCTAAGCTACTCCTGACCCTTGGATCAAGGTCTTCAACGAGCTTTAGATCATTCGTAATACCTATTATCGTTATTTTCGATGCTGATAAATCATCACTACTTCTAGTCAATCTATACAAGATTTCATCGCCAGCTCTCTTAATGAGAAAGTCTATTTCATCGAGTACTGTTAGCATTATGACTGTTTTTGCGTCTAGAACTTTTATGAACCTTCTATAAGCCTCTGATGTTGAGAGACCTGTAAATGGCAGTCTTAAGTCGATGCACTCACTTAACTTTAGTAAGACCCTGTATGTTGTATCATCTTGCCTAGTGTTAACGTAACATGGGAGTATGTCAACACCTAGTTCAAAAGCCTTAGCATAAAGCCTTTTAAGTACATACTTAGTGACTGCAGTCTTGCCTGTACCTGTAAGCCCATATATAAATACGTTGCTAGGCTTTGCCCCCTTCAATGCAGGTGCAAGAATAGATCCGAGCTTCGTTATCTGCTCTTCTCTATGAGGGAGCTCATCGGGTACATAATCCTGTCTAAGAACATCTCTATTGACAAAAATCTTGGACTTCAAAGTGTTAGCAAAGATTTTATCTAACACATCAATGGCATCTGGTTGCATAGTTAATGTTACCCTACATTACAATAATTGATCTATGAATATGTTATAATCTCTCAATAACATAAAGCAATAGAAGAGTAAATATCTAAAACAGATTTAAGCTAAGAATAAGGAGTACTACATTAATAGCTAGTGGGCCGGTAGCTCAGCTGGAAGAGCGCTCGGTTCGCACCCGAGAGGTCCCGGGTTCAAATCCCGGCCGGTCCACCAAAATAAACTAGGATAAGCACAATTTGGCAGCAAATTCAGAATCGGTTCTCAAATAACTTACACTGACTTCTAATGAGAGTGAGGTAAAGGCATTTTAAATAGCTGAAGTTAACAATGTGCAACTAAAAACCTACGCTTATAAATCGCACTTGTTAAATCCAGCTCTCGAGATATTTTTTCTGTTCCTCGGTTAAGGTGTCTATCTCTATATTCATTGACCTCAACTTTAGTTCTGCAATATGCATATCAATTTCTTTAGGCACATCATAAATCCTTTTCTGAAGCGAGCTTCTATTCTTAACTATGTATCTTACGGCAAGAGCTTGATTTGCAAAGCTCATGTCCATAACCTCACTCGAATGCCCTTCAGCACAAACAAGATTAACAAGCCTCCCCCTGCCAAGTAAGTAGAGTCTTCTCCCATCTGGTAATGTGTATTCAGTTACACAGTCTCTCACGTCTCTCTTTGATATAGTCGTAGTTTCAAGGTCTCTTACACTAATCTCGACATCAAAATGCCCTGCATTTGCAAGTATAGCACCGTCTTTCATCTTCTCAAAATGTCTTTTTGTTATTATGTTGATATTGCCTGTAGCTGTGATAAAGACGTCCCCTATTTCACATGCCTTATCCATTTTCATAACCTCAAAGCCATCCATTACCGCTTCTAAAGCTCTTATGGGGTTTACTTCGGTTACTATAACCCTTGCACCCATTCCTCTAGCTCTCCAAGCAATTCCTCTACCAACCCAACCATACCCAGCAACAACGACAACTTTTCCTGCTAAGAGTATGTTTGTAGCTCTTAAAACTCCGTCTAGCGTACTTTGCCCAGTGCCATACCTATTATCAAACATGAATTTTGTTAGAGCATTATTAACAGCTATGACGGGGTATCTTAAAATACCCTGCCTCTCTATTGCTCGTAGCCTTACAACTCCTGTTGTAGTCTCTTCAGTACCACCATAGATTTTCTCAGCTATTTCTAATGCTGAAGAGTGAAGATATGCATGGAAGTCCCCCCCATCATCTATGACTACGTGCGGCTCAGACTTTGCTATTGTTTTTATAGCATTAAAATACTCTTCAATGGATTCGCCTCTCCAAGCATAAACATGGACCCCTTCAGTAACCAACGCTGCAGCAACTTCGTCTTGCGTAGACATAGGATTACTGGCAGCGAGCCAAACTTCTGCACCACCATTCATTAACGTTTTAACTAAGACAGCTGTTTCCTTAGTTACATGTAGAACAGCGGCAATTCTTATTTCTTTTAAGGGTTTTTCTTCAGAAAATTCCTTAGAGATAAAACTCAGGACAGGCATATGCCTATTAGCCCAGTCAATCTGCATTTTGCCCTTCTCGGCAAGCGATAAATCCTTTACTTTGTAGTCCAAGTTAACCTCACCAAGCTTGTTAAATATGAGATGTAAAATATAAGTAGAAATGCTAGAATACCAAATTGTTTTACAAAGTACTCCAACTTGTACACGGCGAGGAGAACTATGTGCAAGGTAGTTATATTACTAACTGGGATGCCGGGCTCTGGTAAGAGTATTTTTACAGATGTGGCTCGCAAAAAAGGCGTCCCAGTAGTATCACTTGGTGATATAGTTAGAGAGGAGGTTATTAAAAGAGGTCTAGAACCAACATTGACTAATTTCCTGGCTATAGCAAATGAACTACGAAGAACACTAGGTAAAGATGCTATAGCCAAGCTTGCTATAAATAGGGTGGTGGATATTTGCTCGGCTAGCTGTATAATTGTTATTGATGGGGTTCGCAACCTAGAAGAAGTAGATACTTTTAAAAAGAATATCGAGGCACATTTTCTAATAGTAGCAATACATGCTTCACCAAGAACTAGATTTACAAGAATTGTGCACAGGAGTAGGCAGGGGGATCCGAAGAATTTTGAAGAATTTGAGAAAAGGGATTTTGAGGAACTTTCATGGGGCATGGGAAACGTCATTGCATTAGCTGACATCATTTTTATGAATGAAGGTGAGCTTGAACAGTTTATAGACTGCGTAGAGAGCTTTTTACTTAAGGTGCTAAGGGATTGGTGTACATAAGAATAGAGGCAGAAGTTAGACCCACAGAAGAACTTGAGAAGGTGCTTAAAGCTCTAAAAAATTTGTTCATATTTAGAAATTTTAAAGTAGAGGATCTGGGAAATGAGAGAAAGCTCATAATTGTTGAAGAAAATAGTATAGAAGCTTTGAGGAAGATGTATGAAATTGTAAGGAGGCAAAGGATTCTAGACACAGTGCGAAGCATATTTTTAAAGAACTTAAGAGGTGATGTAATTGAGATTAAGTTAAATAAGCAAGCAGCTTACCAGGGCATTATAAGCTTTGTCGAGACAAATTCTGAAAGTCCACTAGGACCTATAGTAGTCATCATTTCTAGTAGGAATATTAATACGATAATCGATTGGATAACGCCAAAAACATCGCATGGAAGACCGCTTTGGGAGTGCCCTCCACCAGAAGAGGCTTAAATATTCTATCACTTCATTATTTACCCGCATAGTAGCTTGTCTAACCACATTGTAGATAAGTCAGAGGCTATAAATATGTCTCCCTGAAATATTCTACGAGCTCTGGATAGAAAATCTCTCAAAGCATCATTACGATATCTATTACTTATATGAGTAAGAATGAGCACCCTTGCATTAACTTCTAGAGCAAGCTTTGCAGCATCAGCTACTGTTGCGTGAAACTTTTCTCTAGCCTTTACAGCATCGTCATGATAATCTAGAAAAGAGGCGTCATGGACTATGACGCAAGGTTTGGCGCTCTTAAGGAACCTCAAGCACTCTTCAGAACATACTCCATCACCTGAGTAAAAGACGTCTGTCTTACATTTCCTACCATCTTTGAGGGCTATGTAAACTCCAAAAGCCTCTACACTTCCATGAAGCATTGGAAGTGGCTTAAAAATGAACTCTTCTGTCTCAATAAAATTCTCCGTGATTTGAGTTGGTATTTCACGACATTCTATAATCTCCATAAAATATCGGCTGTTTGTAGTGCAGAAGTCTTTGGGCGCATAAATATGCAGCTTCTTTTCTTTAATTTTTTGGCTTGTAGCTCTCATAGTGAAACTATCGATAAGCGGCATGAGCCCATAAATGTGGTCTCCGTGAGTATGTGTTATTATGACATATTTTACTCTTAGAACATCGATACCTGCCTCTTGTAATCTTATCTGGGCTCCCTCCCCACAGTCAAGTAATATGCAGTCTTTTGTTGCGCAAATAACTATGCTAGGTGTGTAGCGTACCTGAGAGGGAGCTGTAGCTCCTGTACCTAAGAATACCATTTTCATAGCTTTACAACTACATAAATCACTCTTGTTAAAGACCCGTGAACCATATTTAAATGTTTTTCCTCAATTTCAAATCCATAATCAGCTAACCACTTATCTACATTCACTTCTAACTCTATTGGTACTGCAAAAACAACCCTTCCTCTACTTCTTATAATATCTGATGCTGTTGCGAGAAATCTCCTAATTAGGTTGGTAAGTGAGGCACCTACAGGAATACTCTGTATTCCGTACGGGGGGTCCGTAACAATTGCATCAACAACATGATTTCTAAAACCTATTTTAGTTGCATCACTCATCAAAACCTCAACTCTATCACTACATTGAAAGTGCTCAATATTTTTCTTAGCACACAAACACATTCTAATATCTAAATCACTGCACAGAGCAGAAATACCAATAGAACAAGCCTCTAAAACTATCCCCCCAATACCACAAAAAGGGTCTAGCAATACATGACCTGACTTTATTGAAGCTTTAGAGAGGTTAATCAAAGCTCTTGCTAGTTGTGGTTTCATTGTCCCTGGTCTATAGCAAGGCCTCTTCTGCGGCTCTCTACACTCAAATTTTTGTTGTCTTCTTCTATACAAAACTTTATAGATTACTGCTAAGCCGTTGATGAAGGAAATCTTCAGCGGCTGACCGCATTTTCTCCATAATCTATGCTTAATGCTATGTGGAGGAGCGTTTAAAAGTAGCATTAGAAGATCTTTTCCAAACCCTCTAACTGAGTCAAGAAATAAACACGTATTCTCTTCATGTACAAACTCTTTAATTGTTCTTTTAATCTCATCTATATCATCCTCATTAACTATGTTTATGAGAGGCCCCATTTCAATAATTAATGAGGATCTGTTACACAAATTAAGTGCACTATCAGGATCTGTATGTATTAATAGAAATTCATCTATTCTATTAACAATTTTCGATTCTATGGCATCAGCAAATAGAATTGACTTTACTTCAGAAAGTGCAAGTGAAAAAAGCTCATTGCTTAACCTAAATACAAAAACCCCCTTCGTATCCACGCCTATCACACATAATACCTTATTCTGCTGCGCTTTCTAGTTCACGGCATAGAAGTTCACCTACATCAACAACTCGTATCCATGTTGGTAACGCAGTAAGTTGAGTAATGCTATTTGTAGTGATGAGGGCGTCTAATCCTGATGCACTTAAAGTTTGGAGTGTTTTTTCAGATATTAGTGCGTGAGTGATAATAGCATAGACTTTATTTGCTTCTAAACTATAAAGTGTCTGTGTGGCTTTTGCAAGAGTGCCACCTGTACTAACTATGTCATCTACTATTGCCACACGCATATTCTTTACACCTAGTTCACGTGCAGAAACTCTTATTTCACCTGTGACTCTATCCCTATACTTCTCCAAATAATCAAATGGCTTTCTCAGGCTTTCCGCTAGTGCTTGTGCTCTATGAAGAGCTCCTTTATCTGGTGCTAAGACAAAATCTACCTCAATACCCGCCTTCTTAACCATATATGAATGGGGGAGAAGGTTCTTAATAGCAAGACCTGTAATTTCAGGTATTTTGAGTGAGTGAATATCTAGAGTAAGCACTCTTTTTATATTGAATAAACGCAGAGGTAAATATACAGCCTTTGCACTTATAGGTTCTCCAGCTAAGAACCTCTTGTCCTGCCTGGAATAAGCCATGTAGGGAACTATAAGTTCAGCATTTGTTAAACCCAAACCCTCCAAAGCTTCTAATGCCAAGTATAGTTCTACTAGTTTACTATCCTGCTCAGGATAAAGCGATTGCACCACGACAACCCCCTCGTTTTTGGCATCGGAGGTTATTCTGATGTACTGCTCGCCGTCAGGAAATCTTTTATATAGCTTCTCGACTAAAGACATTCTGCAGTAGTTCTTCAAGCTATTTACTAGAGACTGTGGAGCCCCAGAGAGAGGTAATAAGAGCACAAAGCCACACCATATTAGACAACTAGCATTATAAGAAGGATATAAACTTATGAATTAGGGGCATCACTTCACTAATTTAAGAAGGTGCCTTATGTGAATGATTGAATTGCTCTCCTCAGTTACCATAGTGAATGTAGAGAAGATACCCTTATCATTTTGCTACAGCGGCGGCATAGCTTTAAATCTTAACTTTATAGAATGCCCACTTTCATGCAATATATGTCCTTGGGAAGCTAATTTGAGTCGTAAAAGCGCAGAGATATTAAATGCAAGACCCCTGAGCATAATAGAGGTCATAAATAAGTACTCTCCAGATATCGTCATGTTTCATGGGGGTGAGCCATATACTGTAAGGGGGGCTATACAACTACTAAGGGAAGTTCGCAATAGCTACAACGGGTTTATAGGTGTGAAGACAAATGTACTTCACGCAATTAATTCGATGGCGCATCTTAAAGAGTTTTTACCCTATATTGATTTGCTATTAGTAGAGTTTGTAGACACAAATTTCTGTGAAATTTCACAACAAAGCGCAGATGATATTAACAGCTTTCTACACTCTATACTTTCTGTACATAAGTATGTTGAAGTAGTGGCTATAGCCACTTCAAAAAGCTGTAGCGAAAGTTTAATTAATGCCATAGGTAAATTAATAGATCTCTTTAGAGCCTCCTCAGTGCCACTCAACTGGGTGTTTATGGGGCCAATCTCTTTGAACCTTAAGTTAAATACACTCGATAAGCTCAGGGAGCTCGGTGTAATTGCCCAAGCACCTCTCGAGGACTCTGCTGAAGTAGCATCAACGTTTTGCAAGTCATGTAAAAATCCCATTATCGTAAGGCAGGGCGGTCAATTAATTAAGCTAGGTATAGATCGTAATGGGGTTTGTAGGTACTGTGGGTATAGGTATGAAAAATTTAAATATGCAAAAAGAATTGTTAAAATCCCCATCGAAATTCAAGTGCTATGAAAATACCCAGCATAAGACTTTGAATTGGTATGGCCAAGCCACAAGTTTAAAATTGTGTGAAATGAGGGATTGACAAAAAATCTATAGCTAAATTCCGAAGAGTATTAGAGGCACTATTACTGAAGAAGACACCGACATTACCTTGATCATAATGTTTATTGCTGGCCCAGCTGAATCTTTTAGCGGATCACCTACAGTATCGCCAACTACAGCAGCTTTATGTGTCTCTGTACCTTTTCCACCGAAGTTGCCTGCTTCAATGTACTTCTTTGCATTATCCCATGTGTTACCCACATTTCCTTGGAAGAGCCCCAGCAAGAGACCCGAAGCTATGGAGCCCAGTAAGAGGCCTCCTAATAGTGTAGCACCACTACGCCAATCTCCTGTAACAGGGCCTACAAGTGCTACTATTATTGGGGCTAGCAAGGCGAGGAGACCAGGTGTTACTAGTCTTCTAAGAGCGTAGAATGTGACTATCTGTACAGCTCTTTCATAATCAGGTCTCTCCTTCCAATCTAGTATTCCAGGCTTTTCCCTAAACTGCCTCCTTATCTCGTCTACAAGCCTCCCTGCGGCAGCAGTGACCGCCTGTATTACCATGGCTGTAAATAGTGCAACCATAACAACGCCTATTATAACACCGCTAATAAAGTAGGCACTGAATTCAGACCCTGCACTAAATATTATTTGCATTAGAGCGTCTACTTTTAAATTGCTTTTACTTGCTAGAACACTTGCAAAGCTGAATAGCAAAGCTAGTGCTGTGAGTGCAGCTGAGCCTATGGCGTAGCCTTTTGATATGGACTTCATGGTGTTTCCTGCAGAGTCCAGCATATCTGCTAGAGACCTCACGTCCTCTTCATACCCAGCCTGCTCTGCCAAACCAGCTGCATTGTCAACTATTGGACCGTAGGCATCAGCTGACACAACTATCGGTGCAACGGCAAGCATACCTGTACCAGCTAGTGCTACTGAGTATATTCCTACTAGTAGCTTTTCTGAGGCGTGTATCGATGAGCCTATGACGTAAGAGCCTAGGGCTGCAAGAGCTATTGCAATACTTGGTATAAATGTGCTGTAAAAGCCCATTGATAGACCGCTCAGTATTGTTAGAGCAGGTCCGAACTGTGAGTTCCTTGCAACAATTTTTACGGGTGTGTGCTGTGGCGAGGTGAAGTAATCTGAGGTGAAGCCTACAATGGCTCCTGCAACAAGTCCTAGTGCGCCTACTATGAATGCTGGTGCTATTGTAGGTGCAAGGGCGTACGTTATAACGCCATTAACTACTGCTGCAGCCACTATTGAGAGTATTGATGTTGCTGTAAGGTTTCTGCCAGGCTCTTTAAATGGTGAGAGCGAAATAAGTTGTGCTACAGCTATTGATGTGAGGAGGGCTATAGATGAAAATATTACTGGGTATGCTACAAGGTCTAGTAGTTTGGACTCCTTTAACAAGGACCACAGGACTGCAGCTATTACCATAGGGGCGATCATGCCTTCAACATAGGACTCAAATAAATCTGCCCCCATCCCAGCACAGTCACCAACATTGTCACCAACATTGTCAGCTATAACGCCAGGGTTTCTCGGATCATCTTCAGGTATCCCAACCTCTACCTTACCAACAAGGTCTGCGCCTATGTCAGCCGCCTTGGTGTATATTCCACCCCCGACCCTGGCAAATAATGCAGCGGTGCTTGCACCAAAGGCATAGCCGAGAAGTATTTGTGCAACAGATACAGGGTCTGAAAAACCGTTTAATGCTATGAAGAGCCCTGATACGCCTAAAAGCCCTACTCCTCCAACAAGAAAGCCTGTTACAGAGCCCCCCCTAAATGCTAGTGATAGGGCGCCCCCCAAACCTCTCCTAGTTAATACATTAAGCACTCTAATGTTGCTAAGAACTCCCATTAGCATACCAGTGATACTTACCATTGCTGAGCTCAGCCCACCAAGTAGATAGGCAATCCCTGTACTCAATACAAGGCTACTTTTCATTACTACACCTACCACAATTAAAATCACAGAAATCACAGACACTATAGATAGAATGACCATATACTGGGCTTTAATATAGGCTATGGAAGCGCTTTTTATATATTCATGGATTTGATATGCCCGCTTAGCCTCCTCAGTATCCCTAACTATCTTAGTCCTTGTTATGTAGAGTACCAGGCTTAGCACGTAAACTACTCCTACAATACCTGAGAGTAACCCTAGCCACATACTGAGTTCTAGCAGGCTCATAGCGTTACACACCCATGTAGATTTCACTCTTAGCAGCATGTAAACCAGTACAACTTTATAAAAAGCTTTTTTATACATAAAAATACGATATGCGTATAAAAGTGATATATAGCTTACAGGAATTAATGTACTCATACAAGATCTGGGCCCGTAGCTCAGCCAGGAGTAGAGCGCCGGCCTGCGGAGCCGGTGGTCCGGGGTTCAAATCCCCGCGGGCCCGCCACTCCCAATGGCAGGTTTATAAGCCCCCCAGTGTTTCAGTTTCATGGAGTAGGCTGAATCACCTGGGCTGATGTTCATGTCTGTTTAGTGTGCGCTGATGGGAGAGGGTAGATGTCTCTAAGCTCAGTGAGGATGCTAGGTACAAGGTCTTGAAGTGCGTTGTCGAGAAGTGTGGTAGGAGGAGTGTTCTTGGGGTGAGCAGGGTTACATTGTGGAGATTGCTTGAGGTGGAGCCTCCTGCTAAGCCTGAGTATGTTAAGCCTCTGCTTAAACTCTGTTCAAATATGGAAAGACAGACTGGTTTGGAGGTTGTCCCGAGCTCAAGCCTCATCATTTTGTAGAGAAGAGCCACATAGTATATGTCCCTATGCCCCCAGGACGCCATAAGCATCTTTGAGGTGTTAACATGAAGGCAAGAAAATCAATAGATTTTCTCTTTTCAACAATCTCCCATCTTATACTCCTAACCTTTCTTTTCCTCTCAGTTATTAATGTTGACATCATATTCTCTCATAGTTTAGACTACGAGTTGGTGTCAGGCGAAGAGCCTCTCTACGAATTTACCGCGTTCGCAGTACTACTTGATGAAGAGCTCTCCCTGGTAAGATTGAAGTTTTAAAATAGAAAAAATGAGGAGTGGGGGAACCTATGTGCTCTCAAAACGAGAGATATTAGAGTTCATTAAAGATGCTAAAGATGTCTACAACAAAGTGGTGCGCATTTTAGAGGGCTATGATGGTGCTTCAATAACTTTCTTCGACTGTAGCAGTGAATCGTCAATCCTAGTAGACTACAACTGCACATGGGAGGGGAGGCCATTTATATGCATATATCTCCCTGCAGGTCCGTGCTGGATCGAAGAAGGGCTACCGGTCCTATTTGATGTGAAGGGGGCCGTGTACGTTGAGCACTACGATGATGGTATAAGAGTGAGGGTCCTCATGAACCTCACAACACCCCGATACTCATCATCCCGAGTATATGGTATAGAATACTCGCCTCACATCGAGAGAGACGAGTACAAGTGGCTGGAGGAGGTGTTCAGGAACAACATCGCTTGCACAGCAGTAGCCGAGTACATTATCGTGGGCAACAGAGTATACCAGTATGGAAGCGAGGTGGGCTTCTCCCCATTCTACATAACATATCCGAGAAATGCAACCGAAGTAGAGGAGGTAGTAGTTAAGAACATCGATATAAGCTACTATGGGCTTCTATTAAAGTTCAAAATGATAGAAGAGAAAATGACTATTGAGAGGTGTGGAAAACCCCAGAAATAAGAACAGTATCTAAAATCATTGCAGGGTCGGCAATGTCATTTACTTCAAAACTTTCTAATGTGGTGCAACTACTAACACAATATACGATGTCATACTATAAATTACCATCAATCAATTTATCAACCTCTTTAGCCTTAATCGTAGATACGCTATTAGGTAAGAACATTACTTGGGGGCGTACGAAGATGTATAGTTATGTTGGAATACCATATGGAGTAGTGACATCTTTTGATCCTATCCCGAGGATAGAGTACATAGACCACTACCCTTTAGAAATACTTATGCCTGTTAAGGCTAAGCTAGTTGGTGACACACAAACTAATACCACTATCACACTATATCTTAGAATATATAGAGTCGAGTATACTAATGTGGATCCCTATAGTATTGACACAGGCTTTTATAAGGTCCGCAGAGATAGTGATATATGTATTCAATGTATTGTCTTATTCTCCCTCATAGCTGGTATGATAGTGGTGGCTGTGGTAGTGTTGTGGAAATTAAGGAGGGATTAGGACCGCGATGCAAATACTTGTTTGCTCTAGAACTACTTAGCTAGTTTAATGTAGTTGCGATTACTTTAATGCCTTTTGCAGATGTCGTGTAATAAGTACTTTTCCGTTGATTTTTAAGAAGCTCTATACATACAGGTATCGTGATATTATCGAAGACGTCTCGGTTACGCTGAAAACATCGTTTCCTGTTATCGCTGGAATGAGTCCTATACATGGCTTTAACGAGGTAATAAGCATTACTAGAAATAATTACTTCCTTCTACTCCCTTTTGGGAGCTTCGAGGAGGTGTACCGCGTAGGGGCTTATAAGTCTATGTGATGATGAGGGTTGCTGGTGATATTAGTAACGTACGAGGAGCCATTGCCCCCTGAGTAGAGGTGTTCTAATGGCTTTATGTGAGGGCCGTTCTGCGTTCTAACGGCACCACGGCAACGGGGGTCCGTAAGCGTCTTAATGTTCCAAGCTACCTGCTACTTCACTAAATAACTATACAATATCTCTCTCAGAAACGCGTGGTTGTCTGAGAGAAGCACGAGGAACTTTAAACTTAGTTTTTATGATTACCCATGTCCATGTAGAGCTCTTAAGAGATCGTCATAGGATACGTGATAAGTTAGTACCAGCAATTCTTTGCTCACTTCTCTCACTAAGTCCTCGATCTTCCTATACAGCCTTAGGAGTTTTCAGAACGTAACGCATATACAATTCTTTCAATCATTTTAAACACGCAGAACACTGTTTAGGGAAAAGAGGGGAGGTATTCATGGTGGTTATTGGAGGAGTTAAGAAGAGTTCTTCTCAAAGTAGTTGTAGAGTAGTGTCTTCTTTCATACCCTGAATGGTGAGGGTCTCCTCCTAGTTATTTAAAGAGAGTTTTCTTTATTAATTCTAATTCTTTAAGTATTAGGATTAGTAGGGGTAGTTCAATTGCTGGTGCAATAGCTACTACTAGTGGTGTTAGTGTTCCTGGGAATGCTGTGGCCGCGATGGCGAGCGACACTTCGCTATTTCTAGCAGTTGTTGTAAATGTCAGTAATGCGTATTCTCTATAAGTAATTTTCACAGCTTTAGCAACGGCGAGGTCTACTAGGGGTATTAGTGAGAAGAAGATGAGTACTGGGATAAATACTTTGAGTAGTACACGCATATTTGGGTAGAGCTTCTCAGCTTGTGACAGAAACATAAACGTTATTACGATCATTAATAGGAGTGTTTTCGAGTAACTTATAATTTTAGATTTAGGTGTACTTGTGCTGTAAATAGCTCTCCTTGCAATTCTAGATAGTCCTAGCGGAATTAGGAGGTATATTACTATACTCTTAATGAGATCTGTGAAGCTAAATGGTATTAGAACTCTGAGGAATAAATATGCGTAAACTGGGAGTAGAGATAATTGGAGTATAATGTTTACTCCAAGGAGAACTATACCAGTCTCTACA
>Ga0105158_1000016_pt1 | contig 71982 bp, 60 predicted proteins | sample LHCtaG_FD_81567 | JGI IMG/M metagenome (GOLD analysis project Ga0105158, IMG submission 81567) | Hot spring microbial communities from Little Hot Creek, USA to study Microbial Dark Matter (Phase II) - LHC4sed_matched | ecosystem: Environmental > Aquatic > Thermal springs > Hot (42-90C) >...
AAACTCTCGGGGCAGGTCACCGACGAGATGCTCACCGACTTCTTTATAGTTGGGACGCCGAAGGACTGCATAGAGAAAATAGAAGAGTTCAGAAAGGCGGGCGTCAGGCACTTCATACTGATCAACGTGGGTCCAGACCCGAAATATGTTCTCAGGGCGTACATGGAAAAAATAGCGCCGGCATTTCAGTAGGACGTAGAAGGAAAGACTTAATAACGGGTTTTAATCCTTTAAGTGCACCGGACTGATTGTGGAGGAGTGGCTATGAAGGTTGAGGATATAAAGACCATTGCTGTTCTGGGCGCAGGTCTCATGGGCCACGGGATAGCTCAGGTCTGCGCTATGGCAGGATACAAGGTTTGGATGCGCGACATAAAGAAGGAGTTCCTCGACTCCGGAATGCAGAAGATCCAGTGGAGTCTCAGCAAGCTCGTGGAGAGACAGAAGATCTCCGAAGCGAACGCCGAGGCGGCTCTAGGAAGAATTTCGACAACGCTTGACCTTAAGGAGGCCGCCAAGGACGCCGATGTGGTGATAGAGGCGATCCCCGAAGTTATGAGCCTTAAGCAGGAAACCTTCAAGGAACTGGACAAAATCTGTCCGCCCCACACCATACTTGCGTCCAACACCAGCTCGCTCTCCATAACGGAGATCGCGAAGGCGACAAAGAGGCCGGACAAAGTTGTGGGAATGCACTTCTTCAACCCGCCTCAGATAATGAGGCTTGTCGAGGTAATCTACGGCGAGAAGACAAGCCACGAGACCGCCCAAGTAATATATGACCTATCAAAGAAGCTGGGCAAGGAGCCAGTCTACTGTAGGAAGGACGTCCCCGGCTTCATAGCCAACAGGGTTATGACTCCGCCAGGCGTATTCTTCTGCTGGCTTATCAGTGAAGGGGTTATAAAGCCGGAGGAAATAGACTCGGTTCTCCACTTGAGAGCTGGGCAACCCATGGGTGCCCTAGGGCTCATGGACTACACGGGCATAGACACGAACTATCACGTCATGAAGTTCTTCGAGGAGCGCGAGCCGAGCAAGTTCAAGGTGCCACCAATCGTTGAGAAGCTATTCAAGGAAGGAAAGCTCGGCGTCAAGACAGGTGAGGGCTTCTACAAGTACCCTGAAAAGAAATGGCAGGTTCCATCCACGTGGAACGAGAACACCGCTAAGGCTGCCGAGCAGAAGTTCCAGCCATTCTGGGGCGTATACCTCTCAGTAAACATAGCGGCTGAACTAATCGCGAACAATGTCGCAACGCCGGAGGAAGTGGACAAGGCGGTCAAGCTGGGATTCAACATGCCGTTCGGCGTGCTTGAGCTCGCAGACAGCTTCGGAATAGACACGGTAGTCCAGCAGCTAGAGGAGCTAGCGAATAAGTATGGAGAAATCGACAACCTTAAAGCCCTACTCACACCGCACCCGCTGCTCAAAGAAATGGCCAAGAAAGGTGAACTCGGAAAGAAGTCAGGAAAAGGATTCTACAAGTATTAAGGTTCTCCTTTCCCTTTTCTTTTATTCTCCCACAGATCGATGCGGCATTTCCGACCTCGAGTCCCCATAGCAGTTGCTTTCACGCCTTTCACTGCTCCTTTCCCTTGTTGATGTCGAATCCTACGATTATTGTTCCGATTTCCGCCTTTTCACCCTCATCAAGCAGTTTTTTTAAATATGCGTCGCCGGTCCGCATGCAGAAAGCTAAAGTTGCGTTTTTCACACCTGTCCCCGCTTCAAGCTCCTTCATGCTAAACCCCTTATAGATGAAGAAAGTGGTCCTCTCCCTGTCCTTTATTTTTCTGATTCTGCTCGGAAAGAGGATCAGGTTGTTTCCGAAAACGTAAACTTCTTCATCACATCGCTTTTTAATGCTGTCAACGTCATCTGTTATGAAGCCGACGACGGTGTCTCCGATCTTTAACACGGCGTATGGCCCCTTCGGCCACTTAAAGCCCTTATTCGTGGAGCACGCGATAACAACCTCTCGAGCTAAGGCTTCCCGCAATCCCTCGTTGAGTCCCTGTCCACCTATTATGAGTTTCTCACCTTCCAACTCGGCTTGGAGGAGGGCTGCGCGCTCGGCATCACTTAAAACTCTCACCTTCCTTACACCATGGATCTTACGGATAAATTCAACTACCTTATTTACTGCGTCGTCAACCATTCCCCTCATCACTCTTACAAATGCCCCCTTCAACATTACACATGCTCATTGCTTCACTGCTAATCTTCAACAGCGTCCTCTTTTATGTCGGGAAGTATACTGGGAGTTTTTTGGGGTATTTACCTAGCTTTCTTAGGAGCTCGCTGGTTTCCGGGTATTTTGAGAGGTCGGCGTAGGGCAAGAAGTACGAGTTGAGAAACTCTGCTTGGAAGCAGGCTTCCGCGGCAAGCTCCACGTACCTTATTCCGCCTACTATCCTCTCGGCGGTTTCTCTGACGTCTTTGGAGCAGAGGGCCATACGGGCACCGGTGCCAGCCGCGTTGCCCACCACGCGTATTCTTTCCAGCGGTAGCTCAGGATACATTCCTATTATCCTAGCATTTTCCGGATTTATGTATGAGCCGAATGCGCCTGCAATGAAAAACAGGGTAATGTCCCTCTCTGCTAGGCCCTTCTTCCTCATAAGTATGCTGATCCCCGTATGTATCGCCGCCTTAGCCAGCAGGATCTCCCTGATGTCACCTTGGGTTATGACTATATCATCGCCTGTTGAGGTTTCGTCTTTCCACGCCACTACGAACTCAAGTCCCCCCTCTCCGCCGCGCAGCCTGTCTGAGTCAATTTCTTTATTAAAAACGCCGGTGACATCGATTACCCCTACCTTCAATGCTTCCGCCAAAAAGTCCACCATGGCTGAGCCGCATATTCCACGTGGCTTCTCACCATCTATGGTTCCGTATTCAACTTCAAGGTCCTCGTTTATCCTTATTTTTTCGATAGCCCCAGTGGCAGCTCTCATCCCGTGCTTTATATGTGCTCCCTCGAATGCTGGGCCTGACGCGCAGGAGCATGCCAGTATCTCCTCCCTGTTTCCAAGAAGAACCTCCGTGTTTGTTCCAATATCTATTGCCAGACATACCTCGTCTCTCTTGTATATTTCCGTTGCCAGTAGCACCCCCGTAGTGTCGGCGCCCACGAAGCCGCCTATGATGGGGAGGAAGTAAACGTTGCCGTTAGGGTTAATTTTCACTCCAAGGTTGCGAGCTGTGACATTTACTCCCCTCCTATTGGCGGGCGTATATGGTGACAGAGCCAGATACTTTGGACAGATCCCTAAAGCGAGATGGTGCATTGCAGTGTTACCAACGGCGACCATCTCGTATACTTCCTCTCTCTTCACGCCAGTTTTTTCCAGAAGGGAGTTGACCATCTGATTTACGGCGCCAACAACAGCTTTTTGAAGCTTTTTCTGCTCCTTTGACCCCCTAGACGCATACGTGATCCGGGCTATGACGTCTTCGCCGTAAGGTATCTGAGGGTTCATCAAAGAATCCGCAGCGACAACCTTTCCGGTGGAGAGGTCAAGTAGGTATCCAGCAAGCTTGGTTGTCCCCACGTCGACGGCGTAGCCAAACAGCCTCTTGGTCGTGTCGCCGGGATCCACACTTATAATCCTGTCATTCCACAGAACAACCGTTACATTCCACTCCCCCCTTCTTAGAGCTACGGGCACTGTCTGTAACACGTGAAAGTCCATCTCCACGTTTTGGAGCCCCTTCTGGCGCCTTAACTCGTCAAGCAGTATTTCGGCGTCAGGCCGAGGGTCGCTGAGGGATGGCTTCGGTAGCCTTAAGAAGTATTTTCGCACAGGCGGGTTCAACTTCACCGGTGTTTCTATTCCTTCAACCTGAAGCCTTTGCCGCCCCGTCCTGCTCTCCTCAGGTATCTTAACGGTGACTGAACCTTTAATCACGGTGCAGCATGCCAACCTGTAACCCTCAGCGACCTCGGCGTAAGACAGTATTTTTCTCTCTTTTTCGGTTAAGGGGGAAACGTTCCCCCTGTTTTCTTCAATTATCACCTTGCACTTTCCACAAGACCCTCTTCCACCACACACCGATGTAATGTCCACGCCTGCGAGCTTGGCTACTTCCAGCAGGTTTTCGTCAGGCCTTACGGCGACACGCTTCCCCTCCGGCTGAAAAACAACGCTGTTCTCTCTAGCCATCAACTTCACCAGCCCATCCCTACTATTTACCAGTTAACTTTAATGTTTTTAAAGAAAGAGTTCAGGCGATGTAGGCGTTGATGCGTAGAATTGTACTTTTTTCATGATTAAAGCTATCATAATAGATCACAATGTCGCGGTCTTCTGAAACAAAGTCTTTTATATTGAAGGAACCTAAAAAAATTGGGGTGGGTGAGGAGGATGCCTAGAACAGGCGTTCCTTTACCATCGAGGAGTCGCTTGTGGAGAGTGTTGGACGAGGAGGAACTGGAAATAATCGATAATGCGGCCTACAAGATTCTGAAGGATGTCGGCGTCTTCATGGACGATGAAGAGCTGCTGAAAAAGGCGGAGGAAATGGGTTGTAGCGTCAACTACGAGACGAAACTCGTTACGGATATACCGGAACACGTCGTCAGGGAGCAGGTTCGTAAAGCGCCTAGAAGCTTCCTTCTAGCTGGAAGGGACCCCGAATGGGATGTTGAGGTTGAGGGGCCGGCGCGCAGGCAGTATTGGGCTCCGGAAAGCGGCGCAACCGACGTCCTCGTCTGGGATGAAAAAGGCAAAAAGTACTATCGTAGGAGGGCGAGCTCGAAGGACACGTTGTACGCCGCCAGAATCGTAGACGGAATTGACGACTTTGACGTCAACGTTTATATCTATGATGCAGCGGAAGAAGGGCACCAGGGGTTGCCCTCGGAGCTTAACAAGATGAACGCGATTTTTCAGGGCACCACCAAGTGGGCGGGCCACCTTGCACAACGGTTTCAACGATAGAGGAGTATGATTACGTAGAGAAGTTGGCCGCTGAGGTTGCCGGGGGAGAGGAGGAGTTAAGGAAAAGGCCTTTGTTCTGGACTGTTTACAATTACATTGGCACCTTACAGCTAAACAGGTTTAATAGCTGGCTACTTCGAGCATCCATGAAGTATCATTGGCCGATAATGCCCGCTGTAACCGCCGCGGCACCCCTTATGGGGCCAGCTATGGCTGCTGGGAACACTGCTATCTCGCACGCTGGAATACTCTTCATGACGGCGCTCAAACAGTTCCACGATCCAGGAGCCGCCGTAGTTCCAAACAACATTGTTTTCAGTCTAGACCCTATGACTGGAAGGGGAGGAGCGCACGTTCCGCATTTCATGCTTGGGACGTGTGCTATGAACCAGCTGTGGCATGAGCTTTACGGGCTTCCAACAGCACAGTACGGAGGCACTTTCGCTGCAAGCCTTGACCAGCAAGCATTTAACCTTGCAAGGTACCTGACGCTGCAGATAATTTCAGGGACGGATTTCATATTTGAGCAGTGTGGAGGAGAAGCCTTCGACCCGGCGCTTATACCAATCTGCGCCGAAATAGCGAGGATGGGTAGATCCCTCATGTCCACTTTCCATCAGATCTACCCGGCGCCCGAAAACCTCGCTCTCGACGTCACCAAGGAGGTTGGCGCTAAAGGCGAGAAGTGGATGACGCACAAATACAACCTTGACCGCTTGAAAATGTTCCCGCCAGGATTCTGCTTGGACACTAACGCCTTCGACACGTGGCTTGAAAAGGGGGCACGCTCGTGGGTTTACGACCTATGCAGGGAGAAGTTAAAGGAACTGGAGAAGCACGAGCCAAAGCCACTGCCCAAAGACGTCGTTGAACGAATGAACGCCATAGTCAAGGAGGGAAACGATAAATTAAGGGTGAGAGTGGAATGAGCGCCAATAAAGAGGCGATCCTAAAGAAGCTGGCTGAAGCCGTCGTAAACTTCGACGAAGCGGCTGCCATGGCTGCAGTAAACGAAGCCATATCAGCTCAATTAGACCCCGTGGAAGCCATCACCAGAGGGCTCACCGCTGGAATAAAGGAGGTCGGCGAAAAGTTTGGCAGAGGCGAAATCCCGCTACCCTTCCTGATGCTTGCCGCACAAGTTATGGAAAAAGCGACAAACGAGCTCCTCAAATACGTGCCAGAGGACAAAAAGCCAGAGCCCCTCGGCGTAATGGTTTTAGGGACAGTGGAAGGAGACATACACAACTTGGGCACCAACATTGTCACTGCAGTTTTTACCGCGGCAGGCTTCAAAGTCTACAACATAGGAGTAGACCAGCCGGTGGAGAACTTCATAAAGAAGGCTGAAGAAGTCAACGCCGACATTATAGGCGCCTCCGCTTTAATGAGCAACACGCTTCAACAGCAAAAATTCCTAGGCGAGGCCCTGAAAAAGAGGAGGCTCAGAAACAAGTACATCTACATGGTGGGAGGCGGCGCCTTCCCCGGCGAAGAGTGGTGCAGAGAGTGCGGAGCCGACGACTATGCCACCGATGTGATGATAGCGCTTGAAAAAGCCAAGAGACTCCTCGCAGAACGAAAAGGAGAGCGAAAAACAAAGAAAAAGTAGGGCGCCTTCCTTTTTCTTTCTCTCCGCCTTATCCTTTAGTCTGAGGCCGAGCTTAAACTTGTCAGTTTTCTGCTTACCTCCCTGAGCTCTTCATCCTCTCCTATCACTTTCCTGATTTTTTCGTCGAGCACACGCTTTCTTTCCCTCCTTTTTTCCTCCTCCATTTTTCTCGTCTCACTCGTTTTCGCGACGACGGCGTCGTCCACTCGCAGAATCATAGTAGCGAACTCGCATGCTGCCAGAATCGCGTGCCGCTTAACCTCAAACACGTCGAATAACCCGCATTCAAGGGCGTCGACGACCTCACGCCTGAAGACGTCGACCCCAAAGTTCCTGTTGCCAGCAGCGTGTTTAGCCCTTAGCTCCATCAAGACGTCGTTAGGGTTTAGCCCGGCGTTCTCGGCGATCATCCTTGGAATCGTCTCAATTGCCCTTGCAAACGCGTCTACAGCAAGTTGCTCCTTGCCCGCAAAAACCCTCGAAAACCTCCTCAACTCCTCTGAAACCTCGACCTCGGTGGCTCCACCACCCGGCAAAATCCTCCCTCCACCAACAATGAGAGACAAGGCCTTAACTCCATTCCTGACGACTCTATCCAGTTCTTCAACGACATCCACAGTTCCCCCCCTTAAAAGCAGAGTCACGACAGCCGAATCCTCGCATCCCTCTAGAAACAGCATCTCGTCGCCAGCAACCTTCCTGAACTCTACAAGCTTCGCTAGACCTAAATCTTCCCCTGTTAAGTCCTTCACGTATGAAACTATTCTTCCCCCAGTGGCCCTCGCAAGCCTAACCATGTCCTTCTCCGAAACAAGTTCGAGCGCCAGGACACCCTCCCTTGCAAAGTAATCAATCAGCCTTTCACTAATCCTCTTACGGCAAAAAACGACTGATGCACCCGAACACTTAATTCTCCCTACGATATCACCGTAAACCTCTTTCATTCCATCCATAAAAGTAGCCAATCGCCCTCCACCGTCAATTATGTATTCTCTCTTCCATTCATCGACCTTCCGCAGGAAAGGGTGAAGCGAACAGTTTAACAATGCAACCTTCACATTAGTCATCTTGTCCGGCATCCTTGAATGGGGCTTATCCCTGCATATCACCACGCCACGAATTAATTCGGAGGCATTTACGTCACAACCCGTTTTCTTAATGAAGCACACCTCGTCTTCAACGGAAGTGTCCCCCGTCTTTTTTACAGGAACCAGCTTAACCGCCCTGACAATCAAGTCGGCGACGTGATCCTGAACTTTCCCGCCGAAGAAGCCTCCAAGAAAAGTCCTCGCGGCACTCTTCATAAGCTCCTCGTTTCCAGCTGACAAGCGAATCGCTAGCGAATCCAGAACCTCCATTGCCTTACCGGCCGCTTTCCTGTACCCTTCAACTATGGTTGAGGCGTGAACTTTTTGGTTCAGCAGATCCCCGGCTTCCCTCAGCAACGCCCCTGCAATTATCACGGCGGTTTTCGTTCCATCACCGGCAAATTCACCCTGAACCCTAGCAACCTCTATTAATCCTCTAGCGACGGGATGAGAAACCCTCAGCCTCTCCAGCATCACCCTCCCGTTGCTCGTCACAAGCACATCCCCAGTCTCGGTAACCAGCATTTTGCTCATTCCCTTAGGTCCAAGCATGGTTTTTAGAATCTCCGATATAACCACTGCAACCGCAATGTTTGTCTTCCTAACCTCTTTCCACCTGCTATAACCCCTAGATAGAACAGGAATCGACTCGTTGCTCAGCGTCATCCCATAATCCCCACTATATGATGAATAAAACAGTACTCAAAATCAAAACGGGCTGTGCAGGCTACTTTAAAGTAGCTATTTTGTTAAGGTTGTAGAATGGGTGATTAGCCGCCGGTTTAACACCGCACTCTTGCCATAATGTATAAGCCGCATAAGCATTTACAAGTGCTACAGGAGGGTATATCTTTGCAGCTTTCTGTATAGGGCCATACAAGAGGAAATCTGCGCCCATTATTACAGGCATAATGTTTGCTAGAATAGTGCCTGAGAACTTCACATCGGGACTCAACTTCGTACGCTTGTTCCATATGTCGATGGCGTTGTGTGCGCCGCAACCCGCCGGGTAACCATACTTCTCCTTGACTAGGTAAATTGCCTTGGATACAGGGCCGGGATCTAGGATGTCGAAGATGGCTGTATCTATGAGGATGTTCTCCACACCTGCAAGTGAAGCTTTATGTATCAGCTCGTCAATTACCTCGAATTTCCCGCTGAGAAGCGGATTTCTCGTGTTAAGAAGCAGTAAGACCGCGGACTTAATTCCAGCATCCCTGATGGCTTGAAGCTCATCGTCCTTTGCCTCTGGACTAATAGAATTGTATATGACGCGGCTCGACAAGCCAGTCTCCATAACGTACTTGGATCCAGCTACTCTAACGTCAGCCGTCGTCCCATCAATGCAGAACGGTCCCTCCACCGTGTCAGCCACGAAGTCAATGAACTTTTCGAACGCCTGAGGATAAGAGGCACAGACATCAACAATTCGCGGATTCCCAGTTCTAAGGGACATCTCTTCCTCTTTATTCAATATATCCTCAGCAGCCGCTTTGTCGAAAATACCCTCCCGTTCATCCGTGACAAGCCTATCGCCATGATAAAAAATAGTTCCTATCATCACCGTGGGAACTTGCCCCGGCTGGCCGCCAATCTTAACCCCCTCGATATCGTATGTTTTCTGCTCCACCCCAAACCTGAACATCGAAGCCACCTCGCTCCGTCCTATGTCCTAATTCTACGTTTAACCACCTCCCACCCATACTTCAAGAGAATGTAGTATGTCAAATAAACTTTGAGATCAAAATCATCGTTCGCATGTTAACAAACACAAGCTCCTAAACCTCCCCTTCAACTCTATGTGATCAAAAACAGTAATTTTTCAGAGTCAACGTGACCATCAGGGAATAAGCCGTTACACGACCCATAGTTTCCATTCCTTCATCCACCGGCCTACGTCTTCCGGGACAATGGTAAGTACTGCAACGACCGCCGCACCCCGTCACCCTTCTGGTAGACAAAGGAACCTGTCGTCTTCCACACGAGAGGGCAGACGCCTATAAAAGTCATCTAACTCGGAAACCGCCTAAGAACTCTACGGTGACTCGTGTTTATTGCATCCTTACAAGTGATCAGAGCCGACGTAGAGCCTCTTTAGAACATGTAAATTTTCGAGGTGCAATAGGGCTTATCGAACTCTAAGAGGTCGTAATCCCACTCATAGCCAGTAACTCCCCTGAAATACCTGCACATGCCGGAAGAAGCCGGGCAACACGCTCTCCCATCAACTCTCTTGAGCCCCTCACTCAACACTTGCTTGCAAACGTCCATGAAATAGCAGTTTATGAAGACCATGTTTAGTGTCCCGTCATCGTTAACCTTACAGCCACTTACATCATTGGGGCTGATCTTTAGGCTTTGCGTCATTTTGTTCATATAGAATTTTTTCTACATCGATTTCCTCACCCCTCCTCGCGCCCCTCACAAGCTCCTTAGCCCACTTAATCTCACTTATCTGGATCGCGGCCCCTATACTGCCTTGAAGCTCGGTTTCAGCTCTAATCTCGGCATACAGTAAAGCACAGTACGACCTAGGGCATTTTCCCGTGATCGATATTAAATACTCTGCCAGCTTTCTAATGTTTTAATGCTGCTGGGCGCTTCTTCACCAGTTTTACTAGAAGTAAACTTCAAAGCGTACTCTAAAGCTTTCATGGAAAAGTCGAGCCATAAACAGTTTCATTGCTCTTTATTCCGGCGGTAAGTACCTTAATCAACATCTCATGATTCAATGGATTACTCTCTAGAATCTTAAATCCCATTCCCTTAAACTTCTCCACAAGACTCATAAACTTTCACCACACAGAACCACCAAGGATAATGGAAATCATACGAGGTAATATTGTTTCTCAAAATAACGAGTTTCATAATTTATTTTCCATAATTTTCTAGAATTTCCAGCCTAAAAAGGCCTTTTTCTGTTGCTCGTTCCCGAGACCGTGAAAGCATGTTTTGACTGGAGCAGGCTGAAGGCTTGAGAAACGTCAACGCTTCAAGATCCAAACTCGTGACAGAGTAGGTCAGATGAAGGATATTTATCTTTTCAGTATGCGCACCTATTTTTGCTCTCCAAAACAACACAATTTTTTAAGGGGAACAAAGACGTTACCTTCGTCTCCGCTCTAGGACGTTTGGAGACACGAAGGCCTTCTTTTAGAGAATAGGACGCAACGTAATTTTTATTTGAATTTTTAATAATACGTTTTAAAGGTTAATGAAGGGGTGGCGGGCGATGACACGTGATTCCAAGAAGCTTGAAAGAGGGAGAGGTGAAGAGGTAAAACGTCGTCTCTTGTTTGAGTTGATTAAATGTTCGAGGAGAAGCGACAAGGAGCTGTCTAAAGTTATAGGGTGCACGCGTGCGACTATTTATCGGAGGAGAAAGGAGCTTGAGAAGGAGGGTCTAATTAGGGAGTACACGGTCATCCCCGACTTAGCTAAAATGGGATACGAGATCTGTGCATTTATATTCTTGAGCTGGCGAGAGCACCCTAATGAAGACGAGCTTGCAGTGGGGAGAGAGTGGCTTGCAAGCGTGCCTAACATACTTTTTTGTTCAGCCGGTGAAGGGTTAGCCACCAACATCGTCGTGTCCCTGCATAGGAACTTCGCTGATTTTTCTTCTTTCATTGATTTTCTGAGGCGCTCTTCTCAACCTAAACTCGGCGACCTCCAGTTTTTCATAGTTCCCTTAACGAGGACGGACTCCATCTACAAGAATTTCTCTTTTCACACCCTTACAAATGAAAAACCGGACGACCAAGCTTGTAGTGATGAAACTGAAATCAAGAAGAGCAGGGAGTCATGCGTATACTACAAGGAGCACGCCATTCTTACCTTAAAGAAGTTAAAAAATGAACCAGACAAGTTTAAACACATAGTGAACAATAACAAGTTTAGGGAAATTATGTTAAGGCGCATGCTCCAATTTTCTCCATGAAAAGTAGCTGTCCCCCTTCACAAAGGTCTCCTATAGAGTCTCCTATAGAGAGTGGTCTGAAAAGAAATCTTTTTAAGTAGTGTCACTTCTTGAGCTTAATGAACTAATCGAAGGAGGGAAAATTTTTGATTAAAACTCCCCTGTGTGAAATGCTGGGCATAAAGCACCCCATAATTCAGGCCCCGATGGGACCTTTTTACACGACGAAGTTGGCGTCGGCGGTAACCAAAGCGGGCGCTCTGGGAATAATTTCCCACACAAACCTGTTCGGCGTAGACCCGGTAAAAGACATGGAGAAGAACATCCTTGAGGTAAAGGAGAGCTGCGATGGACCGTTCGGTGTCAACGTGAGGGTTGCAAGGATTCAGATCGACGCGCCCGCTATCTTGGAGAAGATAGTTGAGTTGCGCGCCAAAGACCCCGAGTTGAAAGAAAGGCTGAAGCTGGTGATTACGTCCGCGGGGAACCCTGAGCCTCCGGCAAAGTTCCTTAAGGAGAAGGACCCTGACCTATTACACTTCCACGTTGCTCCAACATTATACCACGCCATGAAGGTTGACAAGCTTTGCAATGGCATAATCGCCACGGGCTATGAGGGAGGAGGACACCAGAGCTACGAGGGTGTGACAACAATGGTTCTTATCCCCGAGGTGGTTAACAACTGCAGCAAACCCGTCGTCGCGTGTGGGGGTATAAGTGACGGAAAGGGGCTGGCGGCGGCTCTGGCAATGGGCGCCGTAGGAGTCCAAATGGGGACGCGCTTCATAGCCACAAAGGAATGCGAGTTTCACCCCGCTTACAAGGATTTCGTGATTCGCTCACAGGATAGGGACACCGTAGTTACAACGGGCGCCTTCGGCCCGATAAGGCTCCTCAGGAACAAGTACACCGAGACGCACCCGCGGGTCATGACAAAGGAAGAAATGAAGGCTAGAGAGGCTCAAATAACACCTCAAGAGATGGCTGAGGACATGAAGAAGTACGAGCTGGTCTATAGGGGAGACGTGGAGAACGGCCCAGTCCTCTGCGGCCAATCATGCGGGAACATAAAGAACATTCCAACAGTGAAGGAAGTAATAGAGAGCATAGTGAAAGAAGCCGAATCAATACTCAAAAGACTAAACGAATACGTGAAGGCGTAACGAAGGCGTAACCACTCATCTTTTTTCTTAAATCCAAATTCTTGTCGGTTTTTAGCCATCAGAAAACTTTTCTCTCAAGTTGTTTTTATCTACATGGTGTGGCCTGTGGATCCATGTGACTTAATTCTTAAAGCCCTTGGCAGTGTGGAGTCGCAGAGAGTGTTAGAAGCGCTTGCGCTATGGGGTAAGCTGAGCGTTAAGGAGCTTTCAGATAAAGCCTCAATAAATGAGGAGTCAGCTGTAAGGTCACTTAATGAGCTCTTAATGGTGGGCCTCATCGAGGAGGATGTGAACGGTATGTTCCGCTTGGCGGGCAACAGGCGGGCGGAGCTGCTCAAATCCTTCTACGTTGAAACAGTTGTTCACCACATGGAGAAATGCATCGCTAGGCTGCTTTCCATGGCGGAAAAGTTGGGGGAAAAGTTTCCAGAGGAAGTAGAAAGACTCGTGAAAAGGTACTATCCGGTCTTAAATGAGAACTTTCGCTGGTCTATGGTGACTTTGATCGAACTGGCCGAAAAGTACAAGTCTAGAGGGGCGCGTAGATGAAAACCGGTTCAAATGTTAAAGAAGCCTTACGCTCGGTGCGAATCTTGGACTAATAGTCGCCTCCGCAATGCTCCGCTATTCCTGTCTGTTCCCTACTCCCAAAGTCAACAGGGTATTGCTGTTAATTTTTAAAGTAGTAAATTCAACAGGTAATAATATGATCATTCTGCTTTCCTTGGGGGGTGTGTTTTGGCGTATCAGCGTTTTTTGACTCGTGGCTTTAAACCATTTGACCCGTTGGAGCTGGCGAGGGAAACTGAGAAAATAGTTACTAGAGAGGGGGAGGAAGGTTTAGAGAGGAAATACGTCGCTTTTTACTCTGCCCCTGTTTATAGGGGGATAGCCACAGGCTACGCTGTCGGATGCTGCCTCAGGTGCATTTATTGTTGGAGTAACTGGTCGAGGGATTTCCCCGAGAAATACGGGGACTTTTACTCTCCCCGGGAGGCTGCGCGGAGGCTTGTCGATGCCGCTGTGGAGGGGATCACCTCTCGGGGATGGAGACGCTTCAAGCACCTCAAGGTTGACAAGCTTAGGGTTTCGGGTTGCGAGCCCACCATAGGCAAGGAACACCTACTCGCTTTGCTAGGACATGTTAAGGAGTCAGGTTACCCGTTTTACCTCGAAACAAACGGCATACTGCTGGGAGCCGACAGAAACTACGTAAAACGGGTCGCTGAGTTCTCAGAAATACTCTACGTCAGGGTTTCATTTAAGGCGGCGACGCCGGAGGGCTTCACGTCTAGAACAGGAGCGATCGGAGACTACTATGAGCTCCCGTTCAAGGCGTTAAGGTACCTCCTCGACGAGGGGGTCTACGCTAGGGCGGCGGCGATGACCGACCCCAGAGTGATGCCCCCTGAGGAAAGAGACTTATTGATCTCGATGCTCGACGAGATAGATCACGCTGCAGACTACCGCCGGACACTGGAGGAGGAAGTGGTGGACATGTATGAAACTACGGCGATGAGGCTTAGGGCATTCGTGGACGAAGAGTTTGCAAGGAAACTTGAGGAGGAGCTCAGCCGTGAGTGAGTTACACCCTCCGAGGCCATTCTCGGGCGGAATAATCCTGTCCTACAAGTGCAACCTCAGCTGCAAGCACTGTATGTACGCTTGCTCCCCGAAGTGGAAGGGCGACTGGATGTCGGAGGAAGACGCTTTAAGGATCCTATCCCAGCTCGCCGAGGAAGCCAAAGGAAAATATCATGACATTGAAGTGGTGGGCGTCAACTATGGCTTCCACTTCACGGGCGGAGAGCCGTTCCTGAAGTTTGACCTCCTTCTTGAACTCGTTGAAGCTTCGTCCAGCCTAGGCCTGCCCTCAACATTCGTTGAGACGAACTGCTTCTGGTGCAGAAGCGATGAGGTTACATGGAGCAGAATGGAGGCACTTAGAAATGCCGGGCTGAAGGGAATACTGGTGAGCGTGAACCCGTTCATAGTGGAATCGATACCCTTCGAAAGAATAGAGAGAGCTGTCAGAGTAGGACTGAAGGTCTTCGATGGAAACGTGCTCGTCTACCAGAGGCTGTTCTTTGAGCTGTTCAAATCCATGGAGTTGAAGGGTACCATGAGCTTCCAGCGCTTCCTCGACGAGGTGGGCGGCGCCCTCCACTACGCTGAGCTAATACCAACAGGAAGAGCGCCCTACAAGCTGGGCCACCTCTACACTAAGCACCCCGCAGGCCACTTCTTCGGCACCTCATGCAGGCAGGAACTCCTAAGAAACTGGCACATTCACGTGGACAACTACTGCAATTATATTCCAGGCTACTGTGCCGGCATATCCCTTGGAGACGCACGGAACCTCGACGAGGTCTGCCACCCTTCTAGCTTGAAAAGGCGCCCAATCGTGAAAGCGTTACTCTCAGATCTAAGAAATCTCTACGAATTAGGTAAGAAATATGGCTACGAGGAACCAGAGAAAGGGTATGTTTCCAAATGCCACCTGTGCCTGGACATCAGAAAACACTTAGCGGACAGCGAAGAATTTCAAGAACTTAAACCAGCAGAGTTTTACAGCCACATAGAAGACTAACCCACCTATCAATACACCACCTAGAGACACTCTCCACCAATAAAAGGAGCCCTCCATCATCTAAGCGTTTAGGAGAAGCTAGTGACCAAGGTGTTTTAGAGCGACATAGAATTCAGAGGCCTAGGCGGGTAATTCATTGATCAAGGATTGCAACATCGCACAGTGACGCCTCCACACGGGTGGAGGTTAAATGATATAGGCGGCGGCATCCAAGAAAAGGCTTGAAGATGCATGACGCATCCCGGGCAGTGACGGCGCCGATCATAGAACATTGAATTTTTACGTTGTGCATAGCTCCAAATTTTATTTTGAATGTCGAAAATTCAATCTGACCTTTCCGAGAGCTGGCGGGATGTACACTTTCTCTTCATCCTATTCGGGCTCCATGTGGATGTTCACTTCTTCGACGCTCTGCATTCTTCTTTTTATCTCGTTTTCGGCTTCGGCAGCCAGTCTGTGTGCTTCTCCTATGGATGTGGAACCGTTAAGTGTACAGTTGACGTAGATACTAAGTCCACCGTCCATTTTTCTCACCGTCACTTTGCGGCACCTCCCCTCTCCGATAACTGACTCCACGGTTTCCTTAACTTCGAGGCATAAAGCCTCTTCTATAACGTCTTTGGAGTTGGTGGCTTCCTCTTTGGATGGCTCTATGTGCACGTTCACTTCTCTAATTCCCTCAACGCATGCCTGTATTTTTTCCTCAAGATTGTCTGCCACTTTATGCGCCTTGTCGAGGCTCATCCATGATGGAACCTCTAAATGCAGGTCTACTCCTAATGCTTCGTTCAGCTCGTGCACGTGAACATCGTGAACTTCGAATCCGCTTGAGAGAGCAACATTTCTAACCTTCTCGGCGACGCTTCCCTCAGCAGCCTCAGCAGGTTCTGCATGGACCACAACGTCTGCCTCTGGCAAAATACTTCGAACCTTCTCTTCAATTTCCGATGTTATTTCATGGGTTTTCGCCAGGGGGCATGATGGATCGACGGCTATTACTACGTCCACAAAATTCCTTGACCCAGCTGACCTGACTCTAACCCTCCTACACTCTTTGACTGCACCCACACCGCACACGGCATTCTCTACGAGTTCACGCGCCCTTGCAGGAGCCCTGTCTAGAAGAACATCTACCGCCCTCCTCCCAAGCCTGAAACCGGTAAATAATATTATGAGGGAAACGAGGAGTGCAGCAGCGGAGTCGGCGTGGTGTAGTGGGCTCATGCTGACTATCTTCACCACTGGATAAAGCGCGGTGTACTCGAAGTATTTTAGGGGGACGCCTAATCCTCTTTCTGAGAGCCAGACTAGTGTTAAGCCAGCGATCACCACGGAGGAGCTCAACATGTCGGTGCTGAAGTGAAGTGCGTCGGCTTCAAGGGCTTGGCTGCCATATTTTCTGGCTGCTCTGTGGAGGACGCGGGAACGTGAAAAGTCGACAATAATGGAGATGACCATTACCAAGAACGTCCACAAGCTTACTTCAACTATAACTTCGTCCGAGAAAATTCTGTTGAACGCTTCATAAATTATCCAGCCACATGTGACGAGAAGGAGGGCTATCTCTACAAGAGCAGAGAGGCTCTCGATTTTACCGTGCCCGTAATGGTGGTCGATGTCGGCGGGCCTGCTTGCAGCTCTGACGGCGAGGAACGTGACGAATGCAGCCGCCAAGTCTAGTCCGGAGTGTAAGGCTTCAGAGAGCACGCCTAAGCTATTCGAGATCCAACCTACAATGAGTTTCAAGGTAACAAGGAAGACTGCCGCTGCAACAGAACTTAAGGCAGCTGCTACAGCGCCTCTTCTTTCTTCCATGAAATGCACCCTCTCCGTAACACAAGACGGGCTTCCACTTAAATTTTCTCTGATTGCGTGCAGGAGTTACCATCTATATGGACAGGTCCTCATCGTACTATGACTTCCAGCAGCTCCCACTGATAAGAGATACGTTTTTATACATGCTTCCCATTTTCTCTGTCCGATGACCGTTTGCTTACGAACCAGTGAAATGGTTTGATGATGCATCCACCTGTAGGAGAAGTAAACTTCTTTAGGTGGTGTGTTGTTCGCATCGCGTCTACTGAATCACTCTAAAGTTAATGGTGGTGTTCCCGATGGAGAATGTGGATTTTTCATTTATTGCCGAGAAATACGAAGAGATGGCTTTTGCTCAAATGACGGCTGCAGAGATTCTCCTTGGTCTCCTAGACATAAGGGGGTACGAGGACGTCTTGGATTTAGGGTGCGGCACAGGCATGCTGACCAGGCGGATAAGGGAGATGACCCGTGGAAGGGTTATTGGTATCGACCCGTCGCTTGGAATGATAAGAGAAGCCATAGAGAGAAGCATTGGTTTCGACATTGCTTATGAGGTTAAGAGTGCTGAGGAGATGAACTACGACGAGGAGTTCGACGTCATCATCTGCAACTCGGTGATGCAGTGGTTTAGGGATCCAGACAAGGCTTTGGAGAACTGCTATAGGGCTCTGAGACCGGGTGGGCGTATTGGCGTTCAGGCGACAGCCAAGAAGATTTATTGCCCGAACTTCGTTGAGGCGGTGGAGCGCGTGAGGGAAGACGAGAGGACAAGGGATGTCTTCGCCAATTTTAGGGGGCCATGGTTCTTCCTTGAGACCGAGGAGGAATACATCATGCTTTTCGAGAGGCACGGCTTCAACGTTGTCTTCTCCGACATGAAAACTATTACAAGCGAGCACACGCCTGACGAGGTCTTCAAGATATTCTCCTCTGGCGCAATGGCGGGCTACCTTAACCAAGAGTATTACGACGTCCCATTAACGGAGGACTACATATCTGCCTTCAAAGAGATCGTAAGGGAAGCATTCAGGGAGCAAGCAGACGGCGACGGAAAGGTGAGGCTAACGGTCAACAGGGTGTTCATAGTGGCTGTAAAATAGTTCACCCTCCTTTTAACGAATCGTTTAACGCTTCAATTTTTTGCAGGGGGAAATAAAAGAAAGGCTTATAAAGTATTCATTCTTCTAGTTCTTCCAATAGCTTGAAAAGGTGTCAAAAGTGAGGGATTACCAAATTCAGGAGGGTCGAGATCTACGACGCTACGCTTCGCGAAGGAGCACAGGCATGCGAGGTCGCGTTCTCGCTTCAGGACAAGTTACGTGTGACTCTTAAGCTGGATGAGCTAGGTGTTCCCTTCATAGAGGGAGGTTGGCCTAGTTCTAACCCGAAAGATAGAGAATATTTTAAGGCTCTGAAGGATATTAGTCTTTCTTGTTCTAAAGTAACGGCGTTTGGTAGTACTAGGAGAAAGGGGGTTTCAGCGCAAAGGGATGAAAGCCTCCAACTCATAGTGGAATCCGATGTTGAATGGGCAACGATCTTCGGAAAGTCTTGGGATATGCATGTGACGCATGTTCTATGTGCCTCCCTCGAAGAGAACTTGGAGATGATCGCAGATTCCATCGAGTACCTTAAAGAGCACGGGTTAAACGTGATATTCGATGCGGAACATTTTTACGATGGGTTCAAGGCTAACAGGGAGTACGCGTTGAATGTTATAAAGACCGCCGCTGAGGCCGGTGCATCCCGCGTAGTGCTCTGCGACACTAATGGGGGAACGTTGCCGTGGGAGTTTGTCAAAATAACGCAGGAGGTTACGAAAATGTTTGTCACGCCATTCGGCGTCCACTGCCACAATGACTCTGGCATGGCTGTGGCTAACAGTCTCCTCGCCGTCGTCGAAGGCGTCTTACAAGTTCAGGGGACAATCAACGGGATAGGTGAAAGGTGCGGCAACGCAGACCTCTGCCAAGTTATACCGTCACTTGAGCTGAAGATGGGGGTGAAGGCGGTGGCGGGTTCACTTAGAAAGATAAGCGAAGTTTCAAGCTACATTTACCAGTTGACGAACCTCAGGCCGAACCCGTACCAGCCCTACGTCGGCAAGTACGCCTTTGCACACAAGGGCGGCGTTCACATAGATGCAGTGCTTAAAGTTGAGAGAAGTTATGAGCACGTCGACCCAGCGTCGGTGGGTAACACGAGGATCATCGCCCTTTCTGAGGTTGCTGGTAGAGCTGCCATAGTTGCTAAAGCGAGGGAGCTCGGGTTTGAGCTCAACAGGGACTCGGAGGAGACGACGCGCCTCCTCAATCGCGTGAAGTGGCTTGAAAACATGGGATACCAGCTGGAGAATGTAAACGGGACGTTCTACATGATGCTACTGGAGGAGCTCGGATTAAAGATGGACGTCCTCAAGCTTATATCTTGGAAGACGCTTGTTGAAGGGAAGAACGGCGAGGTTGTGTCGGAGAGCACGGTCAGGATCAAGGTCGGCGATAAGCTTTTCCACGAGATATCGGAGGGAGACGGTCCAGTTCATGCTCAGGACATGGCTATCAGGAAAGCCCTCATAGAGTCTTTCCCCGAGATAGAAAGAGTGCGTCTCATAAACTACAAGGTCACGACGGTCGACGTCCATCCGGGAATAGATGACAAAACTGGAACTGGCGCAACGGTCAGAGTCTACATAGAATTCACCGATGGGCGGGAAACATGGGCAACGGTCGGTGTATCACCCAACATCCTAAAGGCAACAAAGGAAGCCCTCCTAGACGGATACTCATACTACATACACAGAACACGCCTCCAGAAACAAACTTGCCGAGGAGGATTTGAGAAGTGAAGATGAGCGGAGCAAAAGCATTTATAGAAGCCCTCAAGAGGGAAAATGTTAAACTCATATTTGGGCTCCCGGGAGGAGCAATACTCCCCGTCTACGACGTCCTATATAATGACAATAGCATAAGGCACGTGCTGGCGAGACATGAACAAGGAGCAGCCCATATGGCTGACGCCTACGCTAGGGTTAGCGGCAGAGTGGGTGTCTGCATGGTGACATCTGGTCCAGGGGCGACGAACACCGTAACCGGGATCGCCGTCGCCCACATGGATAGCTCCCCAATGGTCACGATAACGGGGCAGGTCGCAACCTCCATGATAGGGAGAGACGCCTTCCAAGAAGCAGACATCGTCGGAATAACCACCCCGATAACCAAGGAAACCTTCCAGCCTAGGAGCGCCAAAGAGATTCCGAGAACTGTTAAGGCCGCCTTCTACATAGCTTCGACGGGGAGACCGGGACCAGTGCTAATAGATCTCCCAAGGGACGTTCAGACGGAAGAGTGCGAAATGGAGTTCCCAGAGAAAATTGAGCTACTAGGATACAGAATTAAAGTGGAACCTGACCCACTTCAAGTTAGGCGTGCAGTTGAAGCATTGATGAACGCTGAGAAACCCATAATAATCGCTGGTGGAGGCGTGATACTTTCCAATGCCAGCCAAGAGCTACGCGCTCTCTCGGAACAACTTATGATCCCAGTTGTCACCACGCTCATGGGCAAGGGAGCGATGTCGGAAAACCACCCCCTCTGCCTCGGAATGATAGGGATGCATGGAAGGTACGAGGCGAATAAGCTCGTCACAGAGGCAGACCTTATACTGGCCGTCGGGACAAGGTTCTCTGACAGATCCACGGGAAAGTTTGACGAGTTCGCCCAAAACGTCAAAATAATACACGTCGACATAGACCCCGCCGAGATATCAAAGAACGTGCCAGCCCACATACCCTTAATCTGCGACGCAAAAATAGGTCTCACAAGGCTCCTGGAGGAAGCCAAGAAAAGAATGGCGAGGCGTTCTAACACGAAATGGGCTAGAAGAGTGGAAGAAGTAAAGGAGGAGGCTAAGTCGGTTTACGACCTTGAAGGAGACCTCAAGCCAGGAGTCCTATTGAAGACGCTGAGGAAAATGTTGCCCGAGGACTCCATAGTCACGACCGGCGTGGGTCAGAACCAGATGTGGGCCGCTCTCTTTTTCGACGTCTATCATCCACGTACATTCATAACGTCAGGCGGACTTGGAGCCATGGGGTTCGGCTTCCCGGCAGCGGTGGGAGCTAAGGCTGCAGCCCCCAGCAGAATTGTAGTCGACGTGGACGGGGACGGAGGATTCATGATGACCAGCCAGGAGCTCATTACCTCAATCGCGGAGGAATTCCCAGTTATATCTATAATACTCAACAATGGCTGGCTCGGAATGGTCAGGCAGTGGCAAACCCTATTCTATGGTAAAAGGTACATGGCGACTAACTTGAAGGGCAACCCTGACTTTGCCAAGTACGCTGAGGTTCATGGGGCACAGGGCTTCACGGTGTACTCTTACGAGGACTTCGAGAACGCTGTGAAGGAAAGCCTGAGCTGCGACGTCACCTCTATAATAGACGTCAGGATATCGCCTGACGAGAAGGTTTTCCCGTTTGTGCCTCCGGGGAAAAGTCTGAAGGAGGTAATTCTCCATGAGTAGTAATGAAATGCACGTGATAGTCACGCTCGTCGAGGATCGGCCAGGTGTACTCTTCAAGGTCACCAGTCTAATAAGAAGAAGGAACTTTAACATAGCAACTATAACCGTCGGCTCAACAGAGCACGAGGGAATATCTCGGATGACTTTCACGATATATGGGCAGGAGGATGAGCTGAGGCAGGTGGTCTACCAGCTCGACAAGCTTGTGGAGGTGATAAGCATAGTTGCCATGAAGCCGGAGGAAATGGTGATCAGAGAACTTGCACTCGTAAAGATTATGATGCCGAACAACGGGCTTCAAACCGAAGTTATGGAGATGGTTAACCGCTACAGGGGGCACGTGGTGGACATGACGCCTAGGACGATTACCGTCGAGCTCGTCGAAACGCCTGAAAGAATAGATAGTTTCATAAGAGAGATTGGAAAGATAAACATCATCGAGATAGCTAGGACCGGGATAACCGCCGTTGTTAAGGGTGCCGATCCCACGATAAAGGAGGTTGGAGTAAATGGCTAGAATTTTTAAGGACGCAGATGTGGACTCCTCCATACTCGACAAGCGAACCGTGGCGGTGATAGGATACGGAAGCCAAGGCAGAGCCCAAGCCCTCAACTTGAAGGATAGTGGCGTAAGCGTCATAGTCGGCCTCAGAAAAGGGAAGTCGTGGGATGCCGCCTCAGCAGACGGGTTCAAAGTGTTAGAGGTAAGCGACGCCGTCAAGAAAGCCGACGTCGTCCTCATGCTTATCCCAGACATGGCTCAGCCAGAGGTCTACGAGGAGCACGTGGCGCCGAACCTAAAGGAGGGAGCCGCCTTAGGGTTCGCCCACGCATTCAACATATACTACGAATTGATAAAACCGCCTAAGACCGTCGACGTTTTCATGGTCGCCCCCAAGAGCCCGGGCGCGATGGTAAGGGAACTTTACGTTCAAGGATTCGGTGCACCAGCGCTGGTTGCAGTGCACCAGGACTACACGGGGAACGCCATGAAAATAGCCCTAGCGGTAGCTAAGGCTATAGGGGCAACTAGAGCTGGGGCGATAGAGACCACATTTAAGGAGGAGGTTGAAACAGACCTCATAGGAGAGCAGTGCGTGCTCGTTGGCGGCCTCATGGAGCTCATAAAGAAAGGGTTCGAAGTCCTCGTGGAGGAGGGATACCAGCCGGAGGTGGCCTACTTCGAGGTTCTAAACGAGGCGAAACTCATAATGGACATGATATACAGGGGAGGCATAACGGGAATGCTGAAAGCCGTCAGCGACACAGCCAAGTACGGGGGACTAACCGTCGGTCCAAAGGTGATCGATGATAACGTCAAGAGGAACATGAAAAAGGCGGCGGAAAAAGTTAAGAAAGGCTCCTTCACGAAGGAGTGGGTCAAAGAGTATAAGTCGGGGCAGAAGAAGCTCAAAGAGCTAATGGAGAATATGGCAAGCCACCAAATAGAAGTTGTAGGAAAAACCCTGAGAAAGCTAGCCGGAATAGAGAAATAAAAGAAAAATGAAAGGTAATAAAAAGGTAATGCCTTCTTCTTTCTTTGAGGTGTTTGGCTTGAGGAGTGAGGAGGTTAAGAGGGGTGTTGAGAGGGCGCCTCATAGAGCTCTTCTCAAGGCGCTTGGCTTAACGGATGAAGACATTGATAAGCCATTCATAGCGGTGGTTAACAGTTATAGTGAAATAGTTCCAGGCCACATCCACCTTAGAAGACTTGCAGACCTTGTTAAGGTTGGTGTTGCTTCTGCGGGAGGCGTGCCCTTCGAAGTCAACACTATAGCTATATGTGACGGTATAGCGATGGGGCACGCTGGAATGCGTTACTCCCTCCCCTCAAGGGAGGTTATAGCCGATTCTGTGGAGCTCGTGGTTGAAGCTCACAGGTTCGACGGCATGGTTCTAGTAACAAATTGCGATAAGATCACGCCCGGCATGCTTATGGCGGCCGCTAGGATAAACATCCCGTCAATAGTCCTTACAGGAGGCCCGATGCTCTCAGGAAACTATAGGGGGCAGAGGATAGGGGTTGCAAGCATGTTCGAGGCAGTCGGCCGCTTCGAGAGAGGGGAGCTCACGCTGGAGGAACTAAGGGTGATGGAGAACGCCGCCTGCCCGGGGGCTGGCTCATGCAACGGGCTGTTCACCGCTAACACGATGGCATGTATGACCGAGGCACTCGGAATGTCCCTTCCAGGCTGCGCTACGGCTCAAGCCTGCTCTGCGAGGAAGGAGCGGATAGCGGTTGAAACAGGCAGGCTGGCGGTCAGGCTGGTGAAAGAGGAAGTTAAGCCTAGAGAGGTGCTGAACGAGGAAGCTTTCAGGAACGCTATAGTGGTCGACGTAGCCCTTGGAGGCTCAACTAATACCGTACTCCACCTTCCTGCGATTGCGGCGGAGGCCGGAGTAAAGCTGAGCCTCGACGTTTTCGAGGATGTGAGCAGATCAACCCCGCAGCTTTGCACCATATCCCCCGGAGGAAGCCACACAATGGAGGACCTAGAGGAGGCGGGCGGCATCCCAGCCCTGCTCTCGGAGCTTAGAAACCACATTAACCTCGACGCTAAAACGGTCTACGGCACGCTGAGAGACTCCGTCGCCAAGGCGAGCATCTTAAGGAGAGACGTGATAAGGCCCGTCAGTAGCCCCGTCAGAAGCCACGGCTCGATAGCGATTCTCAAGGGAACCCTCGCGCCAGAGGGAAGCGTGATAAAGCTCTCAGGCCTAAGAGACGAGAACGTCGTCATGGAGGGGCCAGTCAGGGTTTTCGACGGCGAGGAGCCATGCATGAAAGCCGTGATGAGCGGCGAAATCCAAGAGGGGGACATAATTGTGATACGATATGAGGGGCCGCGTGGCGGGCCGGGGATGAGGGAAATGCTCTCCGTGACCGCCGCCGTGTCGGGCATGGGCATGGGAGAAAAGGTCGCTCTCCTCACAGACGGGCGCTTCTCGGGTGCGACAAGGGGGATAAGCATAGGGCACATATCACCGGAGGCAGCGGAGGGCGGACCAATAGCGTTCTTGGAGGATGGAGACGCCGTGAAGATAGACCTCCCGAGGAGGAAGCTCGACGTCCTCCTCCCCAGAGAGGAACTAGAGGAAAGGCGGAAGAAGTGGAAGTGGACTCCCCCCGAACACGCAATGAAAGGCTACCTTAAAAGGTACTTGAACTCGGTTTCATCCGCCAGCTCAGGCGCCACCCTAAACTAGAAAATTCCTTCTTTTGGCGGGAAATCGTCGCCAAATTTTCACATTTAGTGATTAACTGGTTGATTTCACGCTACTATTTCGTTGGGTTCTCTATAAGTAGAGGTTACCATTTAGGAAACTTTATCTATCCACGTCTTCTGCCTTTTCGAGTGGTGGGCGCATGGAACCTAAAGATTTTCGAGTCGGCGAGTCGCCTGAATACGTTAGGATGAGCTTGGCGGCCGCCATTACCCTGGGTTTGCGTTCTGGAAGCTTTTTCAGGGGGGCTGAACTCTACTGCTTAAACCTGCTGCTAACATATAATGACGGGTGCGCTGGCAAGTGCGCCTACTGCGGGCTTTCAAGGTCTAGGATTTCTAGGTCGGAGTGGAATGAGCGCAGCTTCATACGGGTAGACTGGCCTCTTTTTCCTCTAAGCGAGGTCGTGAGGAGGGTCGCTGATGGCGTGTGTCCTCACGTGGAGCGCGCCTGCGTCTCCATGGTCACGCATAGGAGGGCTAAGGAGGACACGCTGAAGGTTGTGGAGTCCGTTAGGAGCGTCATAGAGGAGGTCTCAGCTTTAATCTCGCCTACCATAATAAGTAAGGACTGGCTATGGAGCCTTAAGAACGCGGGCGTCGACAAGGTTGGAGTGGCCGTGGATGCTGCCACGCCTGAACTCTTCGAAAGGCTTAGAGGGCGGGGCGTTGGAGGACCGCACAGGTGGGAGAAGTACTGGAAGACCGTAGAGGAATCCGTGGACGTTTTCGGAGAATTCAACGTCGGAGTCCACCTAATAGTCGGGTTGGGAGAAACGGAGGAAGAGATGACCCACGCCATCCAAGCAGCATACGATATGGGTGCGTTAACCCATCTTTTTTCATTCTTCCCTGAGGAGGGCTCTCTCCTAGAGTCGAAGCCTCAGCCCCCCATAGGAAGCTACAGGAGGGTTCAGCTGGCGAGGTACCTCATAAACAAGGGGCTTGCCAGCTGCGAGGACATGGAGTTTGACCGCGAAGGTAGGATAGTCGGCTTCGGCGTTCCTGAGAGCGTTTACAAAGAGGCTGTTGAGAGCGGGCTCCCATTCATGACCTCCGGCTGCTCGAGCAGGAACAGGGAGAACGCGTGCAACAGGCCGTTCTCGGACTTCACCCCCTACCAAGCCTACATAGGAGAGATGAGAAACTACCCCTTCAAGCCCGGGAGAGGCGACATAGAACTGGTGAAGCGGCAGCTGAAAGACTACTCTAACACACCGGTCAAAGTGTGGATTGAAGAGGTGAAGGTCGCCGATGAGTGAGGATCATGGACGCCGGGCAGTCGACCATTGCTTCGAGTGCAGCTTAGAGGAGCTGAGGGAGCTCCTAGGCGCCGCAGGTAGGCTGAGAGCTAGAAACTTCCCAAGAGTCGTCCACTTCTACTTTCCGGGGATGGTTCACTTTGAGGCGAGCTTCCATAGGGCGGTGAATCCCTACCGTTTTCCAGCGGTCTCGGTGACTGGGAGAAAATGCGCGCTGAACTGCGACCACTGTAAGGGCACGTTGCTGAAGAACATGTTGTCTGCGGAGCGCCCCGAGAAGCTCTACGAGGTCGCCTTAAAGGTGAGGGACGAGGGTGGCTCAGGCATACTGGTCAGTGGTGGAAGTCTGCCTGACGGACACGTCCCCCTAAAAAACTTCTTCAGAGTGATGAGGCGGATTAAGGATGAGCTGGGGCTGAACATCGTCGTCCACACGGGGCTGGTTGACGCCGAGACGGCTGAGGGGCTTGCATCGGCGGGCGTGGACTGCGCCATGATGGACGTCGTCGGTTCCAACGAAACCATAAGGGAAATATTGCACCTGAACCGCAGAGTGGAGGACTACGTCCGCTCGCTTGAGCTACTGGAGGACTACGGCGTCCCATCAGCTCCACACATCGTGGTAGGGCTTCACAGGGGCACGCTGAGAGGGGAGAAAGAGGCTCTACTGTCGATTTGCAAGAGGGGAATTGCGGCGCTGGTCATCGTAGTCCTGATGCCCCTCAACTCCACCCCTACGACTGGGTCGCCCTCGCCTCCTTTAAGTGACGCCCTGAGAGTCATCGTTGCCGCAAGGATGGCGAAGCCCGATGTGCCCTTGCTCCTAGGATGCGCTAGGCCTAGGGGGCGATATAGGGCTGCGCTCGACGTCTTTAGCGTGAAGGCTGGGGTTAATGGGGTTGCTTACCCGTCCGAGGCAGCCTACCACGCTGCTGCCAGGAGCGGGCTGTCCGTCAAACTTCACGATGAATGCTGCTCTCTCGCTTGGAAGGAGGTGGTAGCTTGAAGGGTGTTTGGCGTCTCTTGGACACCGGCCCTAGGACTGCCGCGGAGAACATGGCGCTTGACGAAACCTTGCTTGAGTGTAAGGCGAGGGGCGTGAGCCCGAATACTTTCCGTCTTCTGAGGTTTAAGCCTCCAGCCGTCTTGGTTGGTTACCATCAGGACGTCATGCAGGAAGTGAGACTGGACTACGTCGAGGAGAAAGGGATACACGTGAACAGGAGAATAACTGGTGGAGGCGCAATATACTTCGATGAGGAGTCCATTGGATGGGAGGTCGTGGCCTCGAGGAGCTCTCTCCCGCCCCACATAGGCGTCGAGGGCCTCTTCAGGGTTATGTGTGTGGGGGCGGTTAAAGCCCTAGAGAAGCTCGGTGTGAAAGCGTCCTTCCGCCCCAAGAACGACATAGAAGTCGGGGGGCGAAAAATATCTGGGACGGGGGGAACGGAGAGAGGCGGCGCAATACTGTTTCAGGGGACGCTCCTCGTCGACTTCGACGTCGAGACCATGATAAAGGTTTTAAGGATACCTGTCGTCAAGCTTAAGGACAAGGAGATCCAGTCGGTGAGGGAGAGGGTCACGTGCCTCTCATGGGAGCTCGGATACAAGCCGTCATACGAGGAGATCAAACAGTGTCTTGTAAGCGGCTTCGAAGAGGCGCTGGGGGTTGAGTTCAGAGAGGGGAGCCTACTCGGGGACGAGGAGCTCCTGTTCCGCGAGAAGCTGCCATGCTTCAAATCAGACGACTGGGTTTTCCTTGACAGGCGGGCATCCGATGAGCCGGCAGTCCTGTACTCCGTGGCGAAGAAGCCAGGCGGGCTGGTGAGGGTATCGCTGACACTAGACAAGGAGGCAAACATCATAAAGAGCATATTAATAACAGGGGACTTCTTCGCCTTCCCGCCTAGAGCGATATACGACTTGGAGGCGGCGTTAAAGTTCTCGCCATGCGTTGAGGAGGAGATACGCATGAGGGTGAACGAGTTCTTCAAGGGGAGGGAGGAGTGCATTCCCGGCGTCTCCCCCGATGACATTGCCGACCTGATAATTGAGGCGGCCGGGAAGATCTCCTACGAGAGGTTCGGGTTGAAGGGGGACGAGTTAAACTACGTTTTCCCCGTCACCAAGAAGGCTGGGCTGGCTTCAATTGAGGAATGCGACTACCTGTTGCTCCCCTACTGCGCGAAGCACGTGGAGTGCACCTACAGGAGGGCGGAGGGGTGCGAGAAGTGCGGGGTTTGCAGCGTCGGTGACGCCTACAGGATGGCCGAGGAGGCTGGACTAACTCCTGTAACGATACAGAACTTCGAGCACCTCATGGATGTCCTCAGGCTTATGAGAGAGAAAGACGTGAGAGGCTTCATAGGTTGCTGTTGCGAGGCTTTCTACCAGAAACACAGAGACGAACTCGATGACGCGGGGGTTCCGGGGCTCATAATAACGATAGACGACAAGACGTGCTACGAGCTGGGAAAGAGTGAAGAGGCTTACAGGGGTAACTTCGAGGCTCAAACAAGGCTTAAACTGGACACGCTAGCCAAGATAATAAGCGGCTTACGCAGAAACAAGGCTGGAGGTGCGGCTACGCGTTGATGCTTTGCGACGTGGTCGTTGTTGGAGCCGGCCCGGCAGGCGTTGCTGCAGCCATAAAGTCCGCCGAATCCGGGTACAGCGCCATCGTGGTTGAGAAGGGTGATAAGCCCTCAGCTAAGCCGTGCGGCGGAATCCTCACCACGGCTTGCATGGACGTTCTTTCATGCGAGCTGGGCTTAAGCCTACCTGAGAAAGTTCTAAGCTCGCCCGCCAGCCTCGGCCTTTTCTACGTCTCCCCGAGCGGGTATGGGGGGAAACTGAGGAACTACAGGCTTATAAACGTCGATAGGTCTGCCTTCAACGAGTGGCTTAGAAGCGAAGCCGACGATAGGGGAGTCAAGGTCATGTATAACGCTAGGCTGGTGGGCTTCGAGCACTACAGGCGCGAAGTGCTGGTAAAGGTTAAGCGTGGAGGAAAAGTTGAGAGGCTGGCGGCGAGGTTCCTCATAGGGGCTGACGGAGCCCTCTCAAAAACTAGGATGTTGCTTCACCAGGATGCATGCTTCAAGCTTGCACCGGTTGTTCAGGAGCACTGGGAAGGAGACGGTAGCCTAGAAGACTGCTTCTACATGCTCCTCCTAGGAGCAAGCGTCACCCCCTTATACGGCTACTTGATCCCTAAAGGCTCAGCGTTCATCGTTGGAGCGGGGGCTCCGACGCTGAGAGAAGCCAAGGCTAGTGTTTCACGAGTCAAGGAATCCCTTGAAGGAATGGGCTTTAAACCGCGCAGGCTACTAAGGAGGGAGCACTGGTTCATACCTCACGGCACAGTCCTGCACGGAGGCGGAAACGTGGTTTTAACGGGCGACGCCGGCGGCTTCTGCAACCCCTTCTCAGGCGAAGGTGTCAGGTTCGCCCTCGAAACGGGGGCGGCCGCGGGACGCGCCCTAGAGGACGAAGACAACTTCTCAGAAACATACAGGCAGGAGGTGGAAGAGCTCGCCTCCCTCATAAGAGTCCTCTCACATTTCACAACCAACCTGGATGATGAAGCGAGGGAAAAGTTCGTTAGGCGTGAGCTTCGCAGAATACTCTAACCAATAACGAGAACGCTCAAAAAAGAAAAGAAGGAAAAAAGTCTTCCTTTTTATTCCTACCATGCCTCGTAGTCTAGCCCCATGTCCTGTAACTCTTTTTTCATCTTAGAGTAGAGCTCAACGTATTCCTTTTTAGGGGTGAGCGTCTTCATGTCGTACTTCTCGAGTATTAGTTTCTCGTTCGGGAGCCCAACCTTCGCCTTATCCTCGTACTTCGCGAGGAGCTCTTTCACTATTTCGACGCCGTCGCTCACATTTATGCCTGCGGCGGCCCTAGCCACCTCTCCACCCCACCTTCCCTCTATTCCTGGCACTCCCCCAGTTAGCCACATTCCCTCCATGCCCGATATGGTGTTCGTTATGACCGTTGCTGCTATGGCGTAGAAGGACACGTCGGTCGCCTGCTGCCCCGTAACCCCGCCACCGTAGCTTATCCACGGAACCTTGATGTTTCTCTCCGCGGCGAGGGCCTGAGCGGAGTTAGCCCAGAAAACGTCTCTTCCCTCATACCTCCCTTGAACCGTTGCGCTCATGGCTTGAGCGAAGGAGCCGCCGGAGTATGCCATCATGCCGAGCACGTGTGCTATGCCCTCAACTGCGGCTTCCTCTGGTCCCCCGATGTAAGCGTACATTGTTGGGCAACTGCTGATCCACGGGTTTATCCCGTTCTGCTGGGCGAAGAAGGCTAGGTTAAGCCTGTCGTAGTCTATTCTCATGTCTTGTATGATGTGAACCGGGCACATGCAGTTGTACTTTGTGTAGCCTGCAGGGTGGAACGAGCCCATCACCGCCTTGGCGCTCGACACGCTCATAGGGATTCCTAGGTACATGCCGGGTCTGCCCACTCGGATGGCGGCTTCCCTAAGAGTGAACCCTTCGGTCAGCCCAAGGAGGGTCTCGCTGGGGGTCTCACTTGTCGGCTTCAAGTCGCCTATACCTTGAAGTGGCAGAGCTATCAGTCCGTCGGCGACAGGCTCCTTGGCTGCTGAGAGAACGTAAGCCTTGTAAAGCTCGATGTTGCTCGTGAGTATACCGGCGGGTAGAAATGTCTTTGGCGGATCCTTGTCCTCCGGCTTCCTAGGCCTTAAAGTTATCTGGTCTCTGCCCTCCCCCAGAACAAGTTCCCTCCTCCTAGTTGCAAGGAGGCCCTTTATCTCTTCTTCGGTGAATTTCACTATTCTCTTCGTGTCCTTGTTGTAGAGGCCAACTTCCAGCAGGAGTTCGAGCCCGGCATCGAAGATCTCGTCAGCCATGCTCGCGTCGGTCATGAGAACCTCTTCCGGGTCATACTTTATCCCGTGCTCCTTTACGATCTCCTTTATCTTAGATGGAAAGAACTCGGTTTCAAAGTCTTCTTCCTTCATGAGAGGACCCGTCTGGGACCTCTCTAAAACCTCCCACAGTAGCGACAACTAAACCCCCCAAACCGCGCCTTATTTTTAGGGGCTTCGAGCATATATTTGTTTTCTTCAATCGGGAAAAATTTTTAATCTGAAACGTTCAAGTCTTTCTTTACGGTTGGACGGAGGGTTGGTGGGATGTCGACATGGGATGTTAAAGTTGATGTTGTAGTTGTCGGTAGTGGTGCCGGTGCCCTGACCGCCGCCATAGTTGCACACGATGGGGGGGCAAAGGTCGTCGTCCTCGAGAAAACAGACAAGGCTGGAGGGGCAAGCGCGGTCTCCGGGGGCGCCGTCTGGGTGCCTAACAACAAGTTCATCAGGGAGGGGTTCCAGCCCGAGTTCTGGGATCCAGACAGAAACGAGTGGGTTAAAGCCTCCGACTCCGAGGAGAAGGCGTTCAAGTATATGAAGGCGATAGCCGCTGGAAGGTCGAGCGACGAGCTAATAAGGACTTACCTTAGGACGGTGAATGAAGCCTGTGACTACTTGGAGAAGAAAACTCACGTCAAGTGGTCTCACGTCAAGCTGATGCCGGACTACTTCCCCGAGTGGGAGGGCGGGGTGAAGGGTGGCAGGGTCATGGAGGCGCAACTCATAAGCTTCAACTCGCTTCCCAAGGAGGTGGCTGAGCGCGTTAGGCTTTCTCCAGTCAGCCTTCCTATTCTGCTTGAGGAGCTGGTTGAGTGGGGCGGGCTGGCGACCATGATGAGCGGCAAATGGAACTTCAACCTCATAAACGAAAGGCTGAAGGACAGGTTCTACGGGTGGGGGACAGCGCTCATAGCCCGCTTACTATACTCCTGCTACGAGAGAGGGATAGATGTCAGGTACAACACTCCAGCTAAGAGGCTCATCGTAGAGGATGGCAGAGTGGTTGGCGTGGTGGCGGAGCATAAAGGAAAAGAGATTAGGATCCGTGCCAATAAGGGTGTGATCCTGGCAACAGGCGGCTTCGAGTGGCATGAGAAAATGCCTGCGGCCTTCCTGAGGGGGCCTATGAAGGGTCCTATGTCGCCGCCTCACAACACCGGTGATGGACACCGCATGGCGATGGAAGTCGGGGCACAAGTCGACTTGATGTCCGAGGCGTGGTGGTTCCCGACGGTTCATACGGGCGACTCTTATGATGGTAAGCCATACTACAGGGGTATATTTTTCGAGAAGGTTCTGCCCGGAGTCATAATAGTCAACAAGTATGGGAAGCGATTCGCTAATGAGGCTGCAAACTACTTCGACTTCACGAGGGCGATGCACACTTGGGATCCAAACAAGCACGAGTATCCAAATATTCCGGCATGGATGATCTTCGATGAGCGTGTGCACCAGAGCTACACAGTCTTCACTCTCTACCCTGGAGCTGAACCAACCGATCCACCCTTCAAATGGGCTGACACGCCGAGAGACCTCGCGAGGATGGCTGGAATAGACCCTGACGGGCTCGAGGAGACTATTGAGAGATTCAATAGGCACGCTAGGGAAGGCGTCGACCCAGACTTCCACCGTGGGGAAAGCTACTTCGACAAGTTCTATGGGGATCCGAACTGGAAGCCTAACCCCACGCTTGGACCACTGGAGAAGCCACCATTCTACGCCATCGAGGTATACCCAGGATGCCTTGGCTCATGTGGAGGTTTGAAGATAAACGAGAAAGCACAGGTTCTCGACTACAACGAAAAGCCAATACCTGGACTGTACGCGGCTGGAAACGTCACGGCGGCGGTGTCGGGTGGAGGATACCCGAGTAGCGGCATAACGATAGGCGCAGGCATATGCTTCGGCTACATAGCGGCAAGGGAGATCACGAAAAAGTGAATACTTCATCATTTTTGTGGAGGTGGTTGTTTGGCTGATGTTTCAGACCTCAGAAAGGCGATAGCCGATATAAGAGAGGACGCCGAGGAGGTGGCTAGGAGGCTTTTGGAGGAAGGAGTTGACCCTGTTAAGATAATCGAGGAGGGTGTGGTCAAGGGGCTATACGACTTGGGCGGCAAGTTCGAGAGGAGGCAAGCATTCATCCCCGACTTGGTTAAGGGAAGCAGGATCGCTAAGAAGTGTATTGAGCTTGTTGAGAAGGCCCTGCCAAGGGAGAAAGCTGGAGCCAAGAGGAAAGTTGTAATAGGTACGCTTCTCAGCAAGCACAACATCGGGAAGAACCTTGTGAGCACCTTTCTCGCCATCAACGGCTTCGAAGTCTACGACTTAGGGGAAAACCTTGAGCCTTGGACGTTCTACGAAAAGGCTGAGGAGGTTGGGGCAGACCTTATAGCCGTCTCGATAGTTTTCACTCCAGCCCTAACCAAGTTCGAGGAGCTGATTAGGATCCTCAAGGAGATGGGCGTCCGCGACAAGTACAAGGTGATAGTTGGAGGCGCTGTGACGTCTAAGGAGTGGGCTGAGAGCGTTGGAGCAGACGGCTGGGCGCCAGACGTGGAGGGAGCGGTTAAGCTGGCGAAGGATTTGCTGGGAGTAAGCTAGGAGCCGGAAGCATGCTTCTCCGCTTTAAATCCCAACAAAGAGTTTTCAGGATAGCTGACGTCAAAGTTGGGGGGCAGCCAGGCGAAAACCCGGCAGTGCTCGTGGGAACAATATTCCACGAAGGGGACAAAGCTGTGATTGACCCCGTTAAGGGCGTCATCGACAAGGGGAAGGCTGAGGCTGCTTTGCTGAGGCAGGATGAGCTCTCCAAGTCCACTGGTAACCCCTGCATGGTTGACGTTGTTGGACGAACTGGCAAGGCGCTCATCAACTACCTAGACTTCGTGTCAGATGTGACCGACGCCCCAATCCTTGTCGACTCTCCTTCGCCTGAAGCACGTATTGAAGCATGCAGGCACGCTGTCGAGGTAGGGTTAGAGAAGCGAATCATTTACAACTCGATAAGTCCAGACTCCAGCCTAAGAGAAGTTGAAACCCTTAAGGAGACAGGGGTGGAGAGCGCCGTCCTCCTAGCCTTCAGCGAGTGCGAGTTTTCACCAGAAGAGAAGCTAAAGCTGCTTAGTGGTGAAGGCGAGCCGCTCCTCCTAAAGGCTGAAAAGGCAGGTGTCAGGAACGTGCTCGTGGACGTCTCGCTGCTGGACGTGGCAAGCATGGCGTACGCCGCTGAATCCATAATGGCTGTGAAGGAGGCACTTGGCCTTCCAAGCGGCTGCTCGCCTGCAAACGCCTTCGACACTTGGCGCCGGGTTAACGAGCTAGCACCCCGGGCCAAGAGGACTTGTCTAGCTTCCCTCTGCGTCTTCGCCCGGTGTTTCGGGGCAGACTTCATACTATACGGCCCGGTGAGGTTGGCGGAGGCAGTGTTCCCGGCGTGCGCCATGGCTGACGCCATATTCACGTACAGCCTCGTGAAGGAGGGCTATGAGCCAGAAGACAAAAACACCCCACTCTACAAGATCTTTTAGCCGCCTTTTCTCCTCAAAAATTAAAAGTTGGAGAAAGAATTTTTTATCCCCAAAAAGTTGCTTCACTCCGGCACTACTTCGACGCAATCCACGGGTACATTTCTTTCAGTTGCCTTATTGCTTCTTTCACTTTCTCCTCCGGGTATTCGTAGGACTGTAGACTGCCGTTGTTGTATGCATCGTAAGCTTGAAGGTCGAAGAAACCGTGCCCGCACAACGTGAAGAATATCGTCTTCTCCTCACCAGTCTCCCTGCACCTGATCGCTTCGTCTATCACCGCCTTTATGGCGTGGGCTGGCTCAGGCGCCGGCAAGTGTCCTTCCGTTCTGGCGAAGAGCGCTGCCGCCTCGAACACTTCAACTTGGTCGTATGCTACCGCTTTAACGTAGCCTTCAACGTTGAGTAGGCAGAGTGTTGGAGCCATTCCATGATACCTAAGGCCGCCAGCATGGATCGGCGGAGGAACATAGGTGTGGCCCAAGGTGTGCATCTTAAGCAGCGGCGTCAGCCTTGCAGCATCCCCATGATCGTAAATATACTCGCCCTTTGTCACCGAGGGGCATGCTTTGGGCTCTACCGCTAGGAACTCGACGTCCTTAGGCGCCTTTCCTCTTACCTTGTCGTAATAAAAGGGCCAGAAAGTGCCCGAAAAGCTGCTCCCCCCTCCTATGCATCCTATGATGACGTCAGGGTAGTCGTCGATAAGCTCAAACTGCTTCTTAGCCTCGAGCCCTATGACTGTCTGGTGCATCAACACGTGGTTAAGGACGCTTCCAAGAGTGTATTTCGTGTTCTCATTGCTGAGCGCATCCTCTATCGCTTCGCTTATAGCTATCCCGAGGCTTCCCGGGTTATCCGGGTCGCTTCTTAGAGTCTTTCTGCCAAACTCGGTTCTGTCGCTTGGGCTCGCGAGAACCTCAGCCCCCCAGGTCTCCATGAGAACCCTCCTGTAAGGCTTCTGTTGATAGCTCGCCTTAACCATGTAAACTGTTGCCTTCATGCCGAAGAGGCGACAGCTGAAGGCCAAGGCTGACCCCCACTGACCCGCCCCGGTCTCCGTGGTTAGCCTTTCGACGCCCTCCTTCATGTTGAAGTATGCTTGGGCGACTGCCGTGTTAGGCTTGTGGCTGCCCGGAGGGCTCACCCCCTCGTTCTTGAAGTATATTTTCGCGGGAGTCCTGAGGGCTTTTTCAAGCCTGACCGCCCTGTACATGGGTGTGGGCCTCCACACCATGTAGATCTCCCTTACCTCCTCCGGTATTTTTATCCATCTTTCTTGGCTGACCTCTTGCCTCACGAGCTCCTTCGCGAATATCCTCTCGAGCATGCTCGGGTTCACGGGGCTGCCGTCGGGGCCCATTGGCGGTGGAAGAGGTTTCGGCAGGTCTGGCAGGATGTTATACCATTGTTTTGGCAGCTCGTCCTCGTCGAGCAGGATTTTTCTCGGCGGCATTTTTCCACTTCCGTTTTCATTGCGTTTACGTTCAGAATTACCTTTTCGGGTTAAATTTAAATCTTGCGTGTACATTTATGTACATGGTGGTTCGGCTTGTGGAGCAGAATAGCCCACTACTTCAGCGACCATCCCAAACGGCTGAACGTGGCAAAGGTTCTAGTGGAAAACGGTCTAAGCGTAAGAGACGGGAAAACCTACTGCAACGAGATAGAGATCCCACCAGTCAGAGTGGCAAGGGTTGCAGGGGTCGACAGGAGAACAGTAGTGGAAACCATTAAGATGATAATGAAGGACGAAGAGCTTAGAAGGATATTCTCCCTAATAAGGAACGCCGGCCTCTCCCTTAAGGAGGTTGCACGGCCCCTAAACCTTGGAGTCGTAGAAATAACCCCATACGACCCCAAGACCGTCGGCATAGTGGCGGGAGTTACATCCATTCTAGCTCAAGAAGGGATAAGCATACGGCAGGTCATAACGGACGACCCCGAACTCAGCCCCGACCCGAAGCTGACCGTGATAGCCGACAGGAAAATACCAGGCGAGCTTATACCGGAATTCCTGAAAGTAAAGGGCGTGGCGAAGGTTTCAATATATTGAACCTTACAATTCCCTGTCCGCGCTCTCGCGTTGCCAATTAACATCTATGTTCCCTCCTCCATATCATGGAGGGCTTCTTGAGAGTCGTTAAAGGTGCTACACCGGATGAGCTGAAGAGGAAGTTTGGGGAAGCGGCTGGAAAGAGTTCGGCGAAGGCGCTCTGGGAAGGCATTGGAGGCTTTCCACCTTCTTTTCTCACGAAGCAAAGGAAGGAGCCGCTTGGACGAGGAAGGATCAACAATGAAGCCCACAGAAGGGCGGGCTGGGCTCCGAAGAGATGGGTGAAATTACGCCGTCCCGTGTTTAGATAATAAGGTGGCTGCTGTGGGAAACACGCCCTCAAGGCGGCGAGAAAGTTTGTCGGGAAGTTTCCCGGCGCAGAGCGCATTCCGGTATTCCAAGTTGGAGGCAGGTCGGTTAGGCGGAGGAGGCTGAGTTAGAGATTGAAGACGTGTAATACTTAACCAGGTGGAGCCGACGTCGTTGGAGTTCATGCTTCGTGAATGTGGACTGAGGTTAACTCTCCACTCGGCCACCCTAACTGAGAAGGAGAAATACAAGTTAGAGTTGACACGGGATGTGATGAAAACTTTGATGAAGACATGCTCCTAGGCTACGACGGCTGCGTTAAGCTTGAACTAGAAAGGTTAAAGCTTACTATGAGCAGGTGGAGCATTGGCGAGGCAGCGTTGGGAGAAGTTATGCCTTTGAAGGTAGCTATGGTAAGAGTTGAACTCTCACAAGAAGAATTCCCTTAGAGCTGAAACATTTAAGGGAAAACGCGACGTGCTCATAGGAGTTGAATCCATCAACAAGCTTGTAATCGCGCTTGATGAGGGAAGGAAATCACTGATAATTGAAACTGAAACTTAAACAAGTCAACTTTATAAGTAAATGGCGTCTTTAAATCCTTCAGAAAAATACGCAGAATTTAAAATTTAAATTTCACGTTCTAGAAGTATTTGTAAATACTTCTTGAGGGAAACAAGATGCTCCCCTTACAATTTTTCGGCGACGCGTTTCTTCTTATCGCACTCTGGGTTATTGTCGTTGTAGCGTTGTTCATCGTCGACATACTAATTGCTGTCTGGGTTTACAGGGATGCTAAAGAAAGGGGAATGGAAGCGGCGCTCTGGCTACTAATAGTTCTTTTCACAGGATTGATAGGGCTCATAATTTACCTGATAGTAAGAGAGTAAAGTAATCTCTCTTTTTCCCCCATTTAAAGGGCTGAAGCCTGCATGCTGCCTCTCTCCAATTTCTCCTCTTATTTTATGTTCGAAACGGTGAAATATGCGTCAGGCTAAGTTGCTTTTTTGGGTGTTGTGGATGTGTGATACGCTCGTTGCTTTAGGAAATTCCACTGAGGATGGCTCCGTCATCTTTGGGAAGAATAGTGATCGGCCGCCTAACGAGGCTCAAGTTTTAAGGCATTTTCCTCGCATGGAGCATCCTGAGGGGTCAATGGTTAAGTGCACTTATATTGAAGTCACTCAGGCTCCTGAGACGTATGAGGTGGCTTTGTCCTGTCCCTACTGGATTTGGGGGGCTGAGATGGGGGTTAACGAGCATGGTGTTGCCATAGGGAACGAGGCCGTCTGGTCTAGGGAGCCCTACAGGAAGACGGGCCTCCTGGGAATGGACTTGTTGAGGCTTGCCCTCGAGAGGGCTGACAGCGCCCGCAAAGCCCTGCAGGTCATAGTCGACCTGATAGAGAGGTATGGTCAGGGCGGGTCGGCTAACAGGGACTTCGAGCTAATATACCATAACTCCTTCATAATAGCTGATACGAGGGAGGCTTGGGTACTCGAGACAGCCGACAAGCACTGGGTTGCCGAGAAGGTTAGGGACGTGTGCTCGATATCTAACGGCTACACTATAAGGGATAAGTGGGACATGGCGTCGCCCGGACTGGTTGAGCACGCCATAGAGATGGGGTGGTGTGAGTCTAGGAGGGATTTTGATTTCGCCCGTTGCTACGGAGACCCGCAGATGAACGTGATAACCATGTGTTCCGAGAGGCTCGCTAGATCGACCGAGTTGCTCCGAGAAAACAAGGGGAACATAGGCGTTGAGCTCATGATGAGCTTTCTGAGGGATCACGGGGGCAAAGAGTGGGATCCTTGGAGCCAGACGAACGCGACAATATGTATGCATGCGAGTCCAAGCGTTGTGAGCAACACTGCTGGAAGCTACGTCGGTCACCTGATGGATGAGGAACATGTTCATTGGTTTTCCCCCTCATCGCCTTGCCTGAGCCTGTACATACCCGTGTTCATGGGCGGCGTCGGAGTCCCGGAGGAGGCGGGAAGAGGTGAAGGCGTTTTCAGTGCAGACTCCCCATGGTGGGTTCACGAAAAGTTTGTCCGCATGGTTCACATGAAAGGATATAGCCGACTTGTGGGCTCGGTGAAATTCGAGCTCGACGAGCTCCAAAAGAAATTCTTGGAAGACGCTTATGGCGCTAGAGAAAAATGTTTGGGGTTTTCAGCGGACGAGAGAAGTAGACTACTTAGAGAAGTTACAGAACGCTGCTTTAAGATCGCTTACAAGAAATACGAGGAGTGGAGTGAGAGGGTCTTCAAGGAAGCTGGAGGGAGGCCGCCGGAGAAGTACTACGAGTACTGGTATCTCCAGAACTACGCTGCAAACATAATCATTTAACTTCTCCCGACTTATTTGAGGCGGAAAGCATGCGAACGCCAAGCGACAACGCAATGACGAGCACCATGGCCTAAGTGGCAGTAAGAGCGGGAGCCTCCCTTCATGGTGGTAAGCCCGAAAGGGTAAGAAACCAATGTATCAAGGGATAAATTTAAGCCCACATAAACCAAGCGCAGCTTTAACATTAAAAACGGGTGTTTCTCGAAGGGCTAATGACCCTTCTAGGATACGAGGAGACTTCGACATCCTCCTTCATAACACTTAATGGTCGAGTTAAACTCTTTCCCTTTTGTTGATGATTGGTCGTTCATAATTATGTGGAATTTTCGACGTGTTTTAACCGAAAAATTTACTAAAAGGTTTTCTAAAATGTTTCTTGGTTGATATGATGAAGCTTGAGATTTGGTTTGAAGGCCCTGTTTATTACCGGCTTCCTAAGTTTGGCAGAATTGAAGCTGCAGGTAACAGGAGGACGCTTGAGGGGGCGAAGCAGTACAGCTACTTCACGATAACGTGTGACTGGTACATGCAAATACTGCAGTATGAACAGCGGAACTGCTGCACAGTCCGTTACTACCTCGTCGGGAACAAAGAGGAGTACTTCCTTATATTGCATTCTTCCGGCTGCGAGCGGCATCCTGGAGTGCTGGACTATACGGAAGTGGACAGGGAAGCCGCTATTCGGATATTACAAACCTCAAAGAAGGAGCAGCCTGCACATGGTTAATTAAAGTATTAAAAAAGTATTCTTAAGAAAGTAAAAAATGAGGGAAGAAACATAAATGGAAACATAAATGATTTGAATGTTTTCCGTTTTTATGCCGAATTTATTTTTCCTTATTCGAAGAAGTATCTGACTATGTTTTCCGGCTCCTTTCCGCGTCTTATGAGCTCTGTTACTGCTCTGTCGAGCTCTTCCTCGCTTAAGCCTATCCGCTTGAATATCTCGTTTAGAAGGTCTCTTGTCGCCCAGTCTCTTTCGACGTATGCGATGAATGCCGGTGGTACTCCCTTGCCACCCCTGTAGCTGTGGAGGGTCCACGTCCAAGCTGAGCATGGCAGAAATGTCCCGTCCGGTAGTGTTGAAGCTAGGTGATAGCACGCAGCCATGTTATCTATTGCTTCAGCCAGGCTGGCGTGTCCTTCCTCTCTAAGTTTTTCCGCTGTTTTTCTCAGGCGCTCGATGAATATTCGGTGGTTTTTGTTTTCGAAGATGGAGTGAGCTGAGAGGGCTTCAACACCCCAGTGCTCCCTTATAGAGTTCACTATGCTGACACCGAACTTTCTCTTACCGACGAAGCTTTTCCACATTTCGCCAAACCTTTCCAGCTCTACGATGTGCTTCGCTATCCTTATGAAGGTGCGGAGCTTCGGGAACTCTCCTCCAACCCCTGGCTTGAGCGTGCTCACTATAACTCTGCCTGTGAGCCTAGAGATGGCCGTGCCTTCCCTTAACTCGAGAACCATTGGTAAAAACTCTCGCTCCACCACTATGGGCTTGATGCTTACCTGCTCGAAATGTTCTGGTTTCACGTTGTCCTCCATCCATTTCCAAACCCTATTATCGTATTCTCTTCCCTCCGAAAAGCTTGCCAGCGCCAGCGCGTCGCAATAGTCACATGGTATTTCATCCACAAAGCTACATCCGAACTTGCTTGTAAGGTTGACAGGCGGGTTCTCCCTCAGCATCCGCTTGGCGGCCTCAGCCTTTATAGCGAAGGTTTCCCCGTGGGGGAAGTGCGAGAAAACAAAGTCCACAAACTTCTTAACGCTGCCATCAGAGGAGAGATCCTCCTGGAAAACCTTGTTCAGCTCTTCCTCCAGTCTTACCATGATGGATTTGACAGCCTCGATAATTGCTGACGGCGAAGCGTCTTTGGGAAGCCCAAGCTTCTCAAAAATGAACTTCTCAAACTCCTTCTTCCTTCTTTCGACCACCGCCCTATAAGCCTCCTCCGTTCTGAAAGTTCTTCCGTCTAGAGTCGTTATGACTGCTGGCAGGGTTAATGGGGCACCTGGGATGAAGCCCTCCAGCGTTACCCACTCCGGTGCAGGCTCTACTCCAAGGTGACGTAAAACGTCTCTTACGCTGATCGTTGCCACCCCGACAACGGTGTCAGCTCCACCATAATAGAGGAATATCGTGTCGTCAATGAGCACTGCGCCACAAGGAAAGACCACGTTCGGAACCTGGCCCCACCTCTCATACCACTCCTCCGGTTCCATGAGTGGCTCCTCGGATCTAGCTAGAACCCTGAGAGGGTTCTCTGGGTCGAGCAAGATCACCCCCACCCGGTAAACTCCCTCGTCGGAGACGCCGTGGTAAAATAGAAGCCAGCCCTCCTTGATCTTTATTGGTGGAGGGCCGATCCCGACCTTCCTGCTGTCCCACATCTCCTTTCTAGGGAGAATCCACGAGTGGTGTTTAAGGGGCTTATCGGTAAAGTCTAGGTTCTCGCGTAGCTCGTAATCTATGCATTCGCCCATCCGGTGCAAGACTATAAATTTGCCCGCATACTTCTCTGGGAAAATACATGCGTTCTTGTCGAAGACGTCATAAGGCGAGATTATGACAGGGTAGGACCAATTATTCCATCTTCCCGCTAAGAAATCATTCACACTTATCGAACTTAAGGCAACCCGGGCGTTCAACCCATCGTATGCAGTGTACGTCATATAGATCTTGTCACCGATCAACACCACCCTCGGATCCTCGCAGCCGGAGCCTAGGCCTAGGGCCGCTTTCTTCTCAAACGGCGCCCTAGGAACGTATATTGGCTCAGGGGAGCGATATGTTATCTTGACGCCGTCCTCGCTGGTGGCGTACCCCAGGACAGACGTGTTGTCTTCGGACTGTGCCCTGTATAATATGTGAACCTTGCCGTCAAGGTATATTGCGGCTGGGTTAAACGTCGCCTTAGCCTCCCAGTAGTTGGATCTTATCGGGGTTATTATCGGGTTTTCGCGTGGACGCATAAGCCTGACGGGCTTCTCCCGCATTGTCCACACTAGAAGCGGAAGGTTTATGTATGCCAGGCAACACGTCGTGTCAGCTGCCCCATAGTAGAGGAATATCGTGTCGTCCTCGATCAATGCTCCAGAGGGAAAGACGACGTTTGGAACCATCCCTATTCTCTCGTAGTACTCGCCCGGCGTCAGTATAGGGGAATCCGTCCTAGCGATGACCCTAGTTGGGTTGTGCAAGTCCAGAAGCACCGCTTCTATCCCGAAGAGCCTTCTCTGAGGCGAGAAGTAATCCCTTATATATGAGTATATTAGAAGCCAGCCGTAAGGTGTCCCGATCGGCGGAGCACCGACCTCGATGTGATCCTGTGGTCTCCTCTGGAGGGGGAGACTGTGCTTATCGAACTCGGAGTACCATTTCTTCCAGTAGTCCTCGGACCATAATTCGTCTTCGTTTTCGAAAGACGCTAGGCAGATCTTCGCTGGGGGCTTGTCCGTGTGGACAGTGAGAACAGCCCATAAGGCTCCATTGATCCTTTCGGGAAACAGAGCCATGGCTTTGGCGTTGAACGGCGTAACTAAATGCTTCTCCTCAACATCTCTAAGGTTCCTGCTGATGGCGACACCAACCTTAATCCCGTCCGGGGTCGGTGGCCACTGTGACAGGGCAGTGTAGAAAACGTAGTATTTTCCATCGAGCTCAGTCACCCTCGGATCCTCGCAGCCAAACCACTCCCAGCGGTACTCGGGATATATAAACATTCTCCTATCGTAAAACTCGACTCCGTCCTCGCTCTCAGCCAACCCTATCCTTGAAAGCCTCAAGTTCACTCCGTCGACTGTTTCAAAAGAGGACATGGCACGGTAAAGCAGGCAGATCCTACCATCCTTCTTGGCTGGACAACCGTTAAAGACGGCCTCAGACTCCCAATTAACACTAGGGTTGGGCCTCAAAATTGGGTTTCTCTCCGAGCGTTGAACCAGCATCCGCCTAGCAAACAACGATATCACCCTTCATAAAATAGAAAGTAACCTTAACAGATAAAAGGGTGTTGTTGAACTAGATGACGCACGCAAAAAAGAAGGGGGGATTAAGTTCGTGTTTATCTAAGTGAATCTACTTAGTCAAGTAATCGAGGAGCTCGTCCAAGTTGGTGTACGCTACGCAGACATATGTGTCCGCGGCCCCATAATACAATAAGAGCGTGGAGTCCTTGACGACCGCTCCTGTGACGTATGTGACTCCTGGCTTGAAGCCGCTGAACTCGTAGTGCTCCTTGGGGCCGAGGAGCGGCGTCCTCGACCGGTACAACATCTTAGTCGGGTCGTCGATGTCCAATATCATTGCTCCAACCTTGTAATAGCCGTCTTCCCCCGTGGCATGGTATAATAACAGCCATCCCAGATCAGTTCTTATAGGGGGCGCTGCAGCACCCCTAACAAACCTATCCCAAGTGTCCCTAGGCACAGGTCTGTAGTAGCTCTGTATGGGCCCTAACTCGTCAAAGCTGTCCAGATAGGATATTCCAATATCAGGGTTCAAAGTGTGCAGTATAACGTACTTACCCTCTATTTTTTCCGGGAAGAGAACCCAGTTCTTGTGCGGCTGATCCGGAGGAGAAAGTAGGATAGGATTTTTCCAATCCCACCTCTTCTCCAAGAGATCGTCGACACTTATTGCAGTCAGCATGATCCCTATACTTCTACCATCATAGAAGGTGTACGTCATGTAAACCCGGTTTTCCCCCTTCATCTTAACTAAGCGTGGATCCTCTACTCCGAAAGCGCCGCCTCCAGAAAAATACTCTTCGTCAACATTGGCAGATGAGAAAGGCGACGGCCACCGGTGCTCATAGACTGGATAGGGCAACCTTTCATTGATATTGAAGCCATCCTTCGAGGACGCGTAGCCGATGCGGGACACCCAGTCCTCGCCGATAGCGCGGTAAAGAATGTGAACTTGACCATCCAGCAACACTGCGCCGGGATTAAATGTCTGCATGTTCTCCCAGCTGTTCCCACTCGGCGACAGAATAGGATTCCCCTTCCACCTCGTCAACCTTTCCTTAACATCCTTTGCACTCAACACGCCTCTACTCCTCCTTATTCCTTCTATCTCCATTATCACAAAGAACTAAAATCCTTTTAAATGTATTCTCTATGCGTTATATTTTATTATACTTTTTTTATTGTGCTCTTTTTGATATATCTCGTTTTTGAGCCTTATACGTATAGTTTTTTAGGTTTTTCTCGTATCTACCCCTTAAAAAATATGGATAAGTTCGGATGACTTAGTGCTCGTGTGGAATGTCGTCTTCCATAGCGTGGCTTCTTGTCCCGCTTAAATTTCCATTCCATTTCTCAAATCCCTATGACCGCCGCTAACCCCACTATGCTTTTTCTTTGAAAGTGGCTACTCGTTCCTAGTTGCGTTCTCGGTTTAAAGTGTAGAACTGATAACCTCTAGGACTCTGGAATGAAATCCCGTGATCCTTTCGTACTGCTGTTATTTCGCGTAGACTTTGATTATGGTCGTCGACCTTCCTTCAACCGTGTAGCTGCCTGTCACCGCCGGAACAAGGCATAAATATCCCTCTCTGAGCTCGGCTTCCTCACGGTCGCTCCTCAGCGTCACGCGTCCGTTGAGACAGAACAATATGTTGAACACATCTTCGGTGCTCACTTCGGTCGTCCCGTCTACTTCTATTGTCTCCACGCCGAACTCAGCCATTTCAAGCTTGCCCTTTCCACCTCTGACATCGCTTTCCTCACTCCTAGAAAACTTCATAGCCCTTATTGCTTTCTCGAGCTGGACTTGTCTACCCTCAAAATCGAAGACCCTATATGTGATGTTTGAGTTCGTCGAGACTTCTAGGAAGCGCACGTTCTCCGCGAAATGAACTGTTCCTGCAGGTATCATGAAAGTGTCTAGGAACTTTGCTCTGAACTCGTTAAGCTTTAACGGCGTCTCCTCCGGTTTTTCCCTTATTTCGTCGGCGCAAACGTCTTCCTTGAAGCCGACATGAACTTTTCCTTCCCCTAGAGCAACCCACCCTTCGTTCTTTCCCAGGTCGGCTTCGCCGAGTAGCCTTGCCACTTCATTGGAGGGGTGCACTTGCACACTTAGTTTACCTGTCACGTCCAAAAGCTTCACCAAGATTGGAAAAGACGAATACTTCTCGGACAACTTCCCAAGGATCTCCTGCCTCGCCACAGCGACAAGCTCTGGAAACTTGACCCTACGCCCCTCAACTAAAACCTTCGACGGCCTAGAGTAATGGGCTGAAAATTCCCAAGACTCACCAATCCTACCAGACGCCGCCACACCCTTAAGTTCCGGTATCCAGTAGCCTCCCCAAGTTTTCTCCACGAGGTTTTCTTCAGCCTGAAACACAAACTTGGGCAACCTCATAACGTGCAAATCACCGTCTTTTTCCCCCTTTAGGGTACTTATAACTCTGTTTCATTAAAAACGTTTTCAAACATAAACTCCAAGTCGAAGCTTTTCTAGCTGGGGGCGCATGAATAACGAAAAGTTTTAAAGAAAACTCTTCTTTGAACATTTTCTCCATAACAGACGGAGGGTTTAGATGACCCGGAAGTTGAGGAAAATCGTGGAGGAAATGTTCTCCATGCCCGAGGAGGAGTTGGCGAAAAAGTTGCCTTCTCTGGTTTCCGAGTTAAAAGGGCACGTTAAAGAACTAATAGAAAATGTACCCGACTTGGTGCCGAGGATGGTTAAACGGTTGGAGGAGATCGACAGCAAGCGCTTCATGAGTGAAGCGCCTGAAGTCGCAAAGGACTTTACGAGCCTCGTTTGGGAGGGCGTCAGCGTAGTAGTTGAAAGGAGCCCTGAGCTGAAGAGCGACCTGGAGAAGCTTGGAAGCGTGGCCATGAACTTCAAAGCTACAGACAGCCCGCTTGAAGTACACGTGAAGATAAGTGATGGAAAAATTTCCGGCGGCGTAGGGTTGGCGGAAAATGCTGACTTAACGTTCTCTGGGACAACGGAGAACATAATAAAGCTAATGACTGGATCCATAGACCCCGTGAGTGGCTTCATGTCTGGAAAATACAAGATGGATGGTAACTTGGCTGTAGGCATGAAGCTCGCCCCAGTAATGACAAAGCTAACGAAGGCCGTGAGAGGATAAATCTCGAAGCAAAAACCATCCCAAGGCTCTTTTTTCTTGTAAGCCTCCTCAAATCTATTTCTCGCCAGTGAAAGTTCTTGAAGCACATGGGCCAGTGATGTCCACCTCGCCTTTTAACAAGCAGAAGACTGAACATCATTTGAGGCATAAATTTCAATAAAGTAGGGGTAATTGTGACGTGAAAAGAAAAAGGTATCCTTGCCATTTTGCATCAATTATCGCATCAACACTTCAAGCCGCTATAATTCATTTTTCAATCAACACTACTAGGCATGTCGGTAGATTGTCCAGGTGGCATATGGGAACACGACGCAAAACTGCCGAATCAGGTAAACTATTCACTGGGCCATGTTCAAGACTTTTAATCATGGGGTTGGCACACTGGAGGATCTTTCACCTCAAACAATTGGAGGAAGGTAACCTTTTTATATTAAAGGAGTTCTTCCTCACTTCGAAGCCGCTTGAAGGGAGGAGGAGAGCGTGGTTGAAGAACTTAAGAACATTGTAGAAAAATTGTTAGCCATGTCTGAAGACGAGCTCATGAAGGAGCTACCAAAGCATATTCCAGCTTTAAAGGGACACGCGAAGGAGCTGATGGATGCTGTGCCCAACTTGGTTCCGCGTTTGATCAAAAAGCTTGAAGAGACAAATGTTAAAAGGTTCATGAATGAGGCGCTTGAAGCAGCGAAGGGGTTCACCGATCTTATATGGGAAGGCGTAAGCGCCCTTGCCGAAAGAAAACCAGATGTCAAGAGCGACCTGGAGAAGCTTGGAAGCGTGGCCATGAACTTCAAAGCTACAGACAGCCCGTTGGAGGTCAACATGAAGATAAGTAATGGGAAGGTTGTAGGAAGCTGGGGATTAGTGGAAAAAGCAGATCTAGAATTCACAGGCCCCACAGAGAACATCATGGGATTGCTGCTGGGAAGCATAGACCCGCTCAGAGGCTTCATGCTACGCAAGTTCTCCATGAAGGGGGGCATGAGCCTAGGAATGAAGGTTGCGCCAGTAATGAGCAAGCTGGCAAAAATGGCGAGAGGGGGGTAGCCTCACTTACCCCTCCTTTTTGTTTAAGCTTCCCTCATAAGGATCTTAAGCGCCTCTCTTGGAACGCTTCTGATGAATTCAAACAGGAGCTGCGGCGACAACGCCATTGGACCGTAAAGTATCGCTTGCATTTTAGGCAGGTACATGTACATTAGGGGCCTAGTGGAGATCAGTAGCCCCTTCAGCTCCCGAGCTATTGGGTGATTTCCGAGCTCCAGTTTCACTTTCCCCGGCATCCACGACCTTCCGTATTGCTCAGCGTTAACCCTAAACTCCGTCCACTGGGGTTGCTTATCCATGTAAAGATATGTGTAGAACTTTATTATCTGGCTTTTCTTCGTTCGGATCTTCTTTCCGTACAACGTCAAGATGTGTTCTCCTTTCTCACTTAGCTTACAGGCGACTTCTCTATCCTTGTCGATCCACTCGAACTCCGCCATGAACTTCGGGTAGTTGTAGTAGTCCACTCCTCCTCTTAACGCGATCTCGGTGTCCACCGGGAGATAATGTATGTAAACGTGGAACGCTCCCCTCCTAAGCTGGCTCATGACGCCGCCAGCCTGCGTGCTCTTCAGTATCACTGCTACTGCAAGCTCGTTGTAGGGCTCTATGTCCGTGTTGTGGTAATTGAAAGCCGATATGGCAACTAGTCCAACACCGGGGAATAAGGTTGCAGGCTCGTACACGTCGGGCAACACCCTCCTAAGCCTACTGGCGGACGCAGGCAAAACCGCCATTATCGCTCTTGCATCGTAATAGAATATCGGAATCTTGCCTCTCTTACCAGCAATCACAAATTCCTGCTGCTTAACCCCCTCAAAGAATCGTTTTCTCTCTGCCTCCCTCCTCTTAATCCAATACTCAGCCGTCTCCATTCAAAACCACTTCCAACAACTCTCTGGAAAAGAAGTTTTTATTAACAAAGCCTTTTAAGGGTTTCGGAAGAACAGTGCGGTGGCCGCCCTCCAAAAAGAAATTTACACTTCAGCCGGGCGTGTTACGCTAATTTCGAGGACAAATGTTTTTATTCGTTTTCTTCTAGCTTGGTAGTTAATAATTGTTGGAGGGTGATGAATGGACGATAAGCTTCCTCTAATAATTACGGCTGCTATAACTGGAGGAGACTATGTTTCGAAGTTTTTAACGCCCCACGTTCCCTGTACGGTTGACGAGGTGGTTGAAGAAGTTGTCCGGGTCAGGAGGGCTGGGGCATCAGTGGTTCATCTTCATGCTAAAGACCCTAAAACAGGAGGACCAGCCTTGAATCCTAACCCTATCCTGAGAGAGTACGTTGAACGCATAAGAGAGAGCGAAGCATCAGACATAATAATTAACGTTACTACTGGGGGAGGAAGGTTCGTCAGCGCGGAGAAGCTGGACGACATGATGAGGGAGAGAACGACCTTTGGAGAGGAAATGTGCTCCCTCAACATGGGCTCCATAAACCTCTGGGAAGACATGGGTGTACCTCAGCTGAGGGACATGATCTTCGGCAACCCGATCAACACCATAGTAAAGTGGGCGGGCTACATGTACGAAAATGGGGTTAAGCCTGAACTCGAAATATACGACACAGGAATGATCAACGCGGCGAAAAGACTTGTGGCTGAAGGAGCGCTCAAGGAGCCGCTCCACGTCCAGTTCGTCATGTTCGACGGCCTCTCCTGCATGTCCCCCAACTTGAAAACTCTCTTATACTGCGTTGAGTCAATACCGAGCAACTGGACTTGGTCGGTCTGTGCTCCCGGAAGGTACGAGATGGAGATGGCCGCCGCAGCCATAATACTCGGAGGGCACGTCAGAGTCGGCATGGAAGACAACATATACACCGAAAAAGGTGTGCTGGCGAAGAGCAACGCGGAACTCGTGGAAAAAGTCGTGAGGATAGCGAGGGAACTCCAAAGAGAAATAGCAACCCCCGACGATGCAAGAAAAATACTGGGGCTAAAATAAACCTGAGGAATGCCTTCTCTTCAGGACAGCCGTTCCGCCGCCGCTTGCATGCTCAAGCCTTTTTAGTCCCCCCTTGATATCTCCAGTTTCCAGCAAGCCACACTTGGACATCTCCACTCGCCGGACAGTGAAGCGTTACACACGTTTCCGAAGCAACCTAGAAGCACCGACTACAGATAAACGGATGATTGTCCACAAAGGCAACAGAGCCCCCCGGTACTATTTTTTCACAAAAAAAGATGAAATTACGTATTGCGAATCCTGCTCCATGTTTTCAAGGTCTTATTCTGGCGCCTGAACCTACACTCTCAAGACCTCTTGTAGCTTTTCCGACTCGTTGGTGTACTTGGGCTTTCTCTTTTCACTGAAAGCTCTCGGGCCTTCGAAGAAGTCCTTGTTGAAGAGAAGGGTCCAGAAGAGAAGGTTCTCCAGCCTTAATCCCTCCTCCAGTGGAAGCCCAAGCCCCCTTATGACTGCTTCTTTGTCCGTCCTTACCGATCCCTGAGGGTAGCTGCATATGGCGTCCGCCACCTCTTTCGCTCTCTCCATCAGCCTTTTTTTCGGAACGACCTCGTTGACAAGCCCTATCCTGTAAGCCTCCCACGCGTCTATCTCCTTTCCTGTGAGGATGAGCTCGAGGGCTCTTCCTAGCCCTACGACCCTCCACAGCCTTTGGGTTCCGCCGTCGCCAAGCCCGACGTTCCACCTCCTATTCAGGACGCCGAAGCGCGCGTCCTCAGACGCTATCCTGATGTCCGCCGCTAGTGCAAGCTCCAGCCCTCCAGCATAGCACATGCCATTTATGGCTGCTATGATCGGTTTGAAGATTTGTATGCCGCGGGTCAGCCCCCCAAACCCTGGCCCGTAATAAGCGTTACTCCTCGGAAACCGAACCTTCTGCTCCAAGACGTAGCCGTGCCACTTTTTGAGGTCTGCCCCGGTACAGAAGGCTTTTTCGCCCGCCCCAGTTACTATGGCTACCCATGCGTCCTCGTCCTCGTTAAACCTCCGCCAAGCCTCCGCAAGCTTCCAGTTCGTCTCCGGGTCTATGCAGTTATGCACCTCGGGCCTGTTTATCGTTATAACGACAACATGCCCGTCCTTACGGTACATGACAGTGTCCATACTCATTCCTCCAAAAAGGTTCAGTTCTTCTCTCATTAAAAAATGCCTCTGAGAGAACCGTAAAGCTAAAAGAGGGTGAAAACCAATTTTTTTGGGAGGTGTTCCGTTGGCGCGTGAAGAGTTATGTTGGATGAGCGCCGTAGAGCTTTCAAGGGCAATAGTTGCTAGAGAGATTTCGCCGGTGGACGTTGTCGAGGCGGTGCTTGAGAGGGTTCACAAGTGCAACTCCAAGATAAACGCGGTTGTGACGTTGCTCGGGGACGAGGCGAGAAGGGAGGCTAAGAGGGCTGAGGAGGAGGTTAAGAGAGGTGTAAGACGCCCTCTGCTCGGAGTCCCCGTAACGATCAAGGACAACATAGCGACTAAGGGTGTGAGAACAACTTATGGCTCAAAAATGTTTGAGAAGTTCATTCCCAAAGAAGACGCGGTGCTCGTTGAGAGGCTTAAGAACGCCGGAGCGATAATCATTGGCAAGACGAACCTCCCGGAGCTAGGTCTGGTGCCGATAACGGACAACCCCCTCTTCGGGGCCACCAAGAACCCGTGGGATCCAAGTAGGACGCCCGGTGGGTCGAGCGGCGGGGCAGCTGCAGCCGTGGCGTCGGGAATATGCCCTGTCGCGATAGGAAACGATGGCGGCGGCTCCATAAGGATACCGTCAGCCCTATGCGGTGTTTACGGCTTCAAGCCCTCGTTTGGCCGCGTCCCAAGCTACCTCGACCCGCCCGTCTTCATCGGAATGGTTTCCCACGGACCAATAACGAGAACAGTGGCTGACGCCGCCCTCATAATGGATGTCATAGCTGGGCCGGATGAACGCGACGTTTTCTCGTTGCCCGCAGTTAGCTTCAGCTACCTTGAGAAGCTGGAGGAGGGGGTTAGGGGTAAAAGGTTTGCGTACTCCCCTAACCTAGGTTACGCCGTGGTTGACCCTGAAGTTGAAGAGGTTACTAGGCGTGCGGCGGCAGCGTTCGAGGAGGCTGGCGGTAGAGTTGAAGAGGCTAGTATTAATATACCGAGCATGGAGGCCGAGCTCATCACTCTCGTCCTAGCCGAGACCGTGGCCATGGTTGGAGACAAGCTGGAGGAGTGGAAGAAAATAGCCTACCCCCTCTACCTTGGATTCCTCCCGCTGGCGGATGCGCTTACCTTCAAGGACTATATCAGGGTGCGCGTCAAGATAAAGGAGCTCTGGGACGCCGCCAGAAAAGTCTTCGAGAAATACGACTTCCTGCTGACGCCCACCACAGCCGTCCCAGCCTTCAAGCTGGAGGAAGGAATGGGGCCAACCAAGATAGCTGGAAGGGACGTCGGCCCCCTTGGATGGATGCCCTTCACGTACCCGTTCAACTTCACAGGACAACCAGCAGCGTCCGTGCCATGCGGCTTCACCAAGAACGGGCTACCCGTAGGCCTCCAAATAGTAGGCAGAAGGTACGACGACCTAGGAGTCCTCCAAGCCTCAAGGACTTTTGAAAAGGTCAGACCGTGGCATGACAAAAAGCCCCCACTATAAACCTTTTTAAACCTTTTTAGCGTTTTTGGATTTTTGGCGGGAAAGCGTTTCGGTGTGAAGGATGGTGATTTAAGTGAAGGTCTGCATGGAGAACTTCCCTGTTTTCGACCCGGTTGAGGAGGCGAGGTTCGCCGTGGAAAACGGGTTTGAGGGGTTCGAGCTCGCCATAGAATACCCTGCTTCAACTCCATCCCAGATCCTCGCTAGGAGAAGGGAGCTGTTAGACGTTCTTTCGTCAGGAAACCTTGAGCGCCTTGCACACGCTCCAACCTTCGTTGACATATCGAACTTCTACGGTGAGCTGAGGGAGGCATCGGTCACCGTGACGCTGAAGGCTATGGAGGCCGCTCACGCCATAGAGGCAGACGTGGTCGTCGTCCACCCAGGGTTCCGGTTTCCCCTCACGCCGAGGGAGTCGTCCTTCGAAAACACGGTCAAGTCTATGGGAAGGCTAATTGACGCCGCTGAAGAGTATGGCTTCACGCTGGGCATTGAAAACCTTCCTCCAGGAGTTTTCCCCGGATTCGAATATTTCTCCCTGGTCAGCGACTTTGAGGAGCTCTTCAGCAGGCTCGGCTCCGAAAGGCTAAAGTTCACATTGGACATCGCTCACGCCAGCATAACCAACTCAGACCCGCCTCTAAAGTTCATCGGCGCCCTCCATGAACGCCTAATTCACGTGCACGTTAGTGACAACTTTGGGAGTAGAGACGACCATTTCCCCTTAGGAGTTGGACGCGTAGACTACAAGAATCCACTGAAAGCCCTTAGAGAAAGAGGATATAATGGAACTGTGACCATCGAGGTCTTCACCCTCGAAAGAGACTACCTGCTCACAAGCAAAAAGAAGGTCTTACAAAGCTACGGATGATAAAGCCCGAGAATGCCCTTATTTCAAAACCATAAAGCTCAGCAAAGAAGCGCCTTAGTTAGAAGACTTAGGACTGGAGGAAATTAGGTGGCGGGGGGGAAGAACTAGCCAGAGAATATCTGACGAGGATGAGGTGAGCTCGAAACAGCGTTCAGACTCGTAAGGGCAAGTAAGGACAGAAGGCTTGGGAGAAGGAGAGTGTAGCTGCCACAGAAGTAGAGGTAGGAAAAACTATGTATATTAAAAAAAGTAATATTAATACACTTGCTTTTATTTTTGGTAAAATATATATGTTTGGTTGAATGTTTTTATTTGGGTGGTGTTGTTGAATGCGAAGCTTGGCCTCTTCGAATGTGGCTCTCTTGTCTTGGTTAGAGCGATTACGCCTGTCCACATGGGCGTCGGTAGGGCTGGCGGCGTGGTGGATCTTCCAGTACAAAGAGACGTATACGGATTCCCCTCATGCAGCTCGAGCGGTGTTAAAGGAGCCATAAGGGCGTCCTTCACAGACGGAGGCATCGTTGACGCCATATTTGGCCCGCGGATCGAAGGTGGAGCTGGGGAAGAGAACTACTATGCTGGCGCCTTTAATACCCTTGACATGAGGCTTCTGTTGTTCCCCGTTAGGAGCCTCAGAGGAGTCTACGCCTTTGCCACATGCCCGCTCCTGCTGAATGTTTTCATGAGCTACCTAGAAGTTGCCGAGGCTCTCAAAGTTGACGTCAAAAATTTAAAGGGTAAGGTTAGCGGGCTCGTTAAGATGCAGCCCAAGGAGGACGAGGTGATTACCGAATCCGACCAGCTTGCCATTAATGATAAAGCCGTCCTGAACGAAGAGTTCATTCTGAAAATTAAAAAGGAAAGTAGAAATGAACTGACAGAGTTCAGTCGTGAGCTTGGCTTGGACAGCACTTATAGTGGTAGGCTCGTCATAGTGCACGATGATGTTGCCGCCGGGCTTGTTGAGAGGAGCATTCAGAAGATTTCGAGGGTGAAGCTTGAAAAGGACATAAAGAAAGTGGCTCGTGGGGGACTCTGGACAGAGGAAAACGTTCCATCAGATACCGTTTTCCACACGGTTTTTATGTACTCAAAGACAAGAGGCGGCAACGTTAATATGAGTGCCTCAGAAGTTAAGAATTTCATTGAAAACGAATTTAATTCGCGGAGTGGCTACTTGGTCATCGGCGGAAACGAGACCGTTGGAAGAGGACTTGTAAGATTAATATTTATCAAGCAGGTGGGATGAACGGTGGCATTTAGTGCATCGCAAGAAGCCCTTAAGCACGCTCTCAGGACAGCCTTCACTGACCTTGAAAAAGTTGCCGAGAAATTTAAGGACAGCGTCGACAAGGATAAGCTGGGAGTAAAGCTGAGGACGAGGTCAAGGAATATTCCGACGCTTATGTTCGACACAGGGCTACTTCCAACGCTGACCTTCCTTTGGGCTAAAGCAGGAAATGAGACATACGCAAAAATTTACAATCTGCTGGAAAAGGGAGCTTCACACTCAAAGAAGGACGCGCAAGGGTCGAAGGAGGAGAAAGCCCCCTCACTGGAGGAGCTAAGCTACTCCCTGTACCTTTATGGTGTGCTCAAGTTCATGGAGGCGAAGAGGCTCATAAAGAACACGTCAGACCCAAAAAATGCGGTCGATGAGCTGGTCGAAAAAGGAGCTACCGCCATAGTAACATCCCTCAGGGTGCTTGAGCCATATTTGATAGAGCTGAAGAAGCTCTGTGAAGCAGCCTACGAGGAGGAAAGAGAGTGAGCCTAACCATCAACCAGCTTGCCAATAACCCGAAGACATTTGTGGAAAAAGTAATTAAAGAGACATCTTCACATGCAGCGAGTAGGCTCCTAGCGGTTATCAGCTTTGAAAACATCACCCCGACGCTGATAGGGGGGTACAATGCTGCTACGGGATCGCTGGAGCTTGAACTGGCCGAGTCCGTCAGGCTAACCGAGATTAAGGGTCTGTGGAGGTGGTGGGCTCGCGCTCTCCTCTTGGGATGCGAGGGAAAGCAGAGTTTGAAAAACGTTAAAGAAGTATGCGAGAAGGTCGCTGAATTGCTGGGATCAACGAGAAGCCCCAGCAAGGTGGAACTGAGACTCCACATGGAAAGAGACACGTGCGAATTGTTCAAAAACAGGAAAGACCACTTATACAAAGTTGCCAAAGCGTATTCTCGTAGGGAAGTTGATAAGGAGATCCAGAAATCTTCAAGTAAACATGGTGATAGGAATAGTAGTTATACAGCAACCAGTCGTGGTCAAATCGCCGATGAGTTTAACAAGTTAGTAGAGAGCATACCGCGCACTAAAATAATCGGGATGGGTGTTCCATACAACAAAAAAAAGATAAAGGATGAAGCCCAGCGTGAGGTTATAGACGAGAAAAAGAAAGAAATAATGGCTGAAGAAAATGCTAAGGCACTTGTGAATAAGCTATTTGTATTTTGTCCCGGAGAGCTTAGAGGGAAAATCGAAGTTTACGAATACTTGCACGGGAAAGGCGGCCTCGGGAAAAGCGAGCGGAACTTTCTTGTCGGCTCATTGCTCGTCGCCTTAACATTCGGCGGCATAGGAGCCATAACGTCGAGGGGCTTCGGCGCCATATCATTGTCTTGTGAATACGTTGGAAAGGATGTCGAAGAAAAGTTTAAGGAAATAACGCGGAGGATCTTTGAAGAAAAAAATGAGGAAAATGTGAAAGAAGTGGAGAAAAGCCTGGTCGAGCTGGTGAAGTGTACTCTGAAGTACGGAAAAGAATTGTTCAGCGTGCCCGCTCAATGCGAAATGTCTACTATCCCTTCTACTATCCCTGAATATCCTACAGCTGATCCGGAAAACAACGTTTTAAGGATTGAGGTTGTCAGCGTGAACGCTGAAAAACCGTTTGAGCTCCTCGAAAAAATTGGAAAGGCAACACTGAAGAACGAATGGAAAAAAAAATGCTAAGAGTTCTCCAAAAAAAAGCGGCTCTTTCCACACGTGGATACTTGGATTGCCGAGAATGCAACACGGAAAAGGATATTACTACAAAGGAAAAGGGGATGAAAGCAGGAGGAGAAGCGCCATCAACATACGTCCAATAGTCCCCTTAGAGAAGAGAAATGTGTGGCTTGTCGCAGTTTATGGGTTCCTTTCCAAAGATTGGAATGTTGAAAACTTAGTTCATAAAGGAAAAACTGAGAAGAAAGTGAAAGATTACGAGATTATAAAGTGTGACGTTGTATCTGAGAAAATAGGGCAAGATAAGATTCTAGACGACGAGAAGTTTATTGAGGGTGTTTTTAACGCTGCGTTCTGTTTCGTGAAAAAGCTACTAAGGTGATTGTTGTTGTCATGTAAAAATGTTACCGAAATCTTCGACGTCATAGAATTAATTAAAAAAAAGCATGAGTTTAAGGAAGCAAACCTTTGGTCGCTCATAGCCTTAGGTTCTTGCAAAGTAAACTTGGCTGAGAAGTCAAGTGAAGACCATGGAGGCAAAAGTGTGCAGAGGAAGGGGAAGGAAGAGGACAAGGAGCTGGAGCGCCAGTTTATAGAGTGGATAGTTAAGGCATCAAAAGATGGGGCTACGTCATCGCTAAAACGGGCTGCCGAACTCCTCGATGCTGCCTCTGAGGGATACTGGCGTTCAGGCTACCACGTTATATCTATCGAAGCCTCTCTGGTAGAGAGGGGGCTTTTCTCGGCTGGCTCCTCTTTCGGATACACCATGTTCGAGGTCGGCCTATCCTTCGACTGGCTGCTCAACCTCCCCTTCATTGCCAGCTCAAGCATTAAGGGTGCCGTCAAATCCGCTTGGCGCGCCTTACACGGCAACGACGGAGACGAGGTCTTCGGGAACAAGCACGTTGGCTCGGCGGTCTTCATGGATGCTTACCCAGTCTCAACGGGTCGCGGAGGGTACATACTTTACCCAGACGTCCTAACCCCCCACTATTCAAAGGAGGGAAGCGACATATTTGACGAGACGGAGGCTTTCCCAGTTCCCGTAGCCTACCTGACTGTTGCTCCCCAAACGGTTTTCAGGTTTCAGGTAGCCGTTAAGGGGGATAGAACGGACTTGAGCAAGCTGTTGAGTAGCATACTGTACGCCTTCAAGATGGGGCTGGGGGCTAAAACCGCTGTTGGCTATGGGGTGTTTGACATGAAGCCAGATAGGGTCAAGGTTAAAGTTGCAGGAGGCAACGGGAAATGAGCATTCTTGAAGGCTTCTTCAAGGCAAAAATACTTGCCCTCTTCCACGACCCACCCAATAAGCCATGGATAATTACTGGCAGATGCAAAGCACATGATTTTATGGGAAACGAATTTAAGGAGAGGCACGAGCAAGAGGCAGCCTGGCTCGTCAGCGAGGTTTTCGGAAGAGAGCTACTTGAGTACATGAGAGGCAGCGTTTTCAGGAAAATATACAGTAAAGCAGACCGGCTTGCAGCGTCGGTTGACAGGTGGATCCTCAACTTGGTGACTGGGGGAGATTCAAAGTTCCAAGTAGGTGAAGTGGAAGTCAGAAACATATTCAACCCGCAAAAGTCGTTTAAGACAAACTTCACCCTAAACGATAATGGAATGAAGGATTACGCCGAAAAGCTGAAGGAACTCGTGAAAGCCGCCTCCAACAATGGCAAAACAGACATCCGGTTCCTCTACCATATCCTCTACTCCTCAGTAGAGTACTACTTCTATAGGGTTTTCGAAAAAGCCGTCGGACCAGCCGATACTAGATCCCCCTCACATAGCATCTTCGACCATCTAGCTGCTACGGCAATGATGATTAACTGGGTCTGGCAAGATGACTTATCCCGGCAGGATGCACTTGGAGGATACCTTGTCGGAATAGATCTTGCAGGAGTCCAAGGCTTCATATCGGGCTCAAGAAAGCTCCGAGACCTGTGGATTTCAAGCTGGATCGCCTCGGCTTTAGCTTGGGCTTCAATGAAGGAGTTCGTGGAAAAGCTTGGGCCAGACATACTGATTCTCCCCTCAGCTAGGAACAACCCCTTCTACTTCCACATGCTTCTCTTAAAGGCTAAAGACAAAAAAGAGTTGAAGGATAAGCTGGAGGAACTGAGGGGCTGGTTCAACTATGACAGCAGTAAAGGCCCGATATATCCCGTTATACCCGTAACATTAGACCTAGCCCTGCCAAGATTCGAGATTCTTAAGAAAATGAATCTGGTGGACAGCGAGGACGGACTGGTGAAAAAGATAGTTAGCGGTTACATTGAATCGTGGAAACTCCTGTTCAATAAAGTTAAAGAATCCATTTTGAAAGAGCTGGAGGTCGATGGGGGAAAGTTACTTGAAGCCGTGAAAATGGCTTTCAAAGAAGCAGAGGATCTTGGTGTAGATAAGTTGCCGCCCCTCATGATGAGGGTTAGCGTGATCGACGTAGCTAAAGAGGTCGGGAATGAGCAGGATCCCGCACTTTACCACCGCCTGTTTATTAAGCTTATGGAAGCTATGAGGGAACTTTCAAATTTTAGAGTTAACCCTGCAATATATCTTAATCTGACAAAGTGGACGGAAGAGAAGTGCCATGCTGGGAGCTACAGCGAGTGCACGGTCTGCGGCCGACTTCCGGCACTACTGGAGCTAAGCAGTGATGAAAGCGAGTTCAAGGAAACTGTCCCCTCTAGGTGGAGAGTCTATTTTGACCCGGGGGAAAAGCTCTGCGGTTACTGCCTGCTGAAAAGGTGTGCCGCTATAAGGTTTGATGCCGCAGTGGAAGCTCTCCTTGGGCCTATCGATAATGAGGTGAGTCCCCCCTACTTTACATCGACATCAGACATCGCTCTTCAATCCTTCAAAGAGCAACTTACTAGTCTGCTGTCAGCCATAGTCGAGGGAAAAGTCGGCGGAGAAGAAATTAAAGGGCATATCGCGAAGTGTGTTGATGCAACGTTCAAGGAAATTGTTGCAACTAAGGATGCGCTACTCCAGATCCCGATGATCGCTAGCCGCCGCGAAAAATTCATGGAAGACAATAGGGAGCTACATGGGAAGCTGGACGAAAAGTTGCTGGACGAGGCGGCCACATTTTATGCTCTCCCGTCTGGAGTCATGTTTAGGATGGCTAGAGGAGAGTTGAGAGCCCTCGAGAGAGTTCTCTCCCGCATACTTGGAAGGGGCGAGCTAACCGTCTACTACGCTATTATAAATGCGGACGCAGACAATATGGGGAATCTCTTGTCGGGTGAGGTCTCAACCCTTCTTAAACTGAGGAAGGATTGCGGAAAAGAGGAGCTGGCAAACGCTGTTTCAAGTTACCTTTCTTCGCTGATATCAGATAAGAAGATCGCCTCAATGCTGAGGAATCTTATCGAAACTGCTGCTGGTAATGAGGAGGCGGAAGAAAAGAAGAAAAAAATGATGCAGGTCCTGAGTGCAACACATGGAAAAGCCACAATGAACGATGTAGAAAAAATCTATAATTTGTTGGAAATGATACTTAAAGAGAGGAGGATCATCCTTTCTCCGGCTTTCCACGTGACGTTGTCGAGAGCCCTCATGGTGTCCGCGCTCAAAGATTGCAGGAAAGTTGAAGAGTTCGCTGGCGTTACAGTATACGCTGGAGGGGACGACCTTCTAGCAGTAGTCCCAGCAAAAAACGGGCTAAGGCTGGTAGCCGAGACGAGAAAACTATTCGAAGGGGAATATGACGGCTTCCACTTGGTGGAACGTGGAGTGGTGGCTGCGATCTCGGACGTCGGAAAGTCCTACTCAGTGGTCTTCGCACACCACATGCACCCACTTCACTCCGTCCTAAGGGCAACACGCCACTCCATGAAGGAAGTTTCGAAAGAAGCCGAGTGGGTGGACGGCGGCAGAGTCAGCAAGAAGGACACTTGTGCTGTCGTCTTCCTTCCAAGGGGAGCAGACAAGGGTGACGAGGCGCTCCTACCCCTCCACTTTAAACAATGCGGGTGGGCTGTGGAGAAGGCGGAAGAACTGGCGGAGAGCATAGTGGAGAGGCGTGTCTCTCACTCCCTGCTGCGTGACATACTCGACGAGAAAAACGCTGAAGCGATAGCTTGGCTGGCGAAAGAAAGAAACGAAGCGGCAAAGCTCCTCATCGAAAGGATAATCAAGCGCAACATGCTCGGAGGACAGCAATCAGAGCTCGCTGAGACGCTCTGCGAAACGTTAAGGACAGTATACAGGCATAAGGAAGAACACGAAGAGAGAACGAGGACGCCCTTAACCATCATGATAACCCGTTCAGCCTCCTTTTACCTAAATGCCCGGTTCAGGTGGTGAGAACGTGGCACTGTCTGGAAGGCTGTTAACGCTGGCTGTGAAGATTGTTGAACCCATGATGTTCAGGGGGCCAGGCGAGTTCACGCCGAAAGCACGCGGACCCCAGTCGTCGGCCGTAAGCCAGCTACTCCCATCCCCCTCAACCTTTTCGGGAATGTTGGCCACCGCGTTAATAGACTCTGGTCTCGCAGGAAGCCCAAACATGGGAGAGTGGCATAATGAAATAAAGGAAGTCCTCAGCAGCGTCGGAATAAGGTCGGTGAAAGGACCATACATCATAGCGAGAATAAAGGAAAAGGAGGAAATACTCGTCCAATACATGGACAAGCTGGTATCCCTCACCAAGCTCTACGAAAAGCCGGAAGTCCTAGAAGGCGAAGAAGGTGAGGGACTAAACAAGCTAGAGCCAATAACCCCAACATTTACCCCAAAAATCGGAATAGGACTAGACCACATGAGAAAAGCTACCAAGGAAGGGCTCATATACACCGCGACGATGGTGGATTACTCCAAGCTCAGAAAGACCACGCTCGAAAACGGCAAAGAAAAAACAGTAGAGTTACGCCCAGAAGAAGTGCTGATCGCCGCAGACATAAAACTTGAAAACGAAGACGCAATCCGAAGGCTCTCAAACTTGACGTTAAGAATGGGCGGAGAAGGAAGAGTAGTTACAATAAAAATAAGAGACAGGGGCGGACTCGCACAAAAAGTAGCCGAGAAAATTTCTGAGTTACCAGACAACTGGAGCGGAAAAGCCATACTATACATCGCAACCCCATTAATGACCAGAAGCCCGCCGACAGAACCTACAAACTGGGAACACACCAAGGGAGGGCACTTATACCCTGGCGCTCCACCAGCTAAAAGCGGAAGATGGATAACAATAAAAGCGGAACCGTGGGGTGCGGGATACAGGGCGAGAATATCGGCTAGAAAACCAGTCTACACAATGATACACCCAGGATCAACAATACGACTAGAAGAAGCAACGAAAGAACAGCTAAAAAACATGTTCGAAGAACCAGAAATACTGCCAGAACAAATAGCCACATACATAGGATACGCGACAACAATACCGGTTCCGCTAAAATAAGTTAGACAAAAAACCAAGCTGGATCTAATGCCCCGACATAGGATCCGAATAAGAAAGGATTCAAGTGGATAAAGAAAATTAATGATGACGAGTGGAAGGAGCATAATAGCCGGCTGTTCCGCCGTGTTTGTCACTTTTAGCTGTGTTTTTCAAAGAAAGGTTAAAATAAACTGTCGTTAAAGAGGGTAGCTCAAGGGGAAGAGTGATGATGGCTAGGTCTAGTGACAGTTTCAGGAAGACCGTTGAGATTCTCCGTATACTGAGCCAGTACAGGAAGCCGGTGGGCTCGACGGTTATTAGGGAGGAGCTGAAGAAGAAGGGTTTCCTTTTGAGTGAGAGGGCGGTGAGGTATCATCTTCAGCTTCTGGAGAAGGAGGGCTTCGTCGAGGGCCATGAGCGGAGCGGGAGAACAATAACTAGGAAGGGACTGGAGGAGCTGAATAGAGTCCTAGCCGCCCAGAGGCTTGACTTCGTCGTAACCCGCTTCCTCTCCTTGGCGTACTCTGTGACTTATAGGCCGGATGCAAAGACGGGGGTTGTTGTGACGAACGTCTTCCTCATAGACAAGGACTTTCATGAGCGAATGCTGGAGACGGTTAGGGTTCTCTGGGATAGGGATCTGCTCCCCGCACCCTACATTAAAGTGCTGGACGAGGAAGAGGAGTACAACGAGGTTTCTGTCCCGGAGGGCGAGATAGCGTTCTTCACCGTCTGCGACTTGACGATAGATGGGGTTCTCATCCACTCCGGTATCCCCGTTATATTCAAGTATGGCGGCCTCGTGCAGGCTGTGAACTATAAGCTCATCCGCTTCGTGGAGCTTATCTCCTACGAGGGAACAACAATACCGCCGCTCGAAGTCTTCGTGCGAAGCAATCAGACATCGATAATGAGCGTTCTAGAGACAGGGTCGGGCATGCTGCCGGCAGTCTTGAGGGAGATTCCGGCGGTGGCGAGGGAAAAAACTATCGAAACGCTCTCAACACTGAAGAGCAAGGGGTGGAGAGGAATACTGGTTGTAGGAAACCCAAATGAGCCCGTCTTAGGCGTACCCGTGCCCATGGACAGGTTTGGCCTATCCATGATCGGCGGAATAACCCCTGGGGCAACGCTCAAAGAGCAGGGTGTGAACGTTGAAGCATTCGCCCCCCATTGCCTACTCGACCTCAAAGAAATGAAGAAAATATAAAAGGGTTTATTGGTGCCACTTTGCCCCCGTTCTCCATAAAATGAGGTGGCTGCATGTTTTCCTACTCATTGACGGCTGAGGGCGCTGTCCTCAACGCTTTAACCGCGGGCCTTTACACGTGGCTCATGACTGCCCTCGGATCTTTCGCCATAATTCCCTTCAAAAAAATTTCCGAAAGAGTTCTGAGCGGCATGCTTGGGCTTGCCGCCGGGGTTATGGTTTCGGCCAGCTTCTGGTCGTTGCTGGTTCCGTCTGTTAACCTCGCAACGGGCTCCGGCAATTCGTGGCTTCCGGTAATAGGGGGCTTCTTCCTAGGTGGCGCGCTCATAAGGCTCCTTGACTTAACAGTGCCCCACATAAACTACGGAGTAGAGAGAGCGGAAGGGCGGAGCGTTACGTGGAACAAAAATATCCTCCTCGTCTTGGCTGTGACGCTCCATAACATACCTGAGGGGCTCGCCATGGGGGTAGTGTTTGGAGGGGTAACAGTCACGCTTAACATTTCCACCTACAGCTTAGCTCTAGGGGCCGTCGAGCAAGCCTTCTCATCGTTAAGCCAAGGGCCATCTCTCGCCTCAGCAGCCGTCCTCACCCTCGGAATAGGGCTCCAAAACACCCCCGAAGGATTCGCGGTATCTATGCCTCTCCGCGTTGAAGGGCTCTCGACTAAAAAGAGCGTCTTTTACGGTCAGTTCTCAGCAGTCGTGGAGCCTATCTTCGCCGTCGTGGGGGCAGCGGCGGTGCTGGCGGTGACCCCAATACTCCCTATCGTTATGTCCCTCGCAGCGGGCGCTATGCTCTTCATTTCGGTTGAGGAGCTCATACCCGAGTCGCAGAAAAACCCCGACCTTGCAACCTTAAGCTTCATGTTGGGCTTCGCAGCCATGATGCTCCTTGACATCGCATTCACGGTGTGAAAGCTAAAAGTTGGGAAAAAAGGGTTAAAGGGCGCTTAGCGAGCCACAGCTTCTCCGTCCAGTATTCTTTCCGCCTCCTCTCTGTAGGCGTCCATGACGTAGGGTATTCCTGAAATCTTTGCTGCCTCCTCTGTTAGAGCTATAAGGTCTTTGCGTGAAACCATTGAGAGCTTGAAGTTCCTGCTTCCAGCCATCAGCTGCTGGAGTCCAACCTTGAACTTCTGGCAGAAAGTGTAGACTCCTATGGCTCCCAGTGGCATCTTCTTAACTTCTTCTCCGTACTTCGCCCTTAGCTCTTCGTAGGTGACGAAGATCTCCTCAACAGTGTTCCCGTACTTGGCGACGTTCTTAGGCAAGTCTCCTTCCTCAAGCCACTTTCCAATGTTCTTCCCGACCATTCCGGGTATCATGAGCGCCCTCCCCATGCAGACCGCCTTCACGTAGGGCGCGCCCATCGCTATTGCCTTGAAAACTCCGTCCTCCGTTGAGAAGCCTCCAGCCATAGCTATGTCTGGAACACGGAAGCCCTTCTCCTCAAGCCTCCTGCAGAACTGGTAGGTTAAAGCCTCAAGATAAAAGGTCGGAATCCCCCACTCGTTCATCATGGGCCACGGGCTCATCCCTGTTCCACCCGGGGCTCCGTCCACCGTTATTAGGTCAAGCTTCGCCTCAGCCCCGTACCTGAGCGCCATGGCTAGGTCGACGGCTGAGTATGCACCGGTCTTCAGCGTCACCCTCTTAAAGCCAAGGTCCCTAAGCCTGTCGACCTCCTCCATGAAGGACTCGTAGTTCACGAAGCCCAGCCTCGAGTGCCTCTCGAACTCCTTGAGCTCCCCCTTCCTAAAGGCCTCTTGCACCGCAGGGTTCTCAGGGTCGGGCAGAACTATGTAGCCTCTCCTCTTGAGTTCCAGCGCCCTCTCGAGCGAGTTAACCTTTATCTCGCCACCAATGCTCTTAGCCCCCTGCCCCCACTTGAGCTCTATGGCTTCAAGCTCATGTTTGCTCGAAACGTACTCCGCCACGCCAAGCCTTGTGTCCTCGACGTTCATCTGAACGCGCAGCTCCCCGTACCCCTCATAGTACTTCTTGTAGATCTCTATCCTGCGATCCATGTCAGGCGACTTTTTAACCTTACCTTTGGCGTCGACCTCCAGCTGCGGGTCGACGCCGCAGACGTTCTCGCCGCAGACTATCGATATGCCCGATATCGCGGCGCCAACAGCGAAGTGATCCCAGTTTCTCCGCGCTATCTCCGTCGAGCCGAGAGCCCCCATAAATATGGGGATAAGCATCTTAACTTTGCTACTCCACCCGTACTCAGTGCTCACGTCGACTCTGGTGAACACTGCCTCATCTGGGCCAACATTACCGTCGAGACCCTTAGCTCCCCAAGCGTATCCCTGAATGTTGATGTGTGAGTAGTCTACGGGGTACTCTTTGCGTCCTCCAGCAGTTATCTCGCCGTAGGGCTGAGGGTAAAGCATCTCTCTTCCCCTGAAGGACGCCATCCAGATGTCGCATCCGCCTCTGCACCCGTCGACGCACCTCGAGCAGATACCGGACATTGGGACGACGTCCCTTGAGCGGTTAAGCGTCCCCAAAGCCTCGTCAGCGTTTGGCCGTCTTAAGTTACCCATACTTACACCTCACACTACGAGTCTTCTAGTGTCCTCCTTCTGAGGGTATATTTAAATTTTTCGGAAATTAATTTCCGATGATGCAGCGGTGTGAGCCCCGATAACCTTTAAAGGCTTACATTCTAAGTTCGTCTCTAAGCCATGAGAGGGTCGTCTTAAGCCTTTCATCGAGCTCCGCCGCCAGCCGCCTTGAAACTTCGAAGTGCATTAGCCCCCTAAGCTTGAAGAGCTTCTCGTCGAAATGAGCTAGCGTCTCCGTTAAACCTCTCCCTGTCTGAGAGCCGTGTTCGAAAGCCCTAAGAAGTCCGACTACGCCAAGAGCGTCAAGCTTGTCCGCGTCGCTGAGAACCTTAGCCTCAACGCTTAAAGGCTCAACTTTCACCGCCCGGGCGTAGCTGTAACTGTGATACTCGACGGCGTTAACCACCAATCTGACAAGCTGCTCCTCACACCCTAACTCCACAAGAAAACCTCTAGCTATGAGGGAAGAGTAGTAGGCGTGAGGCTCCCCGAGAGGCCTACCAACATCGTGGAGGTAAACTGCTAGTTCTAAGAGCGCACGGTCAACGCCTCCAACCTCGCCGGCTATGACTTCGGCATGCCTCATAACTCTCTCAACGTGTGGGTAGCCATGTGAAAAACCACCACCGAGCAGTTTCCGGGCCAGCTCCCTAGCCTCTTCAACTACCACACTCACCACCAACCGAACAAAACCCGCATATTACATGAAGGCAGCTTAAAGGAATACGCTTCACAATTAAAAAGATTTGTAGCCCGGGCTTCGTAAGCCCCAAAAGTAGGGCGATTTGGAGGGAGATGCAAGCGCTCTGGGCGTTATAGTTGAAGACGCGGCGCTCTTGCCGAGTGTAGGCTTTTGCTTTCCTGTGTGGCTTCGGCTTGTGGGAGAATCGTTTGTTCGTTGAGGGGAAAGAACGGTTTTTAATTGTCTGGGGGTTGAGGGATTAGTTGGATAAGGCTTTAAAGGGATGTTTTGTGGAGTTTAGAGCCCCTATCATGTATGCCTTTAGAGCTATTTCGCGGGTTTTAAATGTTCTAGGTGGTTTAGGATGGAGGAAGACGCACAGTGGGCGAGCGTGCTCGAGGCTAGAGGTTTGAGGCAGCCACACATAAAAATACTTTCTTTGCCCGTGGACAAGTTGCTCGAAAAGTTTGGGGAGCCTCGTGTCCGTGGTGCTTTACGGCTCGGCGGCTAGGGGGGAGGCTAGGCGCGACAGCGACGTGGACTTGTTGCTCGTAGTTAGGGGTTTGCCGAGGGGCGCCTTTAAGAGGCAGGAGCTCTTCATTGAGGTTGAGGACTCGTTTCGTGTCGATATTGAGGAGGCCGAGAAGCTGGGATACCATGTCGACTTTTCACCCATACTGAAAAAGCCGGAGGAGGCTGAAAGAATTTTCCCCTCTACTTGGACATGGCGGAGGACGCTGTCATACTCTTCGACAAGGACGGTTTTTTTTGAGGTGGCCTGAGGCGGCTCGGGGAGAGGCTGCGGGAGTAGGAGCTGAAAGAATAAGGCATGGAAAATCATGGTACTGGAGGCTTAAGAAGGACTACAAGTTCGGAGACGTGATAGAACTATGAGGAACACATCGATGGAAGGTCATACTCAGGCAGGCTGAAGAGAAGTTGCACCACGCCAGGGAAACGCTGGATCGCGGAAACTACGCGTACGTCGTGAGGCAGTGTCAGGAAGCTGTTGAGTTCTCCTTGAAGGCAGCCCTAAGATTTGCCTGTGTGGAGCCACCAAAGTGGCATGACGTTGGACCAATACTCAAAAGGGAATCTTCAAGGTTCCCAGACTGGTTTCAGGCAGAAATAGCAACTCTATCAAGGTACTCTAGAGTTTTGCGCAGGGAGAAGGGAGCCAGCTATTTATGGCGACGAGGAAACTGGAGCGGCGCCGGAAGAGTTTTACGAAAAGGAGGACGCCGAGGACGCTTTCCAAAAAGCGGAATACGTCTACTTGGCTGTCAGCAGACTAATCGGCGTCAAACATATTTAATTTGCAGCAAGCTCTTTGCTCATTTCTCGGCCGTTTTTACCTTTTAACCGTTTTTGGTGTCTTAAGGCGGATTGGTTGAGGTTTTGTGTTGTTTCATGGTGTGACTTAAATCATTTTCCGGCTTCTTCGTGGTTTTTGGGCGGCTGTGAAGCTGTGACGCTGTTCTTTGGTTGCATGTTGTGCTTTCGTCTTTTAAGTTTTCATACGACTTGGTAATACTTTTTCAGTAAAATTTAATAATAGTTTGAGGGGAGGTTATGTTGAGGTGTCCGTATGCCTAGGATAGTCATGGTAGGCTACCAGTTGCGCCCGAGCCTTGTTTCAGCTACTCAGAGAGTTAAGAAAGAAGTTGAAGGCTTCGACTTCAGGTTCTTTAAGTCCTATGACGTCGACAGCGGGCTGGTGAATGCGGAGGAGTACGTTAAGGCTCTTAGGGGCGCCGACGTCGTCCTCGTCGACCTTAGAGGAGGAGACAAGGCGGTTCCCCTGACTGTTCAAGCTTTAAAGGACGCCGACAACACTATCGTCTGCCTCGTCGGCGGATCAAGGGAACTCATTAATCTTACCCGCATGGGGAGCTTCTCCTTTTCCAAGTTCTCATCCATGAGGGAAAACCCGGTCATGAGAAGGTTCTTCAAGGGGACACCTGACTATGCGCAGATAAAAAGGATGCAGGAGAGGTTTGAGAGGCTTGGCAAGGCTCTGCCACTCGGAATGCTGAAGCATGCGAGGAACTTTGCCCTCATCTTGAAGTACTACGACCACCCTTCAGAGGAAAACTATTATAACATGTTCCTTCTGCTGCTGAGAGAGTACTGTGGTGTGAAGGCGAGGGAGCCTGCGCCGCCCATCACAATGCCCAGCATAGCTGCCCAGAACCTTTCGACGGGAAAGTTTTATGAGTCGCTCGAAGACTACCTATCTGAGTACCCCTACGCCGGCAGGAGGCTCGTGGGCATATACCACTATGGAGGATACCACTATGACCAGACTCTTCCAGCAGTCAAAATGCTCGCCGAGAAGCTTGAAACTAAGGGGCTCGGCGTCATACCAGTGTTCTCTTCAGACCTGAGATACCACCTTGGGATCGAGCGCTTCTTCTTCAAGGACGGCGGCCCAGTGGTGGACTGCGTCGTCGACCTCTTATGGTTCAGGCTTGCAGGGGGGCCGGTAGGCGGAGACCACAGTGAGTCGCTAAGAGTCCTCTCCCGGCTTGGAGTGCCCCTCGTTCACGGGGTTCTCATGTCGTCTAGGAGCGTTGAAGAGTGGCTTGAGTCGAGGGACGGCGTCCCGCCGGTAGAGACCGTCACAACGGTCATACTTCCAGAGCTGGATGGAAGGTGCGAGCCCATACCGCTTGTCGGGCCTGTGAAAAAGCATTTCATGGAGGCAGCGGTTGACGAGTATGTTCCCATAGAGGACAGGGTTGAGAAGGTTGCTGATAGAGTTACAAGTTGGGTTAAGCTCAGGGTTAAGCCTAACAGCGAAAAGAAGGTTGCCATCATACTTTACGACTACCCTCCAGGGGAGGAGAACCTCGGTAAAGCCTCCTACCTGAACACGATGGAGAGCGCCGCCCGCATCCTCAAGGGAATGGCTGAGAGAGGCTTCAGGGTTGAAGCAAATGTTGAGAGCGGGGAGGACGTCAAGAGGCTTCTGCTGGAAAGCGGAGTGGTGAACTCGGGTGAGTGGGTTCTAACACCTGAAAAAGCAGCGGCGATGCCAAAGGTGTCCGTTGAGGAGTACGCGAAATGGTTCTCGAGGATCCCAGAGGAAGCTAGGAGAAAGGTTATCGAAAGTTGGGGTGAGCCTCCTGGAGACATAATGGTCTACATGGACGGGCTGCTCGTTCCCGGGGTTCTGCTCGGCAACGTGTTTCTAGGAGTCCAGCCCTCACGAGGGATCCATGAGAAAGGGAAGCATTACCATAAAAGGGATCTGCCGCCACACCACCAGTACTTGGCGTTCTACTACTGGCTGAGAAATGTTTTTGGCGCCGACGCAGTGATCCACCTTGGAACTCATGGGACGCTCGAGTTCCTCCCGGGCAAAGATGTGGGGTTGTCGAGCAAGTGCTTCCCCGACGTGATGATCGCAGATATGCCAAACATATACGTCTACGACGTCGTGAACGCGTCTGAGGCATCTATAGCGAAGAGGAGGAGCTACGCCGTTATAGTTAATCACGGTTCCCCCCCAGTGTCGGTGAGCGGGCTTCACGGCGGCTTCTCCGAGCTCGAAAAGCTCGTGCTCCAGTACTTTGATGCAGCCCAGTTCGGAGGGAGGAGAGCAAAGGAGGCGGAGAAAAAAGTGCTGGAGGAGGCTGAGAAGTACGGTTTGAGAGGAAGCGTTGAGGAGGTTTACGACGCCTTGATGGAGTACAAGAGGAGCCTTATCCCAAAAGGTCTATATGTGCTGGGCGAAAGAATGGGAGAAGACGAGAAGCTGAACTACTTGACCTATGTGGCGAGGTACGACAGGGGGAGAATCAGGAGCCTTCACAGATCTATAATGGAGGCGAAAGGACTAAGTTACGATGAAGCCTTGGAGAAGCCCTACTTGAAGGTTAACGGAGAAACATACGCAGAAGTGCTTGAAAAGGTTGAGGGCGAGGTGAGGGAAGCTATACGGAGGTTTGTGCTTGGAGGTGATAACCCTCCAGCCAGGATTAGCGGGGAGATAGCATACCTGAGGGAGGTCGCGGGCAGGATTGAAGCTTCGAGGGAGCTGAGCTCCCTGTTAAGCGCATTGGAGGGGTGCTTCGTCGAGCCCGGGCCTGGAGGAGATCCTGTTAGAAGTCCCGAGGTCTACCCGACGGGTAGGAATACCTACCAGCTTGACCCATCGAACATTCCGTCTGAGGTCGCTTGGGAAAGGGGCGTCAGGATAGCGGAGGATTACTTAGAAAGTTACTATAGGAAGAACGGAAAGTGGCCTAGGTCTGTCAGTGTTGTCCTCTGGGCTTTTGAGACGATGAAAACTGGTGGAGAAACGCTGGCGGCAATATTCCACCTGCTGGGAGTAAAGCCTGTCTGGAAGAGCGTTTACGTCAGGGAACTGGAAGTCATGCCTCTAGAAAAGCTTGGAAGGCCTAGGATAGACGTCGTTGTGACTATCTGCGGCATATTCAGGGACACGTTTTACAATATGGTTGAGCTCCTCGACCAGGCTTTCAGGAAGGTTGCGTCCCTCGACGAGCCTGAGGAGCAGAACTTCGTCAAGGCGAACTCGAAGGAAGGCAAACTCTACAGGGTTTTCGGCCCACCAGAGGGCGAGTACGCAACTTCTATGACGAGCCTAGTGGAATCGTCGTCTTGGAGGAGCGAGGCAGACCTCGTAAGGGCCTACGTTGACAGCATGAGGTATGCTTACGGCGACGGCTTCAGGAGCGTCGAGGCTGAGGACGAGTTCAAAAGGCTCCTCTCAAAGGTAGACGTCGTCGCACAGGTAAGGGACACGGTCGACTACGAGGTAACGGATCTAGACCACTACTACGAGTTCCTAGGGGGGTTGACGAGGACCGTTGAGGAAGCTAAAGGCGAGAGGCCCCTTGTACTAGTTGCTGACACGACGAAGGAGAGAGTTAAGGTGGAAGCAGCTGAGTCAGCTGTAAGGCGTGGCGTTGTAACTCGGCTGACAAACCCCAAGTGGCTCGACTCCATGCTCGAGTCAGGCTTCACGGGGGTAGCCAAGATAGCTGACAGGATAGAGTACCTTCTAGGCTTAGCCGCAACACTTGGAGGCGTAGAAGACTGGATGTGGAACTTGGCGGCGCAAAACATAGTCTTCGACAAAGAGAGAAATGAGAAAATGAAGGAGGAGAACCCGTGGGCCTTCATGAAGGCGGTCAGCCGCCTACTTGAAGCCAACAAGAGAGGATACTGGAAAGCTGACCAGGAAACCATCAAACGACTAGAAGACGAATACATGTCAGTCGAATACATGCTTGAGGATTAGCTAACATAAACCTGCATCTTTTTTACATGACCCCCTCGGGCTGCCTTTGATCAAATAATAAAGCTTCCATTTTGAAGGTGAATTTTAACATTATCCAAAGGCATCTCATAAAACAAAATATCTTTACCAGAATATTTACCAACAAATTTATTAAAAAAGAATGATAGATCGAGTGATGAACATGTATGCTTGAACCTCCTAATGGGGGGGTTGGGTTGAGGGTTGTTGTGGTTACTGTAGGCGCTTCTCTACTATTCTAATTATTGTGCAAGGAGGGGGATTCAACAGGCGTCTCTACTGGAAAGTGGCAGGGCGGCTGAAGAGCTTGTTGGATACATTAATTCAGGAAGCGGAGCCGACTGGCTTTACAGGGCTTGCGCCGAAACCAACACGCTCGAAAGAATTCTTAAGCAGGGTGACTCGATAATTTTCATCCACTCTGAAACCGAGGAAGGGCGAATATGCGCCGAGGCATTGAAAGCTTTTTACAGTGGGAGGGGGTATTGGGCGGATACTAAGGTAGTGAAGGATTTAAAATACGATGAGCGGCGATTCTCTATCATCGGCCTTCACAGTCTCATTAATATGCTTATAGAAATATTTGAGAGTGAGCGGAGGTCGGGAAATGACGTTGTGCTCGCTGCCACAGGTGGCTTCAAGGCTGAGATGGCCTATGCCACGGTCGCATCCCTCCTCTACGGTGTGGAAGTATACTACATTCACGAGCGGTTTAACGACGTGATCTCCCTCCCCGCGATACCGATATTCTTCAACCCGGACATTTGGATTAAGCATGAGAAAAACATCGAGGAGATCGCTCAGGCACCTAAAACCAAGGAGGAGCTTGAGGAAATGTTCGGAAAGGAAGACCTCAAATACTTCTGGGCCCTGCTTGATGTAGCGGGAGAGGGTCGTTACAGGCTTTCTCCTGTCGGATGGCTCATTTACAGGGTTTTCATCCAAAATAACA
>Ga0105158_1000017_pt1 | contig 71907 bp, 78 predicted proteins | sample LHCtaG_FD_81567 | JGI IMG/M metagenome (GOLD analysis project Ga0105158, IMG submission 81567) | Hot spring microbial communities from Little Hot Creek, USA to study Microbial Dark Matter (Phase II) - LHC4sed_matched | ecosystem: Environmental > Aquatic > Thermal springs > Hot (42-90C) >...
CTTGTGGCTGAAGCAACCTCAACCGTGGAGGCAACCGTCGGGATTCCCCAATCCCAAAATGTTTTCCCCAACTGATCCTTGCTTCTCCTTCTGAAGTGCTCCACAGCAGACCAGCTGGTTCCACCTGCACCGCCAACGTCTATCGCCTTCACGCCCGCTTCCTCGAGAAGGATTGCCTCCTCCAACGCTACTCCGCAGCCAGTCTCCTTAACCATTACTGGCACGTCAATCGCCTCAGTGATCTGTTTTAAACGATTTAGAACTCCTCGAAAAGTCGTTTCCCCCTCAGGCTGGATAGCTTCCTGTAGTGAGTTTAGGTGTACTGCTAAAATGTCGGCTTCTACCATAGAAACTATTTCTTCAAGTTCCTTTACACCATAGCCTTTAACCAGTTGTGGGGCACCTATGTTAGCGATCTTGAGAGTTGTCGGCGCCTTTTTCCTCACCACAGAGAAGGTCTCCCGCATACTTGCATCCTCTATGGCGGCCCTTTGCGACCCGACGCCTATCCCTATTTCAAACTCCTCAGCGAGCGAGGCTAAGAAGGCGTTAATTTCTCCTCCCTTACGTGTTCCTCCTGTCATGGCTGCAATTATTATTGGTGCCTTCAATCTTTTACCGAAGAGGTTTATCTCCAAGGTTACTTCATCAAAGTTGATGTCGGGAATTGCACAGTGAACAAATTCAACATCTTCAAATCCCGCAGATTTGAGAAATTGGACATTTTTCCTAAGACAAATTTCTATGTGCTCCATCTTTCTCTCCTTGGTCTTAGTAGGGTGATCCAAACATTATCACATCCCGTTATGGTTTTACAAGTGTTCCAACTTTTCCACCTAAAAGCGCCCGTAAAACGTTTCCTGCTTTCAACGCGTTCATCACAACTACCTCAATTCCCACGGATGTTATCGCGATGATCTCCTGCAGCTTCCCCCTCATCCCGCCTGTAACATCCACTCCATTTGAACCACTAGACTGCATAGTTATCCTTTCAAGCTCGTCGCGCGTCAGCTCCCCAAACGGTTTCGCCCCTGTCTTCTTTGGGTCTGAGGGGCATATGCCATCAACGTCCGTACCGAACACTATTTTCGATGGAGATAAGAGCGCTGACAGGCGTGAAACTATTTGGTCGCCTGAAAGTATGGAGAACCCTTTCTCCTCATCAAGAACAGCGTCACCCCACAAAACCGGGGTGACTCCCATCGCCAATGCTTTTTCAATGATTCCAGAAAACATTGTAGAAATTCTTCCTCCTTTCTGCAGAGTGATTGCCGATGGCTGCAAAGGTAAAGCTGAAACGCCTGATGCTTGAAGGTTCTCTATAATCACGTCGCTAAGCCTTCGCATTGCCTGAACAGTCTCCACGAACCCTATGAGCTGAGCTTTTTCCCTGAATCCTTGGTGGATACCGTACCTTTGAGCTACAGGGTGGCCGAAGGAGCCTCCACCATGAACGATGACTAGTGGTGGGCATCCGGACTTGATGGCGGTGGCCACCTCTTCAGAAATACGCCTTATAATCTTTCTTCTTATTGAGAAGGGTTTGCTCTTATCTGTCACCACGCTTCCGCCGATCTTCAGTATAATAGGCTTCAGCATGGTCACCTCATCGCTACCGTTCTTTTTAAACGTCCGACTCGATCCTAACCCCCTCCATAGAGATCCCAGTTATTATAGGCGTCCCACCTGCACTTTTTATCGCGTCGGCAACAGCGCTACCTTTATCCCTCGACGTCAATGCGACCATGCATCCTCCTCCCCCAGCACCCGTTAGTTTGGCTCCATACGCCCCAACTCCTCTAGCCGCAAATATCAGGTTGCTTAAAGCCTGCGTTGATACCCCTAAAGCATCTAGAAGACCCTGATTAATGTCCATCAGCTCTCCCAAGTCTCTAAGAGATCCTCTCCTTAATAATTGCGCCCCCCTCATCGAAATCTTGCCTATACTCCTTATTATTGGATCCACCATTTCTTTAAATCTCTCTTTTCTCTCACGTACCCTTGCAACCCACTCTCCAGTGTTCCGTCTGACTCCCGTATCTCCTACCACAAGGGGGATATCGCTGCTCAGCTTAATCCTCTTTACCTGTCCACGCCTAAAAACGATGGCAGACCCATGCGTAGCTATAGCGTTATCGACGCCGGACGGCGTCCTATGCACGTCTCTCTCAGCTTCAAAGGAAATATCGTAAATCTCCTTCTTTGAGAGGATTATCCCCTGCAACGAACTTATAGCTACAGTTGCCGCTACAGCCACAGCAGCAGATGATCCCATTCCAGCTCCAGGAGGAATCTCCGACCAGATCTTCAATTCAAAACCATGGCTCAGCCCATACTCCTCTTTGAGGCGGGAAGTAATCGTCCAGATCGGCTTGAAATTTCCAATTTGTGCAGGCTCTTTATCAAGTGCGAATTCAACTTGCGATTGATATTCGCGAGATGAAACACGAACTATGTTGCCTGAATGCGGTAATGCTTCTGCGAAGGCTCTCTTATCGACAGCGACTACGACAGCTGGCTCTCCATAAACAACGGCGTGCTCACCGAAATAATATCACTTTACCAGGCGCCGACGCGACAACCATAAGGATCACCATGTTACTGAATCTTAACCTTTGCCTCAAATTCCTCAACAGGTACTGTTAGCTCACTTCCTTCCGTTAGCTCGCCTCTTTCCCTCAAAACCTGCCTTGCCAGCAACCAGTAGATTAGGGAAAGAGCTCTTCTCCCCTTGTTGTTTGTAGGTATGCACAAATCAACTTTCGACGTTGAATTATCTGTGTCGCAGAAAGCTATTGTTGGTATACCTGCCTTCTCCGCCTCTATTAGCGCTTGAATATCTGTTCTGGGATCTGTGACGAGCACGACGTCTATATCCATATAGTTTGGAAGGCTGGGGTTTGTGAGCGTTCCCGGTATGAAGCGGCCTGTTACCGCTCTTGCCCTAGTCACCTCTGCAAACTTTTTAGCTGGCTTCTGCCCATAGGTTCTAGTTGAAACAACGAGTACTTTTGACGGTTCGAAGCGGGAAAGGAACCGTGCCGCTATCCTGATTCTTTCATCGGTCTTTCTCACATCCAGAACATAGAGTCCATCTGAGCGAACCCTATATATAAATGGAAGCATCGATTGTGTTTTAACCTGTGTTCCTATGTGAATTCCCGCTGCGAGATACTTGTCGAGCTGTATTAGAAGTTCAACTTCGCTCATCTCGAAGCACCTCTAAAGGTATTCCTCCTCCTTCTTTCTTATTTTTTGCGAGAATGGAAGTATTTCGTCTATCAGGTCGGTGTGGCTCAGGATCATTCGTCTACAACAATACCTCTTTAGATTCATGCTGTCAAGGATGGACTTAGGCTCTTCTCCTTGACGCACTCTCCTAGCGTACTCCTCCCATTTATCTGCGATAAGTGCACCACATGTAAAACACCTAATAGGTATCATCAAACTTTGGAACCTCCAATGAACATAATATGGTTTCACCTATAACTTTTCTGTCTCCTAGCTCTAGCTCCACGTCCTCCAAACTTTTTGGGCTCCTTTCTTCGCGGGTCAGAAACGAAAATCTTCGCGTCGTAATCCATCATTAGCTCCCTGAGTTGAGGGTTATCAGAATATTCAAGGAGGCCCCTAGCGATGGCTGTCCGTGCAGCCTCCGCCTGCCCCATAAAACCGCCGCCTTTTACATCAACATCTATATCAACTGCTTCAGCTACTTCACGCGCCAGTACAAGTGGCTCGGAGATCTTCAGCCGGACAACGTCCGGCTTGATTAGTGGCAGTGGAATATTATTTATTCTGACTCTTCCTTTTCCTGGCCTCACAATGGCCCTAGCTATCGCTGTTTTTCTCTTACCGCTTGTAACAACAATTTTGGCTTGAGCCTTTCTTACTTTGCTCACGGCCATTACCTCCGCATGCCCCAACCTAACTCACGAGAAATGTCCCCAATACGGATAAACTTGGCCTCAACCTTATCGCTTACATGCGCATCCGGTATCGTCTGCGCGTTAACTCCTGAAAGAAATTCGGGGGTGCCTATGTATACCCTCAAACGCTTATATGCTTCTTTTCCTCGCGTCTTCTTCCACGGCAGCATTCCTCTGATTGTCCGTCTAACTAGCATGTCGGGTCTTCTATGGTGTATTGGTCCTTTCCATGGAGCGGTAAGCGTCCTTATCCTGAGGAATTTCTTGTATCTTTCTATGATGAATCTCGGATTTCCCGTCACTACAGCCTTCTCAGCGTTTATTACTGTGACACGTTCCCCGTTAAGAAGGTGCTTCGCTACAACGCTAGCCATCCTGCCGAGAACTAGGTCGGTCGCATCAATAACGATCGAGTCCTCCACGTCTCTCACCTTCATGTAATTATTTTAACATTGCTACCTTTAGGGTTCCTTTTCATGAGCTCATTAATCGATATACATTCTCCTCCAGCGTTCCTTGTTTTCTCTATAGCTGCCTCAGAAAATGAAAGAGCCGCTATGCAGAGCTTGTGGTTAAGAACCCCTGATCCGAGCACTTTACCAGGGACAACTACAATGTCTCCATCTTTAGTGTGTCTGTTTATCCTCGAAAGATTAACTGCAACTCTACATCTTCTACTCCTTCTCAGCCTTTCAGATATATCCTTCCAGATCCGTGCCCTCTCGGCCTTTGCCATTTTTTCGAGGGCAACTATTAATCTTCTAACATTGGGATCTGTTGGCCCAGTAACCTTCAATGTGCTTCCTCCCTAACTGCTATAGGCACGCCTTCCGCTAAATCAGAGAGCTTCTTTAAAAGTATATTGATTGCTACACGAACTATTTCGCTTGGGGGAAGCGCTCCTGTAGATTCAATGTTAAAAATGAAAGACTTGTCGTCCCAAGACACTTTCACAGCGTCGAAGCGGCAAACTTCTTCACAAGATTTACATAGTGAGCAGTCAAGAATGTTCTTTACGACCAATCTTTCCCCCTCGACCGCTAGAACTCCCTTAGGGCAAAAAGACACGCAATCACCACACCTAATACACTTTTCTTCTTTGATCTCCAGAATCGGCATGTACTTGTATGCGCACGTTGAAACCGGCTGCCATTTGGCATGAACCTTGCCCTTCCCCAATCTAGCGTGCGCCTCCAAAACTATCCTCTGACCCCTAGCCATCTTCGCAATAGGTATATTGCCGCTGACCGGACGAACAACAGGGTCCTGAGACTGTAGATCGCTTGAATAAACGATAACTCCCTCTTCCTCTGCATTTTTTTCCAAGGTAAGCGTCAAAGTGCACTTGATGCACCCCTCCCCCCTACATTCACACTCCTCGGGCAAAACATAGCTTTCAAGGTCTGTTACGAGCGGGATAAGTCCCAGCCTATGCGCCAGCATTTCATCGAAGACAGGGGAAGTATTTTCGATTATTATCACTTCGTCAATGGCCATTGACGGAACCTCTGCTAGCATCACTCTGCGGAGTGCATTAGCTATGGAAACATCCACCCCCTCTAAAACAAAGCGAAGCTCGTTTCCCTCTAACTTAATTATCTTGACATTCAAAAAATCACCACCAAAAAGGGAGAGTTAAACTCTGCGTCCTCTTCTCCCGCCGGGTGGCCGGGTTCCGTCATGTGGAATAGGTGTTACATCCTCTATTCTTCCTATTCTTAGCCCTGCTCTAGCCAGTGCTCTAATCGCTGCTTGCGCCCCTGGTCCAGGGGTCTTTGGTCCGTGACCACCAGGCGCTCTCACCTTGATGTTAATCCCAACGATACCTTTTTCCATGGCTTCTCTAGCGGCCCTGAAAGCTGCTTGCATTGCGGCGTAGGGTGAAGATTCTTCTCGGTCCGCTTTAACGATCATTCCTCCACTATATCTCGCTATAGTCTCAGCTCCTGTGAGATCAGTTATTGTGATTATAGTGTCGTTAAATGAACTGTAGATGTGAGCAATACCCCATTTCGCCTTTTTTTTCTCTTCAGCCTTTCCACTACTCATATTTTCACCATCTTATCTTCTCTTTACTCACGTTCCCGCCAGTGCCTTACGCATAGGGTGATCGGTATTCTTGAGGGGCGATGTAGGGGCATAGTCAATCATACCCTCGCTCGCCCTATCCACGATGTAACCTGGGCACGTCACTCTTCTTCCAGCTATCGCTATATGTCCGTGCTTTATAAGTTGCCTAGCTTGATGGACGGACTTGGCAAGCCCCTTCGCTGCTACGAGTGTTTGCAGTCGTCTTTCAAGGAAACTTTCAACAGTTAAAGCCAAGACGTCGTCCAGCGTTGCATCAGGAGGCAGTATGCCCCACTTATAAAGCTTATTGGTGATTTCTTTCTTCCGCTTCTCCATTTCTTCTCGCGGCAACGCCATCGCTTTTCGAGCTTTTTCCCTAAAACTACGAAGGAGAGCTTGAACTCTCCACAGTTCCCGCTTATTTCTCAGTCCATACTTACCTACTAAAATTGTCTCCTTGTGAAGGCGCTCCTTATCCCAAAGCTTACGCGGAGTAACATACTTCTTTTTCGACCTTTTTATGTCGCCCATATTAGAAGCACCCTTTTCACTTCTTTTTCTTATGGACGCCTACAGTTCGTCCTTTACGGCCGGTAGTCTTCGTTCTTTGTCCTCGAACTTTTAATCCAAGAGCGTGACGCACACCCTTCCAGCACCTAATCTTCTTCATAAGTTCTATGTCATTCTTAACAACTAACAGCAAATTAGAACCAATAAGGTGAAGATCCTTACCTGTGTCTAGATCTTTACGGCGATTAACCATCCATGAAGGAATATTAACGGAATCAGGGTTCATCAGTGTTTCCTCTATTTTTTTAACTTCTACCTCTGTTAGGAATCCCAGCCTCTTATCGGGATCCATGTTTAAAGCTATCAGAACGGCGCGCGCCATCCGTGCACCTACTCCCTTTATTTTAGTGAGCGCGTGCTCTAACCTGTTACTTCCATCTATGTCCGTTCCTGCAATTCTAACTATATGCCTGTAGCTTGCAGTCGACAAGGTTCACACCTTTTCAGCCTTAGAGAGGAGACTGTATAATCGTTAAATAAACTTTACGTTCTCCCAAAGTTGAATAATTTATGCGGACACATATTTAAACTCATTTTGATTTTTTAAAGGTGACGTGCAGTTGTCGGTGTCCAGCTTGAAGGCAGTCGTGCTTTTCAGCGGTGGAAAGGATTCGAGTTTGGCTTTGCTGTGGGCAATTAACCGCCGACTAAAAATTGAAGCGCTTGTGTCTATAATCCCGTATAGGGAAGACAGTTACATGTTCCACGTGCCAAATGTTAAACTAACAGAGTTGCAGGCAAAAGCTGCTCGTCTTCCCTACATTTCTTTTCCCTCATATGGGCTGAAGGAGGAAGAAGTGCTGGAACTTGAGAAACTGCTTGAAAAAATCGATGTCGACGTAGTGGTTTCGGGGGTTATTTCAAGTGTGTATCAGAAAAATCGCATAAGTGAAGTCTGTGCAAAGTTAGGGTTAGAGAGCTTGACGCCGCTCTGGCATGCAAACGAAACCTTATTGCTCCTAAACCTTGTAAACTCTGGGTTTGACGTGAAGTTTTCTGGGGTTTATGCTTTGGGCTTCACGCGTAATTGGCTTGGAAGGAAGTTAGATCATAGTGTAATCGCTGACCTAATCCTTCTTAAGAAAAGGTATGGGATCAGTATTGCGGGCGAAGGAGGAGAATATGAGACGGTAGTCTTGGACGCTCCATTCTTTAAGAGTAGAATTGTGATTATCGAGTCAGAAACGTGCTGGGATGGTTCCCGAGGGCAATTCTTAATTAAAAAGGCTGAGTTAATGGAGAAAAGGAGCGTGGAAAAATGATCACAAAGGAAGTCGTGGAGCACGTTGCATGGTTGGCTAGAATAAAACTTTCAGAGGAGGAAAAAGAAAAGTTTGCACGTCAGCTAAGTAAAATACTCGAGTACTTTAACATGATAAGTAATGTCGACACGTCCAACGTGGAGCCGACGTTCCACGTGGTGGAACTCCACAACGTTTTCCGCGACGACGAGGAGAAGGAATCTCTCCCTCAAGAAGTAGTTCTGAAAAGTGCACGTGAAAGTGAAGACGGCTTCGTTAAAGCTCCGAGAATACTCTAAAGAAGGGTGTATAGAATTGCATCTTAACAGTTTAACATGCCATGAGCTCGTCGAGATGATTAAGGCACAGACTGTTACAGCTGAGGAAGTAGTTGAGCATGTTTTCAGACGTATAAGTGAAGTGGAGGGTAAAATAAACGCCTTCATATCCACTTTCAACGAGTCTGCTCTAGATAAGGCGAGGGAAATCGACGAGAAAATTAGAAGGGGGGAAAGCGTAGGGCTTCTCGCAGGAATCCCCGTGGCTGTTAAAGACAATATATGCACTCGTGGAAAGCTCACAACGTGCGGCTCGAAAATGCTTAGCAACTACATTCCCCCTTACAATGCAACGGTGATAGAGAAAATAGAAGCTGCAGGTGGAATAATAATCGGAAAGACGAACATGGACGAGTTTGCCATGGGAAACTCCACCGAAACCAGCTTTTTCGGTTGTACACGTAATCCATGGGACATTACAAGGGTTCCCGGCGGTTCCTCCGGTGGGAGTGCCGCGGCATTGGCTTCCGATGAAACCATACTTGCTCTGGGAAGCGATACTGGCGGCTCTGTCAGGTGCCCCGCAAGCTTCTGTTCAGTTGTAGGATTAAAGCCGACATATGGACTCGTAAGCAGGTACGGCCTAGTTTCCTATGCGAACAGTTTAGAGCAAATAGGTCCCATGGCTAAGGACGTGTTGGACTGCGCTATGCTTTTCACTGTCATCGCGGGCCATGATCCTAGAGACGGCACGTCTGTTCCACGGCGTCCATGTGACTACACGAAAGCTTTAAACGATGAAATTAAAGGCGTCAAAGTCGGGGTCCTAAAGGAGTTCTTTGCTGTAGGCTTAGATGAACGGGTTGAAAAGTCGGTTTTAAACGCTGTCGGCATATTGGAGGATCTGGGAGCCACATGTGATGGGGCGAGTATTTCCTACTTGGAGTACGCCGTCCCCACTTATTACCTTATAGCGATGTCGGAAGCCAGCTCTAACTTGGCGCGGTTCGACGGTTTAAGATATGGCTTCACGGCAAAATGTGAGGGAGACTGGAACGAGGTTTTTTCCACTACTCGTGGTGAGGGATTTGGAGGGGAAGTGAAGCGCAGGGTGCTCTTAGGAACATTCGCCCTTTCGGCAGGATACTATGACAGGTATTATCTAAAGGCGTTAAAGGTTAGAACGCTGATAAAGAGAGAGTTCGAGAAGGCTCTGTCAAAGTTCGACGTGCTTGTTGCGCCGACAATGCCAATCCTTCCATTTAAAATAGGAGAAGTAATAGACGATCCCCTAGCCATGTACATGATGGATATTGACACGGTTCCGGTAAACCTCGCAGGGGTTCCATCGATTTCCGTACCCTGCGGCTTCGTGGACGGGCTTCCAGTTGGTCTTCAAGTAATCGGCGGATTTTTCGATGAAGAAATGGTTCTCAAGGTGGCGTACGCCTTCCAAGAACACACTAAGTTTAACCTTAAAAAGCCGGAAATTTAGGGGATGAGATAATGGCCACAGGAAGAGACGAAGGTTTGGACGTGAAAATAGGGTTAGAAGTACACGTTCAGCTCACCGCCCTTAAAACCAAGTTATTTTGCGGCTGCTCCGCAAATTATAGGGGGATGCCCCCCAATACGCTCACCTGCCCTATATGCTTAGGTCATCCGGGCACTTTGCCTGTCCTAAACAGGAAAGCAGTAGAACATGCTATGATGGTTGCTTTAGCTCTTAATTCTTCAATCTCACGTCAAATGATCTTTTTCAGAAAGAACTACTTCTACGTAGACCTCCCAAAAAACTTCCAGATTTCCCAGTATGACAAGGCCGGCGGCGTCCCCCTCTCTACCGGTGGGTGGGTTGAGTTCGCTGTCAATGGAGAAAAGAAAAAGGTTAGAATAAGACGCATACAGTTGGAAGAAGACCCGGCGCGTTTAACCTATCCGGGCACCATAACGACCTCTTCCTACACGTTGGTCGACTTCAACAGGGCTGGAGTAGCCCTCCTTGAAATAGTGACCGAACCCGACATGGAAACGCCCGAGGAGGCATACTTTTTCCTTCAGAAGCTAAGGTCAATAGTTGAGCACCTGGGGGTTTCAAGCGAGAACATGCAGGGATCTATGAGATGCGATGCTAACATCTCTATAAAGGGAGGGGCCAGAGTAGAAATAAAAAATATTTCATCTTTCAGAGATGTTCGCCGTGCGCTCCAATACGAGATAATTCGGCAAAAACAACTGTTAAGGCGGGGCGGCGCCGCAAAACAGGAAACTCGCCACTGGGATGAAGACAGACAAATAACCGTCTCCTTAAGAGTTAAAGAAACGGAAAGCGACTACAGATACTTCCCTGAACCCGACCTAGTTCCCGTAAAAATCTCCGAGGAATGGATTAGCGAAGTAGCATCCAAAATGCCCGAGTTGCCAGATGACCGAAGGGAACGCTTCACCTCAGACTACGGAATACCTGAGTACGATGCGACAGTCTTGACCAGCAACAAGAAAATAGCCGACTTTTTCGAGGAGTGCTGCAAACTCTACCCTAACCCCAAAAAAGTCGCCAACTGGATCATGAGCGACCTACTGAGAAACATAAACGAGACAGGGATAGACGTGGCGGAAATGTCCATCACAGCCGAGCAATTCATAGACCTACTCAAGATGATTGATGAGGAGTTGATAAGTGGAAAGATAGCGAAGAGGGTTCTAAGAGAAGCTATTAGGACAGGAAGATCTCCACGAAAGGTGGTAGAAGATGAAGGATTGCTAAAGATAAGTGACGAAAAAATGATCGCGAAAATTGTAGACGAGGTCTTCCACGAGTTTGAGGGGGCGGTTGCAGACGCTAAGAGAGACCGAAAAGCAGTTAACTTCTTAGTGGGGCAAGTAATGAGAAAAACCCGCGGCCGCGCCGACCCAGAAATCACCAACAAGGTGATACTTTCCAAACTCGAGGAAAAATGAGGCGTTTTAGCATTCGTGGACTGAAAATTCTTATTAATGCGTCTTTTAAATCATTCTTTATACAGGGTTTAGGAGGGAGTAAAAATTGGAGAGAAAATTTGTTGGCATCGTTGAAACGGGCGACGTAGAAGTTAAAAATCCAAAGATCGTAATAGGCTTACCCGACATTGGATTGGTTGGCGTAATACTAGCGAACCACATGGTTCAAACAATGGGCATGAGAGAAGTCGGGTATGTGGAATCAGATTTATTCCCACCGATCATCATCCTCCACGAGGGAAAGCCACATCACCCCTTCAGATTATATCGGAAAGACGACTTGCTTTTGCTCGTATCAGAGATCGCTATTCCACCCATCGCGATTTACGATACGGCACGAGAAGTATGCGATTGGGCTAAAAGCAAGAATGCCTCACTTATTATGCCAATAGGTGGAACCCCCGTCCCGAACAGGATGGCGATTGAGAAACCCAAGGTTTTCGCTATACCCATAGGTAACACTGTTGGAAAAATTGTTAGAGACTTCGGCATAGAACTTTTCGAGGAAGGAATGATAGTCGGCCCCTACGCGCGAATAATCGCTGAATGTGAAAAGTTAGGTTTATCCTGTTTGACGCTTCTATCTCAAAGCTACCCTAACTACCCTGACCCTGGCGCCGCGGCAGCCGTTGCAGAAGTTCTAAGCAAGGTTATCAATATCAAGATAGATGTATCACCCCTTGAGGAGCAAGCTGAGGAGATAAGGCTCAGGATGAAAGATTTGATGAAGAGGACTATACTGGAGATGGAGAGAATGGGCAAGTCGCAGGAGTATGAGTTGCCTGCAATGTATTCGTAGGAGGGAGGTGATATAATGTATGAGAGGAGGAGAAGGGGCGACTCATTCTTCGAAAAAATATTGAACTACTTCACGGAAATGAGAAGAGAAATGGATGAGTTTGTTGAATCCATGTTTGAAGCCATGAGGTTTTCTAGACCTGATTGGGATGTTGAGACTTGCTGCATTGAACCACTAGTTCACGTTGAGAACACCCCTGAAAGTGTCATTGTGACCGCCGACTTGCCATTCGTTGAGAGCAAAGAGGACATCAATATAAACGCAACCGAGGACATGTTAGAGCTTCTCGCGGAAATGAAAAAAGAAGTACGTTTTGAAAGGTGGGGTACAATACAGCGTGAAACAACTTTTCGAAGATACCACAAACTTATAAGTCTCCCAGAAAAAGTTCTCCCGCAAGAAGCCAAAGCCATATTCAAACAGGGGATACTTAAAATTATTTTACCTAAAAAATTTAAAACAACGCCTATAAAAGTGGAGTAGAGGTGGTGGCCTAAATTGAGTAAAAGAATAACGGAAGTTTCAAAACTTAAAGTGAACTCCTTCATCGTAATAGATGAGGAGCCCTGCAGGATAGTAGACATGGCAACCTCAAAGGTTGGAAAACATGGATCAACGAAAACTCGGATAGTCGCCATCGGACTTTTTGACGGAGCTAAGAAAGACATAGTTCTCCCCTCGGACAGCAAAGTTGAGGTTCCCGTCATAGAAAAAAGAAATGGACAGGTTATCTCCGTAATGGGGAACAATCTCCTGATAATGGATCTTGAGACGTATCAAACTTTCGAGACACCTTTTCCTGAAGAAGAGGATCTGAAATCAAAGATCGCTGAAGGCGTCGAGGTCGAGTACTGGGACATACTAGGAAGAAAAAAGATTAACCGTGTTAAAAAATGAATGACACGTCTTTTTTAAAAAAGGCGAAATTATCGAAAGAAAAAGTTTACGTGGTGGATTCCTCCGCGTTCATTGGGGGATATTCCCCCCATCTTGTTAAGGAGAAACAGTATACCCCCGTTACAGTTGAAGAAGAACTTAAAGATCAACGTTCCCGCTCCCTATTAGAAGCCGGGATAAGAAGCGGCGATGTTATAGCTAGAGTCCCAAGCAATGAAGGCTTAAGGCTAGCTGAAGAGGTCGCGGAAAAAACAGGTGATATAAAAACGCTTTCGAAGGTGGATAAGCACATCGTGGCGCTAGCTTTCGATCTTGCCGCTGAAGGCTACGAGCCTATAATAATTACTGATGATTATGCCCTACAAAACGTTACTTGCAGTGCAGGCTTCGCTTTTAAGCCATTAAGGCATGGCGGCATACGAAACATCGTTAAATGGAAGCTTTATTGTACATCGTGCAGGCGGAGTTATCCGTCAAACTATATGGGCGAGGCGTGTGAGGTCTGCGGTGGTGAGCTTAAACGTGCCAGTTCTAGGAGGAAGAAGCGTCATGTTGACCGTTGACGAGCACTCTTTAAGACTAGCAAAAAACCTTCGTTTCCCTCCGGACTTAGTTGCCCTACTTTTTGAGACGTTCGGCTTAGAGAAGTGCGAAAAAATACTTAGATGCCTTAAGACTCCGCCACCAATTTACTATCTTCGCGTTAACACATTACTTACAGATAGAGATGAAGTTATCGGAAAGCTGGAGGAGCTCGGCATAAGGGCGATACCACACCCTCAACTGGAGGAAGCAATAGGCATACCAGTAGAGGGCCCGTTCGGCATTGAACCATGTAAGAAAAAGGTTGTAGCAGACAAGTTGGCATGCGAATCGGTGATGATCGGCGCAGATCTCTACGCCCCCGGCGTTATAACGGCTAAGGGCGTTAGGAAGGGAGACAAGGTAATGGTCGTTGATAAGCATGGCGAGCATGTTGCCTCAGGAGTCGCCCTAATGGATGCAGGCGAAATGCACTCGTTAAGAAAAGGGGTGGCAGTCAAGGTGACTGAGTCCCTCTATAAGGTTCCGAGCATCAGAGGAACTCCTATCTACAAGGAGGGACACGTATACGAGCAAAGTCTGCCTGCAATACTAACCAGTCGCGTTTTAGACCCTAAGCCGGGCGACCTTGTCGTGGACATGTGCGCAGCACCCGGAGGAAAAACGACGCATATAGCCCAGCTAATGCAAGGGCTAGGTTTAGTTCTAGCATTTGACAGGTCTAAAAGCCGGGCTCAAAAGTTGAAGGATCACGTAATGCGAATGAAGCTGAAAAACATAATTGTGGAAATAAAAAACTCGTTGTTCCTTGACGTAGAATATCCTAGCCTGAAGGCAGACGCGGTCCTAATAGACCCACCGTGCTCTGACTTAGGGCTAAGACCTAAACTTTACGAGGAGAAAAACGTCTCCATGATCTGGGCTGCGGCAAACTATCAACGTCAGCTCTTAAAGGTTGCTGCACGTATACTGAAACTTGGAGGTATGCTTGTCTATAGTACGTGCACGATAACTGCAGAGGAAAACGAGGAAAACGTGGAGTTCTGCGTCGACGAGCTTGGCTTCGAAGTTGAGAATCAACCACTCTACCTTGGAGATAGAGGGCTTAAGGGCTTCAGAAACGCTGAAATGGTTCAACGATTCTTTCCTGACACACACGGAACTCCTGGCTTCTTCATAGCAAAAATGAGAAAAGTGAATGAGAAAGAAGGCCGGTAAGCTAAATCTCGATTATCTCTGCCTGTAGCCTCCTCAAATTTACAATGGCGACACTTTTCTTTCCTGTCAGGTAACCGCAAGTTTCACCGGGATTCACGACGAGCGTGTTACCCACTTTCCTGTTTACTCGTTCATGCGTATGTCCACAGATCACTACGTCGTATTTCCCAGAAACAATTAATGCTTCTAATATGTCGGGGTAGTGTCCGTGGTTAACCGCGACTTTTACTCCATCCATCTCTAAGGAGAGAAAGAAGCTACTTATCTCTCCCTTACCTTCAAAAAACTTTTTGAGAGACAGTAGGTCTCCATCATTGTTTCCAGTGACCGCTTTAATGGGGCATGACAGTTCCTTAAACGCCCTAATGGTGAAAGGACTAATTATGTCTCCTGCATGAATCACGAGCTCCACTTCCTTACTGTTGAAGAACTCCACAGCCCTCCTTATAGCATCCATGTTATCATGCGAGTCAGACATGACGCCTATCAAAACCATCCACCCCTACAACTTTACGTGTCATATTATTTTTTCTGTCTCTCCTCATCACCTACCCAATAAGTCCCCCTACAAGTATGCTCTTTTTTCCATAACTCTGCCTCCTTTTTATACCGCTCCACTGCTTCTATAAGAACGGGAAATACTTCTTCACGGTGCCCTCCAGCGACGACAACGTAAACAAGCTCCTCCCCCACATTAAAAGAGCCAACGTTATGGTGTATCTGCACATCCACTATTCCCTTCCTCCGAGAAAGCTCCTCGCAGATTCTAGCTAGAGTTTCGTTAGCCTTTTCCTCATAAGCTTCAACTTCCAACATTTCCACTGGAAAGCCGTCCTTAGTAGCTCCTCTAACAACTCCAATAAAGCACGCTATAGCCCCAGCCTCGCGAATTCTAGGGTTCGACTTAACCTTCCTCAATATGTCGTCCAGAGTCGCTTCGCCTTTTTCGTGGATAAACTTCTCCAAGCAACTCACCTCCAAAAAAGAGAAAAAGAGATCCATAATAAAGACTATTCCCCCATTAAAAACTCTGGCTCTCTGTGGAAATTAATTTGGATGCTTTTGTCGCCAACGGTAAGAACAACACAACCACGCAGGGCCTTCACAAACGTTTCGAGCACCCATCGGATACTTGCCCGTTTGGAAGCAGCATTCTTCACGCTTAAGACGTGTATTCATTCAAGCCTTCAGCTTGCCATCCATCCAAGCATACTTCAAAAGAGATCTTACTTTAACAGTTAAAGGAATTATGGTTGTCTCACGCTTTGAGTACCGGTACGAGATCATGAATTTTTGTCCCCTCCTCTGTCGTTTATGAGTTTTTGGGCTCTCAGAAGCGGTAAGGCACCCCACATCTGACGTTGCCCCCCTCCCCCATCAACCTGAAGGAAACATAACGTGTATAGGCTAACTCACATAGGTGGATGATTATCCACAAAAAATTTAATCTACAGAAACTGCTGAGATGCCTGTAATTGTGAGTCCAAGGGCTCCACGTTAACGTGGAGCCGAATCGATATCCTTAAATAACGGATCCTCTGCCTCTTAACTTCAGAGGGATTCCTTCATTTAAATCCTGTCCGGGAGAGGGAACTTATGAGTAGCCAAGGACAAAAGCCAACGGATCTTCTCTCTAGGTCCTTAAACGCTAGGGTTCTCGTGAAGCTTAAGGGAGGTAGAGAACTAAGAGGAAAACTTAAGGGCTTCGATGCCCATATGAACCTCATACTTGGAGAAGCAGAAGAAATCCCCGATAAGAACTCTGAGCCTAAACAGGTAGGAACCGTAATTGTTAGGGGGGACAACGTGATAATGCTGAGTCCAGCTATTAAGTCCCAATCGGACTAGGAGGTTGCTGTCATGGTGAAAGGAACTCCAAGCAGGGGTAAGAAAAACAAAAAGACACACATAAGATGTAGAAGATGTGGAAGGCGTGCATACCACATACACAAGAAAAGATGTGCAGCCTGTGGATTCGGTCGCTCTAAGAGAATAAGAAGCTACTCTTGGCAAAACAAGAAAACTCTGACAAAAATTAGGCTAGTATGACACACCTCGTTAAAGGCATTTCTTCCCTCTCAACTCGCCTTAATTTTAGATGAAGAACAACCCCCCAATGCTTTGAGTAAGAAAGATTAAAGTTAAATGAACTACCAAGTTCTAAATTGGCGCTTACACGGGATGAGCTGGTAGATTGTTAAATCACGTCAGTCTGAGCTTAGTTGGAGGAGAGGTTTTTGGAGGAGTGGATTACCCCCCCCTTAAGGGTTCTATTTCCTTTCACGAGTAGGAGAGATGAAATTAACGTTGCGTTCATTGCGTTCCAGATAGTTGAGGAGATGGGAGGAGAAGTGGTTGGCTTCCATGTTCTCGGAGATAGAAAAGTCGACCAACGCTTTATAGAAACGATTTCGAGCTTTGCTAAAGAATTGAAAATACGATTTCACGTGGCCTACCGCGAGAGAAAGAGAAGTGTTGTAGAAGAATTGCTTAGCGAACTGAAAAAGGGCTACGATCTCTGTGTATGCTCCTCGGGAAGCGGGATAAGAGTCTTAGGAGATGTCGCCCAGAAGCTTATCAAGAAAAGCTCAATAAAAATGCTCGTTCTTCATACCCCGAAGGTGTTTGGAGTCCTGCCGCGTATCTTAAACAGGATATTAGTTGTACATACGAATACAGGCGAGGACATCAACGCCTATAGTGTAGCCATGGTTTTATCCAAGTCTTGGCTGTCGATTAAAGGCGAGGTAGTTGCTGTTTATCCTGTAAGAGTCCATTCGTCTATTCCAATAGACCTAGCATATGTTGTGGAGGAGACCAAGGAAGAAGAGAAAAACTTCCTAAGACACGTCGGCGTTAAGATAAAGGACATAGGATCGCTCGTCACACCTGTAACTCTCTACGCCAGAAACGGGGCTGAAGGACTAGCAGCCTACGCTGACGAGACCAAAGCAGACATAATATTGGTCGGGGTAAGCCGTAAAAGGTACCCTTCACGCTTCACACATATGATACCCCTATCCTACGCCTACTTTTTAAACACTCTCCTTAGGAGATCCTCCTGCCCTGTTTTACTTGCATTCTCCTAAAGACGAAGTACATTAGACTTATCACCCCAATCCAGAGGGCGAACGCTCCCATAATGTAAAGTTTTACTGAGACTAAGAATAGAGCGAGGAAGGTAACGGCAGCTAAAGGTATCAACGTGTTGCACTTGGTTTTGTCTTTAAGCTGAATACTCGATAGGCATACAAGCAGAAAAATAACCATAAATGCTACACTCGTCACGCTCGTCACAAGCTCGAGATCTTCTGTCATTGCAAACAGTAAGGAAACGGAAGAGGCTAGAAGAAGACTAATATATGGTACGCGCTCCTTCCTGCTGAGATCGGAAAGCACTTTGGGCAAGACTTTATCTCTAGCCATGGCATACATTAACCTAGAAGCTCCGAAAAGCGTGGCGTTAAATGCTGACGCAGTTGAAAGGATGCCGCCGATAGCTAGTATAGATTCTCCCCACCCATTAAGCCACGTTTCTCTCATTGCCTCGGCTAGAGGCGCTTCGCTTTCCCCCGTCTGGTACCAAGGGATAAGGAACAGTAAAGTGAAAAGTGTGAGTATGTATATTATCGAGACCGACACTATAGTGATGAAAATAGCTTTTCCCGTTACCTTTGGATCTTTGAGTTCCTCACCCGCTGTGGGTATCAAGTCAAATCCTTCAAAGGCAATGAAAACTGTAGCTACAGCAGAGAACACGGCCCACAGCGGATTTTTAAACTGAAGCAGCAATGGAAGATAGTATGTGTAGAACTGATGAAACAAAATTTCTGGGTAAAGTGAAGCAAAGCTTAGCCTAGGCCTTGAAAGGATCTCCGTGAGACCGACCACGATGAAAAATAGGAGTATTAGAACCTTCCCGGCAACCATCGCTGTTTGGGTCTTACCAGTCTCGGAGACGCCGATGACGTTAAGTCCTGTAAAGAGAAACGTTAAAACGATCATCAATAGCTTTCTGGTGTATGGCGATGTCATTAGCCTCAATAGGAAATAGGAGTACAGGGAGCTATGTAATCCATTGGCTTCAAGCAGGATGTCTACTACCCATCCGGTTCCCCAATTTAGAATGTACTCAAAGTAATTTGCAAATCCCACCGTGTAGGTTGCACAAGCAACAACATAAGCGAACCAGAGGGTACAGCCGGAAATGAAAACAATGAAGGGATGCCTAAATGCTCGTGAAATGTAAGTATAGCTCGCTCCACTTTCAGGAAAAACCGAAGAGAGCTTAGCGTAACTGTAGCCTATAAGAAGCGTGGCAACGCTACAGAGGGAAAAAGTTACAATACTTCCTATACCGGCCTCCCACATCGCTAAATTTATCGACGTAAAAACTCCAGCCCCTATACTTGCTCCTACACCTATCGTAACTGCCTCTGCAAGGTTGAGGCGCCTGATAAGTCGCCTTTCGTACGGCACTTGCATAACATCGTCTTCTTCGTCCATCTCTAGCATCAACTCTCAAATTTTCTAGTAGAGGCACCGGAGCAAGCCTGATACTAAATTCGACGCACCCCGCTAACCAAGTTCTAGGTTTGAAGAATGTTGCGTCACCACCAGATTTTAATTTTTCGTCACGCGACACTTCAAATTAGCCACATGCCATCGAAAAATTACCCTTTTCCGAAGTCGTCCCCCTCAGTTTTGAGGTTCTTTAAATTTTGGGAGGAAAGTTGTAGGTAACATTGAAAAAACACAAAGCTTGATATCAATTGTCACTCGCCCTTTAGTGACGAGAGGTGAAGGGATACATGAATATACTCAAGAGTGCCGGTGTTAAGTCTGTCGCCCTTCTCAACATGGATAAAGTCTACGGTCCAGTTATGAAGTGGGAGCTGAACGTCGATGGGGACGAAGGAATAAAAAAGTTGCTTGTTGAACTTTACACCATGTTCATGGTCGGCGCCTCCAAAAACATGGTTCCACGGGCCATGCTTTTCGACGATAAAAACGTGGTAGTTTCAGCAAAAGATTACAACCTCCTATGTTTCATGCTTCGAAAGGAGGCAAAGCTTGAAGAGTTCCTCGACTACGCAGAAAAAATAATGAAAAAATTCAACGGAGAACCGTCTAAGGATTCATGCTTGAGAAGCCTGACGACACGCCTCAGAAAATCTTGGAAAGCGCAATAATCATTAACAATCTAAAAGACCTCTTCAGGCTTCCCAGTTACTTCGTATCCTCTTGTTTTCTCAGAACGCCTTTAATTTCATCATCCTTTGTTTTAAGGGCTTCCACGTAAAAAGCGAACTTGGATCAATCTCCTTGTCATGTTAAAATGCGGGTATTACGAAGATTTCCCTCATTAAAGAAACAGGGCTTTTAGAAAGTCTGGACGTATATGCTCACAGAGGAGTCACGGGAAAGTAAGTTTAGTGAAGAGAACTAAGCTAAGTCTGTGAAAATTATTTCTTCATTGATAAAGCTGCGTTAAAGTTTTAAAGTTCACATTGGAGTTAGAAAAAGAAGGTGATGAATCTTTTTCTTTGAAAAGGTGAGTGGTGGATTGAGGGGTAACATTGCTGTTGTTGGTCTTGGTTACGTTGGCTTAGTCACCGGGCTTTGTCTTGCAGACTTAGGTTTTAAAGTGATTTTTGCTGATCTAGATGCCAGTAAGGTTGAGCTGATAAGACGGGGTGTGGCTCCTATTTACGAGCCCGGGGTAGAAGAGAAACTTACTAAACATAGGAATTCAGGGAACATGGAAGCAACAACTAGTACGGTTGAGGCTGTCGCTAGGTCTTCGGTGACATTTATAACTGTTGGAACTCCGAGCGTGAACGGAGAAATAGACCTAGCTGGAGTTAAGGGTGCGGCGGAGGATATAGGTGCAGGCATAGCTGAGAAAGACGATTACCACGTGGTTGCCGTTAAGAGCACGGTTATACCTGGGACAACCGAGGAGCTGATCATACCTACGATAGAGGGTGCGTCCGGTAAGGTTGAGGGAAAGGACTTTGGTGTCTGCGTGAATCCGGAGTTTCTCCGTGAGGGGAGCGCCATACGTGACTTCATGAACCCTGACAGAATAGTTATAGGATACCGGGATGAGAGGGCGTGCAGTGTGGTTGAGGAGGTCTTTAGCGGTATTAAAAGCGTCCTGGTAAAGACGGATCTACGGACGGCGGAAATGATAAAGTATGCTAATAACGCCTTCTTGGCAATGAAGGTTTCATTCATAAACGAGATGGCGAACATATGTGAGCTCTTTGATATCGACGTGAAGCAGGTTGCCTACGCTATAGGCCTTGACTTCAGAATTAATCCCGAGTTTCTGAGAGCTGGTTGTGGTTTTGGCGGATCCTGTTTTCCCAAGGATTTGAGAGCCCTTATCTCGGTTGCTAGGAAAAAGAGGTATAACCCAGTTCTCTTAGAAGCAACCCTGAGAGTTAACGATAAGCAGCCTTTAAGGATGGTTGAATTAGCTGAAAGTGTACTTGGGGAGTTGCGCGGTAGAAGGGTCGCCGTGCTTGGCCTCGCCTTTAAACCAGAAACAGACGACATGAGAGAAGCTCCCTCAATAAAGATAGTTCAAGCCTTGTTGGAGCGGGGAGCAAAGGTGGTCGTCCACGATCCTAAAGCAATGGAGAGAGCAAGGGGCATCTTTGGAGAAAAGGTCGAATACGCTAAGTCGTCGCTGGACGCATTAAAAGAGGCTGATTGCTGCATGATAGTGACGGAGTGGCGTGAGTATGCCGAGCTTCCACTAGAAGAGGCTAGGAGGCTAATGAGGATCCCCCTAGTGGTAGACGGAAGAAGGATAATCGACCCAAATAAGGCGGCTGACGCAGGCTTTATTTATCGCGGTATAGGGTGGGGAATGAAGCATAATGAGTTTCGAAGTGCGTGAAAGAGACCTCATGGGAAAAATAGGAGTTCTGGAAACTAGAAGTGGGCGAATAACCACCCCTGCTCTCCTCCCAGTCATTAATCCCACGCGGCTAGTAGTCTCACCTTCCTTGATCAGAAAAATGAACTGCGAGTGCATAATAACCAACGCAATGATAGCACTTAAGCGTCTCCCAGACGAGGCAAAATTGAAAGGGATACATGAAGCCATAGGATTCGACGGCGTAGTCATGACGGACTCAGGGGCATACCAATTCATGATTTACGGCAAGCTGGACGTCAGCCAAGAGGACATCATAAGGTTTCAAGAAGAAATAGGAAGCGACATAGCGGTTATCCTCGACGTGCCCTCCGGTGGCGCAAAAAACAAGGTGGAAGCTGAAAGAGCAGTTAGGGAGACGCTTTCAAACGCCGAGAAAAGCTTCTCCCAGAGAAGGAGGAACGACATCCTCTGGGTGGGCCCCGTGCAGGGAAGCCCCTACCCAGACATGGTGAAGTCGTGTGCAACTGAAATTGGAAAGATGCCCTTCGACCTCTACGCCATCGGAAGCGTGGTACATCTAATGGAAAGTTACTCATTCGACATTTTAGTAGACGTGGTCATGGCGGCCAAGCAGAACCTTCCCCTAGAGAAACCAGTTCATCTTTTCGGTGCAGGACACCCGATGATGTTCTCGCTAGCTGTAGCCATGGGAGTAGACATGTTCGACTCGGCTGCCTATGCGCTTTATGCGAGGGATGAAAGATATATGACGCTTCATGGAACGCAGAACCTCTCTGAACTAAAGTACTTCCCCTGCAGTTGTCCTGTCTGCTTAGAATATACCCCCCAGGAACTCCTCAAAGAGCCTAAGGAAGAAAGAGAGAAAAAATTAGCCACACATAACCTCTACGTTTCGCTCAGCGAGGTTCAAGCAATAAGGCAAGCAATCACGGATGGAAGACTATGGGAACTCTTGGAGACGAGAAGCAGAAGTCATCCTTCCCTTCTCAAAGGTTTAAGAAGGCTGTGCGAATACTCGCCTTACATAGCGAGGTTTAGCCCCTCCGTCAAGAAAAGAGCCATTCTGTTTTTCGGCCCTGAATCGATCAGGAGACCTGAGGTAACACTCCACCTTGAAAAACTTAAGACATTGCCAAAGCCCGACGAGGTGGATGTGCTCGTTATTTTACCTGAACCATCATCACGACCATTCTACAGGTCAAAGGAACGAAAGATCTTGGAAGGAAGCCTAAATATTCCAGAATCCGTCAAGAAAAAGATACAGTTCGTCTTTAAATCCGGCTTTTTCGGTCTCATCCCCGAAGAAGTAGAAGACGTCTATCCCCTCTCCCAGCACCTAGGGCTTTCAGACATTCCATACGCCAAGGAACACATTACAACTGCAACATGTTCCTTTATTGAGAGTCACGACTACAAGCTAGTGATCCTTCCCATTGAGGACAACCAAGAAGACGCAAAAATAGAGGAGGCATGTAGAAAAAAAGGAGTTAAACTGGTGAAAATTCAACTGCCCGGGAAAATGAAAAGAAAATGGAAAAAACTCGGAGAAACTATAAAAGAAATAATGAAAAGCACTTGTCCAGGATAACTTCCTTCTTTATGCCCTTAGTTCACCAACAAAACTAAGCCAATTGAATATATGCTGGTCAATGTTAAAAATTTTCCGCTAGTGTTATTCTAAGTTTAGTCGCCCTTAGAAACCATTTGCTTCTAAATTTCTTCTTTAGAGGGAAGATGAAAGGACGATATCTATTGCGTGGTCAACTTCCCTTTGGAGGGGCTCAGGTAATCCGAATATTCTTGTGTCTAGGAATCCTCGCACTATCATTGAAACTGCTTCCTCCTCGCTAAACCCTCGTGCCATAAGATAGTATATTGCCTCCTCGGCTATTTTTCCCACGGCCGCCTCATGGCTTAGCTCGGTTCCACTGGTTTCCCCCCGCAGTTCAGGTATGGCGTGAATGAAGGCTTGGTCTGAGAGGAGGAGTCCTCTGCATTCAAGGTGGCCGCGCGTTTTCTCCCGTTTACCGACGAGCAGTCCTCTAGAGTACACTTTCGCGTTCATGGTAGCTATAACTCTTGATTTCACCTCGCCTTTGCTTCCTTTTCCTTCCAGAATTATTTTTCCACCAACGTCTATAACTGATCCTTTGTCACCGTATATTAGCGAGTTAAAGACTGCAGTTGAGTTTTCCCCGTTGCAATATGCTGCGGGATACGTTTGGACGCTACCTACAGGTTTGAGGTTAATGTAATTGCTTATGAAGGTGGCTCCATCCTCTAGTATTATCCCTGTTCGGGGACGTACATCTATTCCCTCAGCCCAGTTATGGATCATGGTGAATGTCAGTTTAGCCCCCTTCATGAGGTATATCTCGGTTATACCCACGTGGAGTGCTCTCGAAACGTTAGGGTGTACTACGCATCCACTTATAATCTGTGCCTCTGAACTTGGCTCCATCAAGATTACGTTGTGGACGTTCTGATCCAACTTGTCCCGGTAAATGTAAAGGCATGACTGTAGGGGGACAGTCACCTTCTTTCCGGCTGCAACCCTGAGGAAATAGCCGTGATCCCATTCTAAAGCTGCGAAAGCAGTATACTTGTCAGTATCTACCTGCACGGCTCTCCATAGGTACTTACTAAACCAGTCATACCTTTTCTTCGCTTCTATAGTGCTGATAAACTCGACTCCTCCATCAAAATACTTGCTGACACCGCTAAAGAGAACTGAGTGGTCAAGCTGGAAATACGTGCCTGCCCTCTCCTTCATGTCCGGTCTAACACCTACCATGACGGCTTGTTCCCTAACACCTGACGGCAAATCGTCTAATCCTTTTACTTCTAATCTTTCAGGGCTTCTAACAAAAGATGAAAGATCTATGTCTGGGCCATAATCTGCCTTCTTGTCCAGCGCCTTCAAGGCACGCTCCCTTATCTCCTCCTCTCTTGCCTCATTCATCTTAGTCACCCCGCATCTCCTTACATTTATCACACCACCAGTAGCCCTCCCGTAGGATGTGGTCGAGTATTTCGATGGGCCTTCCCGAGCACGCTATTTTCCCATTAAGGATGACGTGCGCCCTCTGTGCCTCCACGTACCTCAAGATGTAGCCTAAATGCGTTATCAGAATGCCTGAGCGTCCCTTCGCCAGTTCGTTTATGATTGAGCCCACAAGTTCTAGGTTTTCTACGTCGACACCGGAGTCCGGTTCGTCCAAAAGGAGGAAGCTTGGCTTCTGAGCCATGAGTTGCGTCAGCTCGCATCTCCTTATTTCCCCACCGGAGAAGCCACAGTTCAGTTCTCTATCCAAGTAGAATGCTGGAAAGTTCACCTTCCTAGCTATCTCCATAGGCGTCTCGTCCTTAGCAAGCTTTTTCAAAACATCTCCGAGGCGAACCCCTTTTATTTGTGGTGGGTTTTGGAAGAGAACCCCGATTCCCCTCTTAACCCTTTCGTTTATTGGAAGGAATGTTATATCTTCACCGTTAAGAATTATCTGTCCACGTAGAACCTTATACTGCGGTAAACCTAATATGGTGAGTATGAGGCTCGTTTTACCTGAGCCATTCGGTCCGAAGAGCACGTGCAGCTCTCCCTTAGGCACTTCAAGGTTTAACCCGTCAAGCACTCTCCTCCCATCAACTTCAACAACCAAGTCTCTTACTTCGAGTGCTAGCAACTAAATCCCCCGCAAGTAGTTTATAAATCACCAAGTAACAACATCAGAGAGCGTTTATGAACTTTCCCCATTCGTTCGAATTTCCAAAAAAAGAAGTTACAACTTACTTTCTCGTATATCTCATGCAACCTGTTCCTATATGGAAGCATGGAGTATCTATAATCACCAGTGGAAATATTAAGCCTCCAGTCTAAAGAGAGTTAATGACGCTTATAACTTTCGAGAAAAACGCGTTCGCGTCTTACTTTATGCAAGTTATGCTGGAGGTGTTGGATTCATGGAGGTCGTCGTCCTAAGAAAGGCTAGGAATGAGGACTTAGATGAGCTTTATCTGATAGACAAGGCGTGCTTTCCGCAGCATCACTTCTCAAAGTACTTTATCCGGCTTCTGCTGGAGTACCCGTCATCCATAGCCATCGTCGCGCTGTCCTCCAATAGAATAGTTGGTTTCACTATAGGAGTCATAGAAGAAGAGAATGAAGGCAGAATTTACACACTCGGCGTCCTGCCTGATTTTCGTGGGAGGGGGATTGGAAGGTTACTCCTCGAAAAATTAGAGGAAGAACTTGCTATGCTAGGTATTGAGAAATGTTGCCTTGAGGTTATGGAAGGGAATACGCCTGCACTCCAACTTTACTCTAAGATGGGGTATCGCAAAGTTGGCGTTATTAAACGGTACTACGGTAATAGAGATGGCATCGTCATGGAGAAGGCGCTAAAGCATCTAGGGACCGTTTGACTGCTAAAGCAACAGCTTCAACGTCCTCCTTCGTCATAGATGGATGAACTGGAAGGGAGAAAACAGTTTTCGAGGCAAGCTCCGTGTTTGGGAGGAGAACATTAGAGTAACCTCTTTCCTTGTAGAGTGGCGTTTGATGAACTGGCACCGGATAGTAAACTGTAGCGCCAACTCCCAGCTTCCTGATAAGAGACACGACATCATCTCTTTTTAGTCGCCTGTTCTCCAGCCTAACAGTGTATGTGTTCCAAGCATGCCTCACCGCGCCCTTCTCGAAAGGAAGGACAAGTCCATTGATGCTACCTAGAAGTTCAGTCAAGTATGCTGCATTTCTCCGTCTTTTAGCTAGAAACTCATCGATTTTCTTCATTTGGGCAACTCCAATTGCGGCGTTTGTCTCTGGAAGCCTCCAGTTATGTCCCAGTAGAATTGTTTCGTAGTTTCCTTTCTCGCCCTGATTCCTTATCATCCTGACTCTTTCTGCAAGTTCATCGTCATTTGTAACGACCATCCCTCCCTCCCCAGTAGTTATTATTTTCGTGGGGTAGAAGCTGAAGCAGCCCAAATGCCCTATTCCCCCAACCTTAACGCCGCTGTACTCTGCGCCATGAGCCTGAGCGGCGTCCTCTATCACGTATATGCCTTCTTCCTCCGCCGCCTCTTTTATGGGCTTCATGTCTGCAGGGTGACCGTAAAGGTGCACTGGTATGATCGCCTTGGTTTTGGAGGTTAGCGCCTTCTTGACTTCATTGGGATTCATGGTGTACGTGTCAAGATCTATGTCGACAAAGACGGGTCGTGCCCCCACGTGTAGTACAACGTTACAGGTGGCTGAAAACGTGAAGGATGGAACTATGACTTCGTCACCTGGCCCGACGCCTAAGGCAAGTAGGGATGCGTGAAGCGCCGCGGTTCCTGAACTGACGGCTACGGCATACTTCGTCCCTAGAAACTTCGAGAAGAGTTTCTCAAACTCTGCAACCATTCCTCCTTCGCTCACTCTCCCCGTAAGGTTTCCGGAGCGTAAAACCTTCAGAACATTTTCTTCCTCTTCCCCTCCTAGGATGGGCATGTTGATAGGTATCACCTTTGTCTGCCTCCAGCGTTTAAAGGCTGAGAAAAATTAATGTCGGCGCCTTCATAAGCCTTCTTGGTGGCATGCTTGGAGTTCACGGGAAAACTTGTCAAGGGATTTATCGAAGAGGAGGAACTTGAAAGGTCTAACGAAGAGTTAAGAGGACTGGTGGATGTGCTTCTCGAAAAAGGCATTTTATGCAGGGGGAAGGGCGGGCTAACCGTTCTGGACAGGATCGCCTTGGTGGAGTTTCTTCTCTCCCACGGCTTCACTGTGGAAAATTTGGCCAGCCTTTTAACGTGGAGGGACTTCGAGGCTTTTTCCGAGGAGGTTTTCACTAAGCATGGCTATTCTTCACTGAGAAACTTCAGGTTCTCTCAAGGTAAACGCAGGTTTGAAGTGGATCTTCTAGCCTTAAAAAAGCCGTTGCTGCTCTGCGTTGAATGTAAACATTACAGGAGGCCGAGAACCACTATGCTTAGCAAGCAAATCATAGAAAGGCATATGGAAAGAGTGAAGGCACTAGCGGAGTCTATGCCGAGCCTAACGCTAGACCTAGGCGTATCAGGCTGGGGCCGCGTTAAAGTTCTTCCTCTCATCATCACATTAACACAGGAAGGAATGTACAGAAGAGTTCCTATAGTTCCAGTATTCAAGCTTAACGCCTTCCTTCTAGAACTTGACTTGAACATGGGCCTAATATGCTCTCTCGAAGCTGAAACATCAAACTACCTCAAGCTAAAGTAACATTGTTAAGCAGTTGTCATCACCGATTTACGTTCATTTTATTGCTTTGAAATTTTTCATATTCCGAGTTCCCTCAGGACATACTCGTATTTCTCCTGCCACTTATCACGGCTCAAGAAAACTAATTCTACGTCTCTTCTCATCTTAAGCTCTTGAGCCAGCGGGTGATTAAGCTTCATTCCAATAGTCCCTAGGAAGGGCTTACCGCACTTCAAAGCGTCTCGGATAACCTGTGCGAAGTCCTCCACAAGCAACTCCATTTTACCTATTTCATCCACTACAATAACGTCAGCTTCTTCGATAGCTCTTTCTAATGCCCTGACACCCAAGCTCGCGATGGAACTAGTGTCAACAACGTATTTTCCCACTTTAGGAGAGCCTTCCCCAACTTTAGCCATCACCGCATCTTCGCCTGTGAGCAAATCTACGATCAAAAAACCCTTTCTCGTCCCTCCCTCTCTTACCTCGGGCGTGATGACTCCTCCTACCTTCAATCCCTTGCCACGCACCTTTTCAATGACCTTAGTGGCGAGAAAACTTTTCCCGGATCCCGGCGGCCCGGTTACTAGAATCTTCTTCAACAATTTCACCTCCCGTTTTCGGAAACATATTAATTAGGGTTGTTGTTGTTATAAGGTTGCTTGGAAGGAAAAAAGGTGTCATGAATGAATGAATACGACGATTCATTGCGTGGTGTCGCGTTGAGGTTCACTGCTGAGATGAGCGGCTTTAAGGGAGAATTGAAAAAGTACACTGGCGTCTTTTTCGACAAGCTCGCCAGAGAGCTGCTCGGCGGGCGGGAGGAGACATTTGGGAGAGCTGAGCTCAATAAGCTTCTGATCAAAATTGAGGGGTTCGTTAATGAGGTTATTGACGATCTATTCGATAAGGTGATCGTCGCTGCGCTAAAACACATGCAGCTTCTATTAGGTGAAATAAGAGATATCAGAAAACTAAATGAGACGGCTGAGAAACTTTTCAAGTCGGTTAGAGATCCGGCGGAGCATTATAGGGCGATGCAGAGGATAAGGGAGCTAGAGGCGACTGTGGAAGAGCTGAAGAAAGTTATGAGAGACCATTGTTCTCGCCTGAAAGAGCTCTTAGCCAAGGATGAAAAGTATAACATTCTGGCCGTTCTTGATGAAGTTGGAGAGGGAAGCTACAGTGAAATATCCGAGAAACTTGGTGTTTCTAAGGCAAAGTTGATGAAGTATGTTAAGGAGTTAGAGGCGGTTGGGCTTGTTGAAGTTGAAAGATCCAAGTCGCCTCACATTGTGCGTGTTAAAAACGTTCCATGGAGGTTGAAGATTGACAAGAATAGTTGTTGACTACTTTTTCAGTCCTACAAGTGAGGAGTGCAAGAACTTCATGAAACTAGTGGTTAACCCCCTTATGCGTGAGTTAGGTGATTCAGTTGAGTGGCGAGTGCACAACATTTATGATCCAAGGGCGAAGAAGCTCGCAGACCAGTATGCCGTCAGAGTAGTGCCCACCCTCGTGATAGCGGGGAAAGAAATTATTGCCGGGTTCAAGCCTGTAAACGTTGTTAAGGAGGCCATCATGAGAATCTTGGGTCATGAAAATGATGGATGCACTTCTAAATAGCCTCAAACTTTCCGGCTTATGCGCTCCATAGTCTCCACGCACTTAACTCCGTCCAGTAGCGTCGGTGATGGTGGAGTTTTGTTTGCTACACACTGTACGAAGTAACTTATCTCTGCCGAGTAAGAGTAGTGCGTTCTCTTTATGGCCATAACAACCTTATCCGCCAAATCTTTAAGTATCGGCTCCACAGAATATCGCTGCCACCTATTCCCATTCCAGTTTATGTTAACGGCGTAGGGTGATCGGAGAACGTCAAACTTTATGGTTCCTTTAATGCCTTCTATTATCCATTGAAATGAGGGTATTATGCTGTCCGAGAACCAATGTAGCCCTACATTAACCTCTGCTCCGCTCCGCATGGTTAAGTTAATGTTAACTCTATCGTATACTCCATATCTTTCCGCTCTCGCCTTAACGCCTTCCACATCATCGACGTCTCCTAAGAAGTAGTGAAGCATGTCTATAACGTGCGGTCCTAGGTCCGCAAGTACACCGCTTTTCTCGGTGAACCTAAACGGCGTGATAGCGTTCCAAACCCTCTGGTCGCTCTTGAAATTCACCGTCGCTCTCTTCACCTCTCCTATTTTCCCGTGAGAAATTATTTCGTTGACCATTTTAACGCTCGGAGTGAACCTGTAGTTGAATGCAGGCATCACGAAGAACTTGCTGTTTCCAACTTCATCTAGGAGTTCATACGCTTCCTTAGTGTTTGTAGCCAACGGTTTTTCGCAGAGGACGTATTTCCCATGCTCAACGGCTTCTATCGTTATTTGCTTGTGAAGGTGTGGAGGTGTACATATCGAAACAGCATCTATCGTCCGATCATCTAAAAGATTAGCGTAATCGGTGTACGTGCAGTTAACCCCGAACTTATGCTTCACGTAGTCTAACCTTTCCTCGTTCAAGTCAGCTACTGCTACAACCTCGGCGTTAGCCAACGCGTTATATCCAGGGAGGTGAAGATACTCAGCTATCTTTCCGCACCCTATCACTCCTACTCTAACCTTTTTGCCCACTGATTGCGGTGTTGCCATGTTAAGGAAAAGCACTCTGAGAGTCATCGTCCCGTCAACTATAATTCCAGTCACCGCCCTTGGAGCCCTGAATTTCCTAGCCACACGCTCGATAGGTTCACCTACAACCTCTATCTTTCCAAGGTCTATTTCGCCTATGCCTAGACTATGCGTCCTCGTTATTATTTTGATTTTCCTTGGGTTAAATCCCATTATGTGGGCAGCCACAGCATCAACAGTCACCGGGTCCCGTCCACTCATAACTAGATTCATGGTGACCGGGGTGCCTGCAATAGGCCCCCTACCTTCCATCGCTATTATTCCATCTACAACTATAAGGTTCTGTTTGCAGGCCGCGTTAACTAGAGGTATAACCTCCTCCAGAATAGGATGGTAGAAGACCGCCTTGTTCTTCTCTGGAAGAACTCCAAACATATTCTTGAGTGCAACCGTTATAACGGTGTCCTCATGTGTTTTAAGCTTCGGCACATTCACAAGGTATTGTGCTTCCACAACTGTTTTTGGAAGGCGGAGTGTGCGTCCCGCTACTGTTACATGGACTATTTTGTCCTTGCTGAGGTTCACGAACCTTGCCTCATTTCGGCGAACAACTTCCATGATGCCGCTTTGTTCAGCTCTTACTTCGGCATAATTTGACGTGCTGTCGCTCTCTACAACGACAACTCTACTAGTGTGCTCCCTCAAAATTTTCAGGACAGCGTCTAAAACCCTAGGGTCGGTGTTTATCGCACCATATGGGTCCTTGTGGAATGCTATGTTAGGCTTAACGATGACTTCTTCCCCTTGATCAACGTCAACCCCCCCAACGGCCTCTACAGCCTTCCTTACCGTCTCCTCAACGTTCCCTTTTTCAATGCCAAAAACCCCGACCCTAAACAAGAAAACCCTCCTAAAACAAAAATAAATCAACATGAAGTATTAAGCTAATTTATTTTTGAACTTTTTCCCAAGAAACCTTCCTCCTTCTAACCAGAAAGAAGAGAATGTTCTGGTACAGGACTAGAAAAGAGAGAGGAACAAAGTAAGGCCAACGTGAAACTTTCCTCATCCTTACACAGAAGAGAAGGCTCGCGGCAAAGGCGACCACTACTGCTAAGAGAAAGATGCAGACGAGAGGATATAGCAACTCTCTAATGTATGGGAGAGTGAGAAAAATCGTCAAGGTCAGTGACAATGCTACAAGAGAAACCGCTGTCTGTGATGGGGTGGAATAACGTGAAGTGAAAACCAGAAGATTAAGCAGGTGGGGTTTAGGCATCAAACGGTGCTTAGCCTTTTTGATGATCTTTTCTGTTGCCTGAATGGAGCCCTTGCTCCACCTAACTCGTTGTTTATCAAGCTCTCTAAGAGTAAGCGGCTCTAGGACTTTGACCTTAGCATCCTCCACGTACCTTATCTTTTTCCCATCAGAGTATATTTTATACCACAAAACGTGATCTTCTGCGAGTGCCTCCTCATCCCATCCTCCAATTTCCTCCAAGTAACTTCTTTTAACAGCATAATTGTAGCCTACTATTACGGGAACCGTGACGAGTTGTCCTCCTTGCCACAGCGTGTACTCGAGATCAACGATTTTGTTGAGCGTGTTTCTCACTTCAACTTCGTAGCCGCCCTGAGCAGCAACCACATCGCCATCCAAGGAAGACACCAGCTTCTTCAGGGAAGAAGGGTGGGGCAAAGAGTCGGCGTCATACACTACTACGACCTCTCCACTTGACGCCGCTAAACCATCGTTAAGAGCGGAAGGCTTACCAAGACGCTTCCCCCTTCTCAAAACACGCACATTACCATTTTGGGAGGCGAATTTATCTATTACTTCCGACGTGAAATCGTCGGAGTCATCTATAAACACTATTTCAAGCTTTTCCTTAGGGTATTCGACTTCCTCCAATCCCTTCATAATTCTTCTTACTAAATCACCGTCGTTAAACGTGGGAACGAGCACCGTCACTGAAGGCAGCTCGCTTCCCGCAACATTGCAGTTCTCTCGCTTAGTTAGAGACAGTGCAGCCGTGGCTAAGTATGTTAAAGGCATTAGCAAGTACAAAATACCAAAAAGTATGTAGAGCGCCGTCAGCGGATCCAAGCTATTCCCTCATCAGCCTGGTTAGCGCGGAGAGAAGCCCTTCAAGGACGGAGACTGGGTCTCTGCCTGTGAGCGCAGGGATAAGATACCCTAACGCATAGAAAAAGTGACAGACCAAGTTTTTCTGGCGGTAGAAGGTGTATCCCAGCGATGACCCAAAAAGTATCCCTAAATTCACCGCGGTCTTGCCCAGTGAACGTCCAAAGATAAAATAGTCACCCATGCTTATCATGTACGCTCTCTCAGCGACGCTTCTAAGGCTAAGCCTCTCTCCCCACATCTTATGTAAAACCACCGCTTCCGGCTCATAAACAACTCTGTAGCCAGCTCCCCTCAACCTTTCACTAATGCTGATCTCCTCCCCGAAAAGCTTGACGCCCCTCGGCCCCAGCTTTTCCTGAAATCCCCCAACGCCCATTGCAGCCTCACGCCTTAGAGCCATATTGCCCCCGATTGGGAAAAAAATTTCCTTGACCGAATTCCCCCAGTTAGTTAAACCTAGCAGTCCATAAACGTCTCTTCTTAGCCACTTTGGGGGTTGATCGAGAAAAATCGGCTTTATTCTTCCACCTACGCAGCCTATTTTTTCATCTAGGCTGAAGCGCGAGACCAGCTTTTCAAGCCATCCCTCGCAAGCTACACAGTCATCGTCTATGAAGGCCACAATGTCGCCATCAGCTTCTCTAAGCCCGTAATTCCTCGCCTCAGCTATACTTATCCTCTCCGGAGGCGACAAAAGCTTAAAGTCACTACGCCAACCATACCTCCTCTTTAGAAGGTCACTTGTTCCATCATCCGAGAGGTTGTCGATAACTAACACGTTGCACCAGCCGGGCTTCTGCTTGAAAACGCTATCTAAGCATTCAGCAACGTGATTGGCCCTATTATATGTCGGAACAACAACGGTCACTTTGGGGGTCATCCAGCATCCTCCTAAGAAACCAATTATGCCTCTTCCCCCTCCTTAATCGCTTTTCTTTTCATGCTGGAGTAAGCTTCGCTATGAAGAATCCGTTGGTCTGATGCCTGTGCGGGAAGAACCGCTTGATCCTCGATGAACATTCAAATCCATCGTATCCCTTCTCTCCTGGTATATTTGGCTCGATGAGTTCAGCCTTTCCCAGTACGCTGTCAACTATTTCCTCGCCCTCCTCTGGAAAAACGGAGCAAACAGAGTAAACCACCACTCCTCCCTCTCTGACAAGTCTGAGTGCATTCTCAAGTAACGCTTTCTGAATTAAAGTATAACTCCTTATCTGTTTCTCGTTGACCTTCCATTTCGCTTCGGGGCTCGATGCGAAGGTTCCACTCGAAGTACAGGGCGCGTCCACAAGTACCTTATCGTACTCTCCCTTCAGTGTTCTAGAGTCCGCGACCAATATTTTGACGTTGGAAACCCCCGATAAATCCAAGATGCGCTCCATGCGACGCGCCCTCTCCGCTGAGACGTCCACGGCGACCAGATCCCCCTCCCCCTCCATGAGCTCCGATATCAGCGCCGTCTTCATCCCAGGCGCGGCACAAGCGTCAAGCACCCTCTCACCGGGACGAGGATCAAGGGCGTAAACGGTTGCAACGCTCGCCTTATCCTGGATAATAATCCTCCTGTCGTCAAAGTATGGGGTCAGGGGAAGAGGGATCTCGGCGTCTACAAGCCGGAACAATGCGGGGAAATCCTTATCCTTTTCCACATGAACACCATCCTTCTCGAAGGCAGCTAGGGCATCATCAACGCTCATCTTAACCCTGTTAACCCTAAACCATACCACTTTGCTCGAAAGATTCGTCCTCATTAAATCTAAGGCCTCCTCTTCACTCAGAAGATCCATGACCCTTTTGACGAAGAACGACGGGTGAGAATACAAAATACTATATTTCTCCAGCTTACTTCTCCTCTTCAAGGCCTCCTCTAAAGAGAAAGTCTTAACCCTCCTCAGTATCCTCCGAGCCTCAGCTGCTTCATCCCTGCCCACTTTTCTCAGCAGCAATCCGTAAACCTTTCTCTCTACGTCAACCGGGCTCTGGTTAATCTTAACCTCTAAGGTGGCTACCCTGAGCAGGTTTCTAACGAAAGGGTCAAGCGACCTGAACTTCTCCTTTCCTCCAACAACTCTCTGAAGGATGAAATTCACCGTGTTCATCCTCTTGACGGTCTCCACAACCAGCCCAAAGACACTAGTCCTAACTTTCACGTCACTAATATCAAATTCCTCAATCACGCCATAAATAAGAGACCTAAGGGACTGTTTCATCTTACTCTCCTCAAACCTACGGAGAACCTCCGCAGCCGCTTCTCGGCTAACAGTCACCTCCGCCACCCCCCGCAGAACCACAATACTCGCCAACTTCCCATCAAGCCAGCACACGATCAAAGCCCAGATTCAAAAGGGAAGATTATCGTTAATTTAACGTAAAGTTAAGCTTTCTAGCCTTCAGCCACCACCTCCCGCCATGAAAGTTTCACCGAACAACATTGAACATGAGTAATAAAGGGAAAAACGCGCTTTTAAATGTCAAGGTGGTAGAGATGGGCACTTTGCTCACCCAAAATCCAATTTCCTTCTGCCGTTCAACAAGTGCCAATGCCTTCAAGCTTTCACTTAAAAAACAAGAATGAAAATTAAAAAAGCTTTACTCTTTTCCCTTAGCTATCCAAACCCTCAAATAAATGTCGCCTAAATATTTCCTCCGGTTTTTAGAAGATAATCAAACATCCATCTCGACTTTGTGATTTCTCTCAAATAATTAACATTTTTCGCAACAAATAAAATATTTACGTAAATTTTTATCACTATATTATGGGTCTTTTTTTCTAGAAATTTTATTTTTCAACGGGGAAGAAATTAAAAGGGGGGTTCCCCTCTGAGGTGGATGATTCGATGGCATCCAAGGCAAAGAAGGCGTTAATCGCACTGTTACTAGCGGGATTAATCGTAGGCGCCATGATAGGCTACCCCACTCTGGCGACATTACTAACAATGTTGAACACGCAAGGTGGCCTCTCTTCCCAATTAAACTTCCTCTTTTCAGGATACTTCCACCACATCCCCTACTCTTTATCATCCCCGCTCATCGTCAGGCTCGACATGGACTGGCTGACAGACATATTCAAGAACCCTCCACCCTTTAAAATACCAGAGGATTTGCAAAACACACCTGTTGACTACATACCTCCAATCCACATGTTCGCCCCTGGGCTTCTCGACCCGTTTATGGTAGTCATGGTTGTTGAGCCACATAACCCAAACTACCCCCACCAGTACTGGAAGGTATCCACGTTCGACTACTATGGTGAAGGAGACTGGTTCAAAACACAAATTGGAACATACCCGATAGGCGTGGCATCTCCTTCCTCTCTCCCTTCGAACGCCCAGTTCTTCACCGTCTGGATGAATATAAGCCATAGCACTTACTCCTCCACATCCCTCCCCGTCCTCTACCCAGACCCGTACTTCACAAGCGGCATAGCGTCCACTTTGGGAAACCTCAACTGGTTCGAGCTTGAACGAGACGACTACAACAACTCCCGGGTGACGCTCCTCTTCAATTCAGAGGGTATCTCAGAAGTTTTCTACGACGTGGCCGGCGTCCCACCTGACACAGACTGGATATCCAGTAACGCCCTGCCAGCCTACTACACCCCCCCAGCCATACGGGACGTGTACACCCAGCTACCATCACACTTGGTAAGCGACCCGGTTTTCACGAGCTTCGCCCAGAGCTTTCAAGGTGTAGGGAGCAACGTTTACGAGCAGGCCCTAGCAGTCCAAGCTGAACTGCTCTCGGGAAGATACGTAAACAACATCACCCTCCTTATGGAGGGCAGACCCCTACCAGATGAGGATCCTGTCACCGCCTTCCTCAAAACCCGTGAAGGAACATGTATAGACTTCGCCTCAACCTTTGTCACAACCCTACGCTACCTAGGCGTACCAGCTCGCCTCGTTATAGGGTACTACGACGCTTACGCCGACGCAGACTACTCCAGTGGAACATTAAGATACATAGTAAGAGCCTACAACATCTACGCTTGGGCCGAAGTCTGGGTGCCAACTTCGGCAAGCGGCGCCGGAACATGGATCCCCTTCGACCCAACCCCGCCCCCAATGATAATACCCCCATCAGGAATGGAGTGGTTCGAACAGCAGTTTGATATCCCCCCAGACCTCATAGGCGCATTAGGCCCGATAGCCCTCTTCAGTTACGGACTAAGAAAAGAAATGCAAGCCTTCAACGCCACCCCCGAAAACCCATCCTCACCGGTAAGGTACTGGAGGCTTAGGGCGTACGACTACTACAATGGAGAATGGAACATAAGCAACCGGACGACCTACGAGCTACAAACTTGGACCAAAGAGGAGCTGGAAGCCGAACATGGGCAAATGGACTACTACACGGTTCTCATAGACCTAAACCACCAAGTTAACATGACGGCCGCACTGCCGACACCGTTCCCCGGACCATATATCTTAGGCGAGGCAGGATACGCCCTGTCCTCCATCCAAGGCGACATGACCAGCGCAATCCTGCTACAGGACATACTGGGCAACGTCTACCTCAACGCGGTCTTTACAGGGTGGGGAACATCCACCATAAAGTATACGGCGGCAACGTACAACCTAGACCTATCCGACATAATGTCGTCCGCTATGCGGCCTGACCCCGACTTGTTGCCACCGGAAATAGCCCAACTCTACTTGCAGATCCCATCTAGCCTAGCCTCAGACCCCGCATTCATCAGCTTCGTATCATCCATATCCGACGAGGGGAACGCTTACGAGATTGCCCTAAATGCCCTTGCTAGGCTTACCTCAGGCGAATACACATACGACCTCTCATTCATGCTTAATGGAGCACAGGTGAGTGGAGACCCGATCCTGTGGTTCTTGAACAATAAGAGTGGCACCCCCATCATGTTCGCGTCAGCTTTCGTCATGGCCCTGCGCAACCACAGCATACCTGCAAGACTCGTCATAGGCTACCTCACGAAAAGCACGACCAGCAACGGAAACGTGGTGCACGTAGCCACAAGCTTCTCCATCCACGCTTGGGCTGAAGTCTGGATCCCAACAGGGCTCGGGGTAGGCTACTGGGTTGCCTTCGACCCCACACCAGACCCACTACCACAACCAATATTCTTCTCGGATGGCCTCCTCTTCTGGAAAAGGCTTCCAAGGGAAGATCCAAACGTTCAGCTAACCAACTATGATGTCTCTATCTCCGCACCGGACACCGCAACTAGAGGAACATCCTTCAACGTGTCAGTCACCGCCGCGAAATATGGCGCACCACAGCAAGGCCTCTTGGTGGACGTCTACGTCTACGACATGTGGGAAGACCAGCTCTACCTTAAGGGGAACGGCGTCACCAACGAAACTGGGAGTGTGACTGTTCAAGTAATAGTTGGTAACGAGGTAAAAATAGGAAACTTGGTCGTGGTCGCAAAGGTTCACTCTTCAAGCAGTCCTAATAGCCCTTTGGTTGCCCACAACTATACTGTTAGGACTGTGCTGGAAGGAGCCACAGGGCTGGATGTGGATGTGACGTCCACGGCACCTTACACCGGCAGCAACACACTTATAAGGAGCGACGGGACCATCAGAATGAACGGCACCCTTTACGACCCAGTATACGCAGGAAGCCGGAAGGGAATTCCATATGCCCCGTTGAGCGTCGTGATCGGAAGCCCGATGGCCTTCATCTCTACTGACTTGGACGGTTACTTTGACTACTATTATCCTGACAGCATCAGTTTGTCCCTCACGGATTACAGCTGCTATGTAAACTATGATTCGACGCATGGCCACTTCGGCTCATCCACCTCAACTGCTGTGACCATCAACGTTTATGCCCGCTCCTACATCACCTTGACGCTTACCCCTCCCAACGCTGTTAAAAAAGGCTCGTCTCTCACATTTACGGCGCAACTTACACTCGACAACGGCTCGCCTATACCAAGCAGAACTAACGTTTACGCTTTAATGGCCTCTACTTCTATACCTCTAAACGATGACGATGGTAACGGGATCTATGAAAGTTCAATCACCGTGAATGTTGACCCCGGCTACTATAACGTTTATGCTAAGTTTGACGGTACAGTTGGTGGTGGCGGGCGAATACTGAATTCAACCTCTAAAACTGTGAACATACTAGTCTATAGTGGAGGTTTGATCTTAATCGACGATTACCCCTCGGAGGTTTACAGAGGTTATGTGGCTTGGTTGAATGGCACAGTGAAGGACGAATACGATAATCCAAAGGAAGGCATAATGCTCCAGTTCACTTTCTCCAACGCAAGCGGCGTGGTTTACACGTATAACGCCGACGAGATGACCGGCCCCGACGGGTCCTTCTACTGTGATGTGCCCATACCGTCATGGCTGTCTGCTGGGACATATGATGTTTCGGCTCTAAGCCTCAACGAGACCTTTACCGCTATGAGCAACGTTGTGATCATACAAGTCAAGATTAAGCCCTCAGTCATAGTTTCAGGCTTCTCGTCCCTCTCAGCCTCATCCCTTACCGCTAAGCAAGCCTCAACGGTTATAGGATCCTTCATGCCCGGCGAGTATGCCTTCATAACAGCTACCGTTGTTGACTCGTCTTCCCAGACGCCGCTGAGTGGACTGAACTTCACAGTTTACTATAACGGGGTTCCCCTTTCAACAGGAGTTACGGACGCTGACGGCTTCTTGAACATTACGCTGGAACCTGAGGATATCTCCCAGCTTCCAGTAAACTTGTTTTCAGTCCTAACTGTGAATTATCCCGGGAACGAGACTATTTCCCCAGTACAGTTCGAGGTTAGAATACATGTTTTCGACGATGCGACACTGAGCCTAGACGTTCCAGGGAGGGCTGTCGCCGGTAAGCCGCTGACCATTAACGTTAGTGTCCGTGACCCGAACGGCAACCCAGTTATAGGCCGCGCCTTCACCGTTTACTGGAACAGAACCATCAACGTGGGTTCGGCGAAGACGGGGAACGGTGGTAAAGGATCATTCACCTATAACATACCTGCCGAGACCGCTGAGGGGAACCTCACAATATATGTTGTGCTTGATAGTGGCGACTCAGCAATGGTTAGCATCCCAGTCGTAAAGGAAGACTTCACAGGAGGTTATATTATGGCTTTAATGTATGCCCTGCAGGCTGGCGACTCCCAACCTGTCCTACCGCTTTTCATCGTGGTTATTTTGGCTGCCCTGTTAGTTGTCCTTTTCTTCGTATACATGTCCCGGAAGAAATCTGCCGGCGTCAAAAAGCCTAAGCTGACGTGGAACCTTGAGGCGCTGGACGAGCTGGTTAAGGCGGGCAAGTACAGGGACGCCGTGATCCGGCTTTACAGGATGTACGTTGAGCTTCTGAACGTTCACTTGAAGATAGAGCGTGCCCCCCATGAAACGACACGTGACATTGCCAGAAAAGCCATAAAGGGCGGCTTGCCGCCGAAGCTGGTTAACACCATAACTCAGCTTTTCGAGAAGGCACGTTTCAGCAAACATGAGACGACAAACTCCGACTATAAAGATGCCGTGAAAGCCTTTAATGATATATACAAGGAAATCACGGGAGGAATATTAAACATTGGGTAAGGTGAAAACCGCCATCTACATATGCGTTTTCATATTAGTATGGGCCCAGCTTGTGCTACCTTTAATTCCGGGGTACACGCAGAACATAAAGCTACAGGACTTCTCCCTTTATAATCCATTATGGAACGGCTGCTTCCTCCTCAGAATGGAGCTTAGCAGAAACGGTTACGACGTACGTCCCCTCATTTCATCGCTAAGCGTCCTGAGCAGGGAGGAGGGGGCAACAGTAATTATCCTATCACCTTCATCCATCATAAACCCCATAGAACTCATGGAACTTGTGAACTTCGTCCGCGAGGGAGGCGGCCTTCTCATCGCCGACGACTTCGGAGCAGGTAACATTTTTACTATATTATTGTTCGCGTTATTGGGACTGCCCTCACCAACGTTTTACGGTAAACCTCTTTATGGGTCTCTCACAGGGGGAATAACGACGTGGACCTATACGCCCGTCGTCAATCAATTTAACGCTTCACACCCGATATTCAAGGATGTAAAACAAGTGATACTTAACTTTCCAACAGCGCTTTTGAACGTTCCGCCAGAGAATCAGGTTGCAGCTCTCGTCCCCGGCCTCATCGATTTTGACATGGATATGCAAATTGAACCTTTAAATCCCGATATGCTTCTCCCAATTGCAACTGTTGTTGCCGCCTACGACCTTGACAACATTAATGTCGGGGGTTATAGAGTAAGTTATGGCAAGGGTAGGATAGTTGTGGTGGGCGACCCCAGCATTTTTAACAATGAGATGCTACTGAAAGGTGACAATCTTCGCTTCATGGTTAACTTAGTTAACTGGCTCTCGAAAAGGGACGAAGGCGGAGAGAACAACCTTGTCGTTTTCGATGAGGCCCACCTGACTACAGCGTACTCTTACGATAAGCTCTTTGGTAGCATCCTCGGATATGTTAACTGGGCTAGTGCCAACTGGCTTTTGGCTCCAATATACCCTGTGCTCATAGTGTTTTCTATCTGGAGGTGGCTGCCGAAGAGTAAACCTAAGGAGATGGGGCCGACGGCGGTTTACCTTAAGAAGGGGAAAACTTTCCTCGCGGAAAGGCTTAGATGGTACCGAGAGAACAGGCAGTATGGCTACGCTCTGAAGCTCTTATACAGGAGAATGAAGAGGCATATAATCAAGAGGTTCAAGCTGAAAGAGTTCAGTGTTGATGCTGCTGTGGAGGTATTAGCTGAGGCTGTTCCGACTATGAGAAGGAAGCAGCTTAGGCGGCTCCTTGAGGAGTGGGAGGCCATAGAAAGAGGGGAGAAACCCGTCTATATGGGATCCGAGACTTTTCTTAACCACTTCTTCATTATGAAAAAAATAATGGAGGCGGTTATTGTTGGAAAGCGAAGTTGAACTCGACGTTAGAAGTGTGCAGTCTTTTTCGAAATCCATAATGGAGGAATTCAAAAAGGTTATTGTGGGGAAAATTGATGTCTTCGAGAACTTATTGATAGCTCTTCTATGCAACGGGCACGTCCTCCTTGAGGGTGTCCCGGGGGTTGCCAAGACCTTCATGGCTAAGACATTTGCGAAGACTCTGGGTAGCTCGTTTAAGAGGATACAGTTCACTCCTGACCTCCTTCCATCGGACATAATAGGAACATACGTCTTCAACCAAAAGAGCGGGGAGTTCGAGTTTCACCCTGGTCCTATCTTCGCGAACGTTATACTTGCGGACGAAATAAACAGAGCTCCCCCAAAAACTCAGTCAGCCCTCCTTGAAGCCATGCAGGAGCGGCAGGTGACTGTCGAAGGAGTGACTCACCCATTGCCTTCACCCTTTATCGTCATAGCGACTCAAAACCCGATAGAAACCTCCGAGGGCGTCTACCCGCTCCCGGAAGCCCAGCTCGACAGGTTCCTCTTCAAACTAACAGTAGATTATCCATCAGAAGACGAAGAAGTCGAGATACTCAGAAGGAGGATCAACGCAAGTATTGAGGACGTGAACCCGGTAGTCTCACCAGACATAATAATTAAAATGCAGCAAATAGTAAAAAGAGTTTACGTGGCTCCAGAGTTAATGGACTACATAAGAGAGCTGGTGATCAGGACTAGGAGGCATCCCCAGATACTGCTTGGAGGAAGCCCCAGAGCCTCCATAGTGCTGATGGATGGAGCCATGGCTAAGGCGGCGTTGAGCGGAAGGGATTATGTTATACCCGACGACGTTAAAGCAATAGCGAAACAGGCACTTGTCCACAGGATGATAATGAGGCCTGAGGCTGAGCTTGAGGGGCTAACCACGGAGAAAATAGTGGAGCGTCTCCTCGAGGAGACCCCTGTCCCGTTCTAGGAGGGTTTATCTTGCTGACGGCGAGGGGCGGCATAGCCATAGTTACTGGCATATTTGTCTTGGTTTTCGGCTTCTCAACCGCAAACTACTTCCTTGTCTTGCTGGGCGTAATGCTCACTATGGCCTCCGTCGTCAGCATGCCCTACTTCACCCTTTCAGCGAACTTTGAGGGAGTGGAAGTCACAAGAACACTTGACAAGGAAAAAGTCTTCGCTGAAGAGTTTGTCCACGTTACAGTTAAAGTCACCAATAAGAGCCGAATGAGGATCGACCGTCTCGAAGTTGAGGATGGATATCCCGAGGTCTTCACGCTAGTCCTTGGAGAGAACAAGATATCAACAAGACTTGACCCAGGCGACGAGATAAAGTTCTCGTACATCCTCCAGTGCAGGAAGAGAGGCGTCCACAGGATAGGGCCGATAAAGCTCGTCATGAAGGACAGAATGGGCATGGTATTCGAAGAGCAGGAAATCCCCTCGTACACCGAGATTCTAGTTTACCCATCCTACAAAGATGTGAGGAAGCTCGAAGCCCTAGGCGCCAAGAGGGTTCTAAGCAGGCTTTTCGGCGTCCACAGAACTAGGCAGAAGGGCATCGGCGTCGAGTTCTTCGGTCTGCGTGACTACTTCCCGATGGACGACTTCAGACGCATAGACTGGAAAGCCACAGCTAGGACAGGCGACCTAATAGTTAGAGAGTTTGAGAGTGAACGTAACATCAAGGTGATGCTCCTTCTTGACTGTAGCATCAGTATGGGAGGCGGGCTTCCCGACAACACTAAACTCGATTTCGCGATAAGAGCGGCGGTCATGCTCGCCAAGGTCGCCTTGGAGCGGAAAGACGAGGTCGGGCTGGCCGCGTTCTCCGATAAAGTATACCAGTATGTTCCTCCGAAGCCGGGAAAGGACTACTTTTACAAGATTCTTGAAGCCCTAGCCTTTGTCGAGCCAGCTGGCGGAACCCACATGAAAGAGTCTGTCGAGTGGGTTATAAAGCGTTCACCGAGAAGAATGCTGTACGTGTTAATTAGTGACCTTGAAGGGGACGTGAACGACATAGTTGAAGCCGTCAAGCTCATAAGGGCACACCGAAACCATCTGCTGGTCTTATCTCCATTTGGTCCATGGTTTGAAGTTTACCCTGACGCCTTGTCCCCCGTTGACAGGGCGCTCGCAGAGGCAATATCTGAGGAACTTTTGGAGTTCAGGAGAAAGGTAAGCGATGAGCTAGCCAGAATGGATGTAAAGGTCATCGACGTTGGGCCAGACGATTTCCTGCCGGCAATAGTAAGCCAATATTTGAACGCGAAGAGAAGGGGGATAGCGCTACGCTGAGAGAGAGTTTTCCCCAAATAAGAAGGTTTGACACCCTTCAGCTTGGAATGAGAGTTACCGCAGCAGTGTTGCTTGCTGTCGTCTTCACCGTTGTTTTCACAAGCATTCAGCCATATATGAAATATGACAACTTCTGGGTTTACATATGGGATCCGGGCTTAGTGGGGTTAACTGCGTGGAGAACATGGATGTTCATAAACATTTCCTTAACGATGCTGATAAACGCTTTTACGTCGCTTGTAGTTGAATCTACTCTTCCCCCCATCCTATGGCTCCTCGACCCTAAACTTTTCGCTCACTTAGCTCTAGCGGAGGCCGCAGTTGAAGCGTTCATAGCGGCGGTTCATTTTTACCCTATACCTTTAGCATACATCATCGCCACCTTCCCCCCAGAGCAATTGTTACTATTCTGGCCATCCATCAGGTGGATGACTTTCAGCTACGCAGCCGCATCATGCGTCTGGTCAATATACTTCCTTCTCTTTCAGATTCTAGCAGTGGGAGCCATCGTATCGGGTATCTTATTCGTGTTAAAGATAAATATCAAATACCTCTTTTCATCTTTTATTTTTTCTTTATCCTCCTTTGGGTTAGCGGCACTAACAGAGAACGTCAACGTGGGGACCCCTCTCACCAGCTTTTTCCTTACATCAAACATCATTTTCCAGCAACTCTTTTTCGGAGGAGTGACAGGGGCGCTCACCAGTTTTCTGATGTCCCCCCTCTTCTTCTCGGCGTTGGCATGCTACCTCTACTTGGAAGTCGGTTTACTTCTAGTTTACATTTCAGAAATAACCTCTCCAGCCACCGAGAGAGGCGAGAAGGTGGCGAATCAACTAAAAACCATCGATGAGCTGGCGGCGGCATCAAACATTATGGAACTCGGAGAAAACGTCTCCCTCAGCAAGGAGGCGTCAGATTTTCTCAAGAGGCTTGTCGAAATGAAGATTTTCAGCAAACCCGAGGCGGTTAAGATCGAGGTTCTTCACGACCTGCGTAGGCTTAAAGCATACGTGGAGGAAGTATTTTTGAAGATACCCAACTCCCGCTCAACTTTAAGCGCTAGGGACGCCGCTCCAAGAATTAGGCCATTAATAAAGTCTTCGCTGACCGGCATGCTTTTAAGGGTGGGTGGAGTTATCGCTCTCTCCTTCATATGTTTCACATCGCTCTTCGTTCTTCAACAAATAGGCGCTCCGCTACCTGTCGTCGAGAGCATAGAAGTCTCACAGCCAGAGGTAGTATTGGTTCTTCTACTCCCAATAGTGTTCAGCTTCTCTATGGCGGCAACAATTATAAGAACAATTACTAGAAGCAGGAGAAAAGAAAGAGGCGAGGGAGAAGTAGCTTAAGGTAACCGTCCAACTCTTGCCTTATCATACATTGAGCGAAGCATTGATAAGAATTCTCCTCCCTGCATGTCTAGTTTACTCATATTGTCGCCGAACTCTTTAACCTTCTTTTCGAGCTCCTCTATAGCGAGGGCCGCTAAGTCGGGTGCCTCAGCGGCCTTAAGGTAATTCTTCACGATATTTTGAAGTACCTCCACTTTCTCCTTGACGTTCCTGGCGGTTCTTACAAGGTTCCAAGCAACTTTCTCCTCGTCATCGTTTATTGTGAAGCCAGTGGATCTCTCCGCGACGTCCTCAAGTTTGAAAATCTGTTCATAGACATCGTATAATGCGTCCAGAGCACCGTCAGCCTCCTTAGCTATGCCGCTCCTCTTATTGTTGTTCAGCTTCATTGCTGAAACCGCGTTAAAGAAGCTGGAAGCCGCCTCTCGACACCTCTTCATGGTCGACTCAAACTCTGAAATCAAGGTAGACAACTCTTTCTCGGGGTAATCTCTTTTTGCCATAAAAACACCTCACTCATACAAGCCCCAGAAAGAGACCACAACTTCATCTAAATCATTCCCACATATTTATCTTTCAAGTTGAACGATAAAAATTTTTATCGTTTCTCGGGACTGTTGTAGTTGCCGAACACTGTCGGCGCGGTGAAAACATGAAGAAAGTGGCCGTGGAAGAACCTTTTGATTTTTTCCCGTGAAAGGGCTGCCAAGAAGAGCAGGGAACCTTGAAGTTGTACGTTTAATAATAGAAAACTTTCCATCATGAAGTATCTGTGTGGTGTAAAAATGAATGAATCTGTAGTTGATGAATTGAAAAAAAGGCTGGGCAAAGATAAAGTGTTTACAGATGATTTCATAAGGTTTTCCTACTCTAGGGACTGGTCTCCTAGGCCAGCTGATTATTACTCACTGCCTGAAGTTGTTGTTAAGCCGACGAGCACTGAAGATGTTGCTGAGGTCGTGCGGGTGGCTTACGAAAATGATGTTCCAGTAGTTCCCTTTGCTGGTGGAACAGGAATGGGTGGTGGCGCAGTTCCTGTTGAGGGTTGCATCCTTATAGATACACGTGGCCTCAACAGACTTTTGGAAGTGGATAAGGAGAACATGGTTGTGGTGACCCAGGCGGGAATCACCGTTTCGGCTTTAAACGAAGAACTTGCAAAGTATGGATTATGGTGGCCTCACGACCCTGAAAGTAAGCCGGTATCTACTGTTGGGGCTGCTATAGCGTGCGACAATGACGGAACGTTTGGCATAAGGTACGGTAAGGCAGCGGACTACTTGTTGGACGCCGTGGTTGTTACTGGTAAGGGCGAAGTGGTTAGGCTAGGTCACAGGAAAGCGCTGTGTTCCTCTACTGGTTATAAACTTCACTGGCTTATGGTTGGAGCCGAAGGGACGCTTGGAATAGTCACCGAGGCAACCTTGAGGGTTTTCGCGAAGCCTGAGGCAAGGATCGTCGAGGCTGCTGTGTTCAAGTCCCTTTCCTCCGCCGTCTCTGTGCTCGAAAGGATGATTCAAGCCGGGCTGAGCGTGGAGAGCGCCCACATTAACTGTAAAAAAAGGCTTCAATTTTACACGCACGCGTACAGGCAGAAGTATGGCAGGGCACCTGAGATACCCGAGTGGGCCGAAGCAATCTTGTTTTTCTCCTTCGGCGGAGACAAAGAGGTTATCGAGTTCTCGAGGAACTACGCGTTAAGGCTTGTGGAGGACGCCGGGGGAGTACTTGTTAAGGAGAGGGAATTGGTTGAAAGCTGGTGGACAAGTAAGCACCTCCTCGAATTCGAGCCCTTCAAGCAGAAGTGGCCTGACAGTCAGCGGGTGAAAAAGTTCGGCGCTGCCGACCTAGGAATACCAGTGGGCCGGATAGAAGAGGCATATAGAAAGTATCTTGAGATCGCCGCCAAGAATGGCTTAGAGGTTTTAGGCATGTGCGTCTACCACCAGAGACCTAACAGGGTGAGCCCAAGTATAAGTTTCGCAGTCTTCGTAGACGACGGGAACCCTGACGAGGTACGCCGCTTCTACGACTATGTTTCAGAGATGAGCAAGATGGCCGTGAACTTAGAGGGCACGATGAGCACTTATATTGGAGACGGGGAAAGGCTAGGCGGATTTAACAGGTATGAGCATGGGTCAGCTCTTGACTACATGCTTGAGGTGAAGCGTGTCTTCGACCCAAAGAACATACTAAATCCGGGCAAGAAGTTTACTTCAAAATGGATAAAGGATTAGTTTGGGGTGATCGTTTGCTACTCGAAAAGTATCTCCCTGACATTTATACGTGTAACAGGGCTAGATGCGGCTATAGCTGTCCCTGAACAGGCAGCGGCCACTGTGTTGAGGAATGCCCCTTTTTCAAGGAGTTGAGACTGGAACCCTACTCCAGTAGAGGAAAGATGCTGATAGCCAGAGGGATAGTTGAAGGCATCATAAAACCTAGCAGAGAACTGCTGAGAACAGTTGCAGCCTGTACCATGTGCGGGTATTGCATGTACAGGTGTGCCCTCCAAAACGTCGACGTCATAATCGCCCTCAGAGCTAAGCTAGTGCAGTTGGGATTTTTCGACTCAGGACACAGGAAGGCAGCGGACATGATTCTCAACTACGATAACCCATACTCTAAGTCCCTTCGAAAGTCCGTTGAGCTTCCCATGAGTGGTGAAACAGTGTTCTTTGCTGGCTGTAGCTATGTCCAGTATTTTCCCGGGAAACTCAACAAGATAGGAGAGATCCTTTCAAGGATTGGAGGCGTGGGGTGGCTTGGTCCGGATGAACCTTGCTGTGGAAACCTGCTTCTTACGTCCGGGCAGGTTGACGCCTTCATAGATTATGGTGAACGAGTAGTGGGTAAGTTCAAAGAGATGAAAGTTAAACGCATCATTACTGCATGCCCCGGATGCCATGAAACCTTTTTAAGAGAGTACCCCAAGTTTTTTGACTTCGACGTCGAAGTGGAGCATTTAACCCAACTCCTAGCGAGAAAAGTTGAGGAAGGAAGGCTGATCCCGCGAAACCTGAACGCGCATGTAACTTTTCATGACCCCTGCCACCTTGCAAGGTTCTCGAGGATCATCGATGAACCACGCTTAATAATTGAAAATACACCTGGAGCCGTCATGGCCGAGATGAGGCATAACAGACTCAGCACCATGTGCTGCGGTGGCGGAGGTGGAGCCCCAATAGTTCACCCCAGACTCACCGCTAAGATCGCTGAAAGGCGGCTGGGCGAAGCTATAGATGCTGGGGCCGACATCCTCATAACCTCATGTCCACTATGCGAGCACATGCTAGGCAGAAGTGCAACTAGAAAAAGAAGTCAAATACGAGTCTTAGACATAGCCGACCTGTTCTAGCGATAGTATGGGGAACGCCTGTTCACCGCTTCAATGAAAAGTCTCTTGATCTCCTCCTCCGAAGCCCCCTGCCTTATAGGCGTTAGCACGTCGACCAAGTTGTCGTTCCGCATAAGGCACGGCTTCAACTTTCCATCACTCGTAATCCTCATCCTGTTGCAGTTAGCGCAAAACTCACTGTTATGGACAGGCCTGACAACTTCAACCTCCCCCCCTCCATTTAAAAAGAACTTTTTTCTCCTATGCATCTTCCTTACAACAACTCTGGCCGCCATATCCTCAAGCATTTTTTCGATGAAAATGGGGTCAAAGCGATGCTCTTCAAGTGTTCGGCTGTCTCCGGGAACGAGCTCTATCAACTGTAAAATGCTACCCTTCCGCTTTCTCGAGAACTCGATCATCTCTTCTAGGTCTGAAACATTGATTCCCCTCAACAAAACCATGTTTAACTTAACGGGCCTTAACCCCGCTTCGAGCGCGGCATCCACACCCTCAATAACTTTTTCGAGCGCATCCACCCCCGTGATTCTCTTATATTTTTCCCTTGAAAGGGTATCTAAGCTCACGTTAACCCTTTTCAACCCTGCTTCAGCCAATGGTTGCGCCCACTTTGAAAGGAGGACACCATTAGTAGTCATAGAAATGTCATGGATACCATTTATGGAAGAAATTCTTCTGATAACCTCTTCAATTCCATCGTAAAGCAATGGTTCTCCCCCCGTTAGCTTGACGCTCCTCACGCCTAGTTTCATAGCAACCTTGACTAGGAAAGCGACCTCCTCGGGTGCCATCTCGTCTTTCTTGCGGAGATCACTACCACAGCCCTCCCCTTCATGGTGACAGTAAAAGCAGTTTAGGTTACACTTCTGGGTAAGCGAAATCCTAAGATTATTCACTGGCCGCCCGAATGGATCGATAAGCATTCTACTCCCTTCAGACAGGTACGAAAACATGGAGAAGCTCGAAGAATTAAAAATCTTATTCCAGAGAAGCCCCTCTACGAATGTTGTGCTCTCTTGATTTCAATATATTCTTTCCACTACGAAGTCTGCCAATCCCAGGAAGTAATCCTCCGCCTCCTTGGCAAGTGGCGGCTTCATGCCCTTTATCTTTTCCTTTGCCTCATCCTTAAGTTTGATCGCCGTTTCACGTGCCCTTTTAAGGGCTCCTGTATCTAGGAAGACTTTCCTAACCTTCTCAACTTCGCTCGGTGTGGCATCCCTCTTGCCCAGCGTGCCTCTAAGCACGTTGAGCTCTTCTGGCCCTGCAGCCTCTAACGCGTAAACCACCAGCACGGTCTTCTTCCCTTCTTTGATGTCTCCGTCAGTCGGCTTACCTGTTTCCTCCTCCTCGCCGAAAGTCCCCAGGATGTCATCCTGTATCTGAAACGCCTGACCGACGAGGACGGAGTACTCCTTCAAAACGCGGATTTGATCTTCGCTTCCTCCCCCCAGTATCGCTCCTATCTCAATGGATGACTCGAGGAGAGCTGCTGTCTTCATTTTTATCATTTGCATGTATTCGTCGAAGCTCGCCTTCTCTTTCATAGATAAAATCGTTTCAAACATTACCCCCTCTATCAGCTCTTCGAAAACTCTCTGATAGCTTTCGATCGCCATGCAGGTGAGCTCAGCGGGGAAGCCAGCCTTAAGCAGAGCCTCGACTCCAAGGTTGTAGAGGGTGTTCCCTCCAAGGATAGCCATAGTCATGCCGAAGTCTTCTCCTCGCCCACCCTCAAAGTTCTCATTGTACCAGTTCCTGTACTTAACATGGAAAGTCTCCTTTCCCCTACGTGTCTCATCGTGGTCTATCAAGTCGTCGTGTATAAGCGTCGCATTATGGAGCAACTCAACAGAGATCGACGCCTTGTAAATGTCCCCGTCGTTCTTCCCGCCGACTCCAAAGTACGCGTTAACTAGAGATACAGGTCTAAGTCTTTTGCCCCCCCTCATTATGAACTCCTTTATGTTAGAGTAATAGTCGGCGTGGTATGAGGTGATCGCTTGGACAATTTTCAAGTCAAGGAATTCATTGATCGCGGCGTTGATCTTTTCAAGATGTTTATAAACCGCTCTTTCGAAGCCCAAAGCTCTTCCTCCAAGCTTCATGTTTACTTGCTCTGAAAAACTAAAACCCTCTTTAAATCGTTTCCTCTCAATTCCTCAATCAAATTCGTCAATTTTAGAATTAATCGATCAAAATGGCGAAATCCACATATAAACGGCACAGAACCCTTTATATACGAGAAGCATTCTCAGGGAGAATTTAAGCAGAAATATCTGCATTCTTACATTAAAAGGTGAGAATCATCAAATTTGTCGAACTCATATTTAACGAATGCGTAATGCTTAAATACACAAGGAAGCCTTGCCCTCTCTTCAAAGAGGGCGAGATCCAAGTTTCCAAGTGCTCTTTCTAGAGAACAAGTGCTCATACCAAATGGAGGAAATGCCTATGATGATTCCTAAGTCGCGAGTTGGAATAGAAGGATGGGGATGCTATATTCCAAGGTACAGGATTAAAACAGATGATATAGCATCAGTTTGGGACGCTCCGGTCGACCGATTTAAGGAAGACTTGATGATACAGGAAAAGGCCATTGCTGGACCCGACGAAGACACCATAACTCTCTCCACGGAGGCTGCGATTAACGCCGTCAAAAGAGCCGGAATAGACCCGTCAGAAATAGGCGCCGTCCTATGCGGCTCAGAATCTCACCCTTACGCTGTAAAGCCTACAGGGTGTACAGTTGCGGAAGTGATAGGTGCAACTCCCTATACTCTCGCGGCAGACTTGGAATTTGCATGTAAAGCAGGCACTGAAGCTGTTCAAATGTGCATGGGACTTGTAGCCTCAGGAATGATAAAGTACGGCCTAGCTATAGGTGCCGACGTGGCTCAAAGTGCTCCTGGAGACGACTTGGAGTATGCTGCAGCTTCAGGAGCAGCGGCACTGTTAATAGGCCCACTAAGTTCCTCTTCAGCCGCCTCCATAGAAGCAACCGTGTCTTATGTTACCGACACGCCCGATTTCTGGAGGAGGGCTGAGCAGCCATACCCCAAGCATGGTGGACCCTTTACTGGCCTTTCATACTTCCATCACGTCACCTCGGCAGCTGAGCATCTTATGAGTGAGCTTGGTCTTAAGCCGAGCGACTTTGATTATGTAATTTTTCATCAGCCGAACGGGAAGTTTCCCTTAAGGGCGGCAAGCCAGCTCGGCTTCACTAAGGAGCAAGTTTCGAAGGGCCTCCTTGTCCCCTACATAGGAAACACTTATTCAGGCTCTTCATTACTCGGGTTAACCGCTGTCTTGGATGAAGCTGCCCCCGGCCAGCAGATCCTCTTAGTGTCATATGGATCTGGAGCGGGCAGTGACGCTATGTACATAATTGTCCAAGATGGTGTTGAGGAGAAAAGGGACGCGGCTCCCAAGGTTTGGGACTACATTAAGAGGAAGCAGTACATTGATTATGCTTGTTATGCTAAGTGGCGCAGGATGATTATCGGTTTAGAAACTAAATAATAGGAGGGTGGTTTATGAAACTAAATAATAGGAGGGTGGTTTATGCGTAAGGTTGCCGTGATCGGCGTTGGTATGATTAAAGTTGACCATCACTGGAAAGAATCCATCCGTTCCCTGTTCACTAAGGCGGCCATAAACGCCTTAGAGGATGCAGGGAACCCGGATATAGATGCTCTCTATGTGGGTAACATGTCGGCGGGCCAGTTTAACAAGCAGGAGAATTTGGCCCCCATGTTGGCGGACGCCTTGGGGTTAGAGTCGAAGCCGTCATTAAGGGTGGAGGAGGGCTGTAGTTCTGGTTCCGCAGCCTTGTACATGGCGCTTAAAGACGTCGCCTCGGGGATGCATGATTTCGTGCTCGTTGGCGGCGTCGAGAAAATGATGGATACTGCAACGAACGATGCTACATTCATAATATCAACGGTAACAGATCAGGAGTACGAGGCATTTACCGGCCTCTCGCTTGCGGGAATAAACGCCATGGTGATGCGCCTCTACATGAATAAGTTTGGCGTTAAGAGGGAAAGCTTCGCCAAGTTTGTCGTGCAAATGCACGAAAACGCCTCTAAGAATCCCTATGCGCAATTCCCCTTCAAGATCTCCCTCGATAAAGCTCTTAACTCAGCGCCGGTTGCGGAGCCAATCCATCTTATGGACTGCGCACCCATAGGCGATGGGGCAGCAGCCTTGGTCATATGCCCAGCCGAGAAGGCGAAAGACTTCACGTCGGATCAAGTAGACATAATTGGGGCATGGAAGGCCAGTGACACCTTTCTCTTCCATATGAGGAAAGACTTCCTGTCAATGAAGGCTACGATTGAAGCTTCTAGGAACGCGTACGAAATGGCTAACATAACCCCTGAAGACGTGGACGTGGCAGAGGTTCACGACTCTTTCTCGATAGCCGGGATCCTGGCTATAGAGGACCTTGGCTTCGCGAGAAAGGGAGAGGGGTGGATAGCAGTGGAGGAGGGTTTGATAAGCCCAGACGGCGAAACACCGGTAAACCCGTCTGGAGGATTAAAGGCGCGCGGCCACCCAATAGGAGCAACTGGGATATACCAGGCTGCTGAGATAGTTCTCCAGCTACGTGGTGATGCTGGTAAAAGGCAAGTGCCCGATGCCCGAATAGGGATAACGCACAACACAAGTGGATTTGGGACATCCGCCATAGTTCACGTGTTTAAGGCTGAGTGAGGTGTTTAATATGTCGCCGTCCAATCTCTGGAGAGAAATTCCTCAAAGGTACCGTCTCGAGGCGGCTTTCTGCCCCAAGTGCTTAACTACATATTTCCCTCCGAGAGAGCTGTGCACTGAGTGTGGCTCAAGAGAGCTAGAAAAGAAGAAGCTTCCAACAAGAGGAAAGCTGGTGACGTACACCGTGATACACACTCCGCCCAAGGGGTTCGAGCTATACGCTCCATACATAGTCGGTCTCATAAAGCTTGAAGACGGAACACATTTAACAGCACAAATAACTGATGCAGATCCTGACAAACTGGACTTAGACGTGGACGTAGAAGCCGTGATAAGGAAGGTGAAGGAGAACGGGCGTGACGGACCCATATACTATGGCTACAAGTTTAGGCCAATCCTAAACGCTAACGGCGCTCCGGAGAGAAAGTGCTAGGTCGCAGCTTCAAAGGGGTGCTTTGAGTGTCATGAGAAGCTTCCTGTCTTGGCTAGATGAGAAAAGGCTTCTGATCAAAGTCAAGAAGCCTGTATCAACTAGGCACGAGATCCCAGCATTAATGAAGAAACTCGACGGTAAACCCGTCCTTTTTGAGAACGTTGCGGGAAGCATGTTCAAGGTGGCAGGCAACCTGTGCTCAAGCAGGGATTTGCTGGCGGGAGGACTTGGCATACCGGTTCAAGACCTTCTGCATAGGCTTGCCGAAGCCATGGAAAACCCGACTGAGCCGGAATTAGTAAGCGACGGGCGATGCTTCGAGGTCGTTGAACCCCTAGACTTGACTCGCCTTCCCATATTGACTCACATGGAGCGAGACGGTGGACCATATGTGACTGCTGGCATAGTCACAGTGCGTGACCCTGAGTATGGACACAATATTAGCTTTCACAGACTCATGCTTCTCGACGAAAAACACTTCGCGATAAGAGTTGTAGAGGACAGGGATTTAGATTTGTACCTTAAGAGGGCGGGAGGCGAGCTCGACGCTGCAATAACTATAGGAAACCACCCATCAGTCCTTGTTGCGGCCGCCACCTCACTCTCTCCAGACATCGACGAATACACCATCGCCAACAGCTTAAAGCCATTAAAGCTTGCTAAATGCAAGACCATAGACCTAGAGGTTCCAGCCGACGCCGAAATACTCCTAGAGGCGAGGATAACAAAGGAACTTGTGGAAGAAGGGCCATTCCCAGACATAACTGGGACATATGACATTGTGCGGGAGCAACCTGTGGTTGAGGTGCGCCGCTTCACGCACGCGAAGGATGCAATATACCAAGCAATACTTCCAGGGGGAATGGAGCACAGGATCCTCATGGGTCTTCCTAGGGAACCAGCAATATATCGGGAAGTTAATAGGTCATGTGAATGCCTGGATGTCCTCCTAACACCTGGAGGATGTTCATGGCTTCACTGTGTGGTTAAAATAAGGAAAAGAAACCCTGACGATGGCTTGAAAGCAATAGAAGCGGCCTTCAGGGCTCATAAGTCACTGAAGCATGTGGTGGTAGTTGACGAAGACGTAGATATTCACGACCCATGCTCGGTCGAGTACGCTATAGCCACCCGCTTCCAAGCGTCAAAGAACCTCGTCGTGATTAAGGGTAAAGGGTCGTCACTTGACCCGTCCGCTGACCAGAAGACGCGGGAGACAACCAAGGTTGGGGTAGATGCCACTATACCCTTCGACAAACCGCGGGACAAGTTTCTCCTCGCCAGAATTCCCGAATACGACTCGATAAGGGTTGAAGACTATGTATCTAACTAAGGAAGAGGAAAAGGCGCTGGATGGCGAACATGGTGAGGCGTTAAGCCTAGCAATGAGGGTGCTCTGCTCCTTAGGAGACTTCTTCGAGGCAGAACGCCTTATACCGATACAGAGCGCCCACATCTCAGGAGTATCATATAAGACAGGGGGAGAAGCCCTCCTAACAACGCTGAAGAAGTTCTCCTCCCTAGGATCTAGAGCTTTGGTTCCCGCCACGCTGAATCCCGGCGGCGTAGATCTTGAAATGTGGAGGGAAATGGGAGTCGAAGAAAAATTTTTTGAGAAACAGAAAGAGATTATCTCCCTTTATACGGAAATGGGGATTCTTGCAACGTGTAGCTGTACCCCCTATGAGGCTGGAAACATTCCAGCTAGGGGAACACACGTATCCTTCGCTGAGTCGTCAGCCATCACGTTCACCAACTCATACCTGAACGCGCGGACGAACAGGGAGAGTGGGCTATCAGCCCTTGCATCAGCAATAACCGGGAAAACCCCGCTCTACGGGCTCCACTTGGATGAAAACAGGTTTCCTACCGTGAAGGTGAGAGTTACCGTAGCCTTGGAGTCCTCGACGCATTACGGCGCTTTAGGATACTTAATCGGAAAGAGCTTTAGCGACGCCATCCCCTTAATTCAGAGTGACCAATCTCTTCCACTGGTTGAAGCAAAGCACTTATCATCCGCTGCTGCAGCGTCAGGTGCAGTTGCACTGTATTATTGGGGAGAAAAAGCGGAGGCAACCAAAGACTTGGAGAAGATAGAAGTAGATAAAAGAGAGATCAACCAGGTTTTTGAGTCGTTTAGTCTTACGAGGGAGCCGGGCATCGTTATGTTGGGATGCCCCCACTACTCTATATATGAGTTGAAAAGGGTGGCTGAAATGGTTGAGGGGGAGCGGCTTAAGATTCCTCTCTGGGTTTTCACCTCTAGGCAAGTTAAATGCCTCGGGGAGCGGCTGGGCTTCGTCCAGAGAATAGAGCGTGCTGGAGGAAAAGTGTTCTGCGACACGTGTCCCATAGTTGCTCCTCTGAAGGGCTTTGATAGCTTTCTGACGGACTCCGCCAAAGCGGCTCACTACGCCCCCTCAATGAACAGGATGGAAGCCGCCCTCCAGCCAACTGAGAAATGTGTGAAAGTCGCATTGGGGTTTAAGCAATGACAAAAATAATCTTGAAAGGTTTCGGTTTGAAGACTCTTAGGTCGCCTGTCGCCGAGGGGGAAGCCCTCGTGTCGGAGTATCCGATATCATTTCTAGGCAATGTTAACCCGGAGACGGGCGTCATCCAAAACCATCCACTGGAAGGCGAGAGCGTAGCCGGGCGCGTGCTCGTCTTCCCCACAGGTGTCGGCTCAACGGTCGGCACTTATGTTATCATAAACCTCGCGGAAAAGGGGCTGGCCCCCAGAGCGATGATCCAGAGGAGAGCAGACACGGTAACACTTATAGGAGCGGTCGTGGCGGGGATCCCCCTCGTTCACCGCGTCATCCCAGATCCGGTTGAATCCATAAAGTCCGGTGACTGGGTTAAAGTAGACTCATCAAAAGGAATAATAGAAGTGGAAAAGAAAAAATAAGGGAGGTCTGAGAATACGACTAGTCTCGAGTTTTCTGAAAATGAGCTTGTTGAAAAACTTGTTAGGGGAGAATTGAAGCTCCATGAAGTGGAGAAATATACGAGCAGTGTAAACAGCGCTGCACGGGTGAGGAGGAGAGCAATAGAGAAAATCGTAGGAAAAGAACTCAAGCATATTGGAAGCTACTCCATAGACCTCGACGAGACAGCATCCCGGAACATTGAAAACCCGATAGGCGTCCAGCAGATACCCCTAGGAGTGGCAGGTCCACTAAGAGTGAAAGGTGAGGTGGCGGACGGCGAGTACTTTATCCCGCTTGCCACAACAGAAGGTGCCCTTGTAGCCAGCGTCAACAGAGGATGCCGCGCCATAACGGCTAGTGGCGGCGCGAGGGCAAGGGTTCTAAAGTCAGGAATAACGAGGGCACCATGCATATGCGTTCCTGACACAGAGCACGCGGTAAAACTCGTCGAGTGGATACATCAAAACTTCGAAGAAGTGAAGAAGGTTTTCGAGGGAGACGACCCCTTCTTGAAACTTGTTGATGTTCAGCACTGGATAATTGGGCGCAACGTCTTCATACGATTCATAGCAGACGCAGGGGATGCCATGGGCATGAACATGGCAACTTCTGCAAGCGACAAGGTGTGTAACTACATAGAACAACGGTTTCCATGGGCAAAGACGATAGCTCTCTCAGGAAACATGTGCGTTGACAAGAAACCCTCAGCTCTCAACTACATACTAGGCCGAGGAAAAACCGTTCAAGCAGAAGCGGTGCTTAAGAAGAACTACATCAATGAGGTACTTAAAACCACCCCTGAAAGCATGGTCGAAGTAGTTTATAGGAAGCTCTATATAGGAACAGGGCAGGCTGCAGCCTACGGATTCAATGCTCACGTGGCAAACATAATCGCAGCCATCTGGCTGGCCACAGGGCAGGACGCTGCACACATAGGCGAGAGTAGCATGGGGATAGTGACAGCCGAAGTTCTCGAAAACGGAGATCTATATGTCTCGCTAACCCTACCATCAATGATATGTGGAACAATTGGAGGAGGCATGTGGCTACCACAGTACCAAGAAGCACTATATATCATGGACTGTGGAGGCGGTTTTATTAAGGGGGCGCCTCCGGGAACGCTCGCCAAGAAATTCGCTGAAATAACATGTTCAGCAGCACTTGCCGGCGAAGTTTCACTGATCGGTGCCCTAGCTGCAGGGCATCTGGCTAAGGCACATGAACGGCTTGGACGCGGCAAAACTGCTCGAAGAACCGTGGAAAAACTGTGAGCCTATCAATACCCTTCCACTTCTCCTCCATTTTTCTCATTGACGAGTCATCGGTCAAATTAATTTCACTCAGCAGTGTAACGAACCCTTCTTTTTACCTTACAATTAGCTTCTCTTGCTAAAACTTTTTTCGCTGGTTGACCCTAATTTAATCTCATCATTAACAAATGGCTCTTCTCCCTTTCCCTTATTCCAACCTACGTCTTTTTCAGCTTTTTCTGGAGAAAAAGAAATTTAGGACATGTTGATGCCGCCTTCAACGTAGCTTAAAAACGACCGACACCCCTTTAATTATGAGTTCTACTGCTATTGCTGCTATGATGAGCGCCATGACGCGTGCTATCACGAGGCTTCCCGTCTTGCCTAGAAAGCGGCTGAACGGGTCTATAAACTTAAGCACCAACCACGTAACAATGAATGAGAGTATTACGGCTGTAGCCGTCACTAGGACGCCTGAGGCCTGAAGGTACATGATGGCGGTGGTTATTGCTCCTGGGCCGACTAGGAGAGGGCATGCTATGGGAACAACGCCAACGCTCTCTGAGGATATCCCTTCCTCTCTTTTCCATCCAAGGATAAGTATTCGCAAAGCGATTACCATTAAGAGTATTCCACCCGCGATCATGAAGCTCTCTATAGTTATTCCAAAAAGGAACAGGATATAGTTCCCTAGGGCGGCGAAGCATATTAGCAAAATAAACCCTGTGACTAGGGCAAGGTGAAACGTACGTCTCCTTTCCTCTTGCTTCATATCCTCAGTAAGGCTCAGAAAGATCGGTATGTTACCCACTGGATCCATTATCACGAATAACGAGACGAATGCTCTTGCTAAATCTGGCAAGGAGCATATCAAGTTTATCAGGATGGTTTCTGGAAGCAAAGGTTCCACTATCCGGGCAGCGTCATTGGTTTATGAGAGAAACGATAGGGCCTAAATAAAAACTTTCCTTTCCATCTTACTCCGATAGGTTATCAGTCAACTGGGTCATAAAACCTCAAATTAGCAACTGGCCTTTATAGTCCACTTATCCCACTGCTGTGGGGGCTCTGGTGGAAGAAGACCTTGAGTTTGCCTTCCCCTTCATCACCTAAACTTCGATTATCTCGACATCCGGCTTAACGGTAACTTTCCCGCCACCTTGCTTGGCTTGCCCGACAACATAAGCTGTAACTCCTCGCCTCCTCAGCGCATCCATGAACTCATCGACTCTTTCTCGTGGCAGCGCCGCTAGGATTCCGCCGGATGTCTCCGCCGCCTCGCCCCTCTCCAACCCGTAGCCGAAAAGCTCAGAGACTCGGATTGCGTTCTTCATTAAGGGAATCGCTTGTACCTCGATGTCTACTCCGCTCTCCTTGGCTATGTTTTCAGCGTGTCCAACCAGCCCGAACCCGGTCACGTCCGTCGCGGCGTTAGGTTTAACTTCCTGCATAGCTTCAGCAACCGACTTGTTAGGCTTCGTCATGAATCTTATCGCTTTTTTGACTAGCTCCTCTGCTTCCTTCCTCGAGAGTACGCTAAGCACTATTTCGCAAGTCTCCGGATCTTTCATTGTCCTGTAGACGGCCATTGCTGGCTGCGTTCCTAATGGCTTGGTCAAGACGAGTACATCCCCCACCTCAGCCCCTCTTTGATAGACTATCTGGTTAGGGTGGGCTATGGCGGTAACTTCACCGCCTGATAGGGGCCAAGGATTAAATATGGTGTGCCCGCCAACAAAGGCACCTCCAACTTCATCCAAGTAATCCTTGATTCCGCGAAGGATATCCACAGCTATCTCCACAGGCATGTCAGTGGGTATTCCTAGGACAGCTAGGAAGCCGGCTATCTCCGTTGCCCCCTTCGCTTGTGCGCGCAACCCCTATTACTGTGGCTGCGCTGTACACGTCGCTTGTCGCGTTTGCAGCCGCTATTTTCCCCTGAACATAGCCTTCATCGACGTTTGGTGTTATGAAATCTATGGTCTTCACAAGAACCATGTCATCACGAACTCGTATCACGGCAGCATCTTCTTCAGGACCACTTAGAACGCCCCTTGGAACAGTGATTCCCGCCATCTCCAGAAGCCTTCTTAGGTCTGCCTGTGGAAGCTTGCAGGCTCAGCCGTGAAGTGATACAACCTTAGTCATCCGGTACTCTAACATTTCCACCCCCTTTCTTTTCCAGCAATACTTCCTCCCAGCTCTATTAAAAATCTTTTCACGAAAATCAATAAAAATTATAATGAAAACTAAAAATTCCAACCTTAGAATCCCGTTCCGTGGCCTGAAACATTGGCTTGGGCGAAGCCCTCTGGGTCACATAGGCGTTTCAACATCACTTCTCCTCGTAAAAACTCTGAGATTGCTACCACTAGCCCCCTCCTTACCCTACTCTCAGCTCCTTTTCAAGATTCTCAGTTTTCGCTTCTGGGTAAATTCAGAAGTCGCCGCTCAGTAAAATTTCCTCGTCCTTCACGTTCATCGTAACCTTCTATCAACTCCAGAAGCCTCATACGCTGACTTCACGATAAACGTGATCTCTAGCAACCTTAACCCCAAGCTTAGAGCGGGAGATTCCCGTGAAAGTTCGCTCTTCATATGTTATTTTTTTCTCCAGCTCTAGGAGCCGCCTCTTTTTTATCCGTCATTTTTCCTTCGACTACTTCCCCCTTCGAGGATCTTCACCAATAACCCTTTAGCCTCTCTCAGCGGCGGCTTGTAGCCAACTCCCCTAAGAGGCTGGGGCCCGTTCCTTCAAGCCCTTAACCATTTTATCCCTAATTTTTTCACTTGGAAACATTCAGCACACCAGCCATCTCATATAGCCAAAGATCATGTTACCGTTTAAGAACGTTAACATCCCCCGACAAATTTAACTTCCCCCCCAAACTCATCTTCTTTTCTCCTTCGTTTCTTCATTAACCGGATTAAAAAATAACTGCTCCAAGCTTACTGTACGTCCCCTAACAGATACCTCAAGAAAAACGAAAGAACTCAGCCACAACGCATGAAACAACCGGGATTTCGTAGTGTGCATCAATTTTGGTAGAAAAGCTGGCTCTCATCAAGGTAACCGCGCCACCACCTAGGGCCCCCCTTCACAACAGGCATATTTTTGGCCCTACAAAAAATAGTCAACGTCAAGCTTCCTTGGCCGCCCCTCAGTGAAAATCTGACGCAGACAAGCTTACCTTCAGGATAAAACAGTAGCCTATTAGGTACATCTCCTAATTCCTCTCTTCCTCTCTAACACCCTCATTGACTGCCTGCGTAAAAACAAGAAGGGTCTTCAAGGTCTAAGAGGCGCTCCATCACGCTCAAACTCCTCCAATAACAAAAATTAAAAATAAGCGAAGAGATAATCTCTACTTCTTCTTTAGCCTTTCTTTAATCTCTTTTTCTATCCATGCCTTTATGGCGTCACCTGTTATTAGCGACTTAAGCTCCTCCTCCAGGTTTGACGGGTTCACAAGTATTAACCATCCCTTCCCGTACGGATCCTTGTTCACCAATGATGGGTTCGTCCTTATCTCCAGATTAACCTCAACTATCGTTCCAGAGACTGGCGCCTTCAAAGGTCCAACCCACTTACCAGTCTCCACAGTGCCGAAGGTCTCGTTCTGCTTAACCTCTTTACCAGCTGGTTTAAGTCTAATGAAGAGTATCTGCCCAGCCGTCACTTGACCAAAGTCGTCAAAGCCCACCCTTACCTTTCCGTCCTCAACCCTAGCCCAACAATGGTCAGGGTGATAATAAAGATCCTCAGGGATCTCCGCTTCAACAATTTCGCCCTCGAGCTCAAATCTGAACTTCAACTTAACACACGCTCCACCAGTGCTTAAAAGATGATATATTCATCATCTAAAATAATTTTTCGAAATCTTCCATCAATCACATATCATGCGTCCTAATGCTCACAAATGATAAAATTCAAAAATTATTCACTCAAGCGGGAAAATTTGGGAAGTAAATAAAAATAGAAATCACTTAAAAATAAAAAAGGAAACAGCTCTCATGTGCATTACTCAAAAAAGAGAGGGAAAAGAAACGTCTTGATAGCAAATCGAATTGAGATCGCTAGTCTATCTCCTGTAGAGGACGAGGAGCGCAGCCACTACCAAGAACACCATGTATATCAGTGCATATAACGGGTCACTGAAAGAAGACGTAAACACTATTACTCCAGCAGTCTCCAACAACATGAAGAATATCGCGTAGTAAACCAAATGTACCCTGTACTGAAACTTTTCAGCAGGATATTCTTCACCGCAAGCATAAGGATCCAGCTTAGCCGGCGTCTTCTCACCCTTAGCACCAATCATTCTCCCCGTAAAATAGATCGCACATGCCACTAGGAAACTTACTAGGACAGCGATCCCCAAGGTCAGCAAACCAGACATTTCTCCACCTCCACGTGAACAGAGAAAGATCACAAACCACTAAGACGCACGAATTAAAAATTTTCTCCTCACTTTTTACTTTTTCGTTGAGTGGGTGATGCGTCTTCGTCTATAGTTAATGAGGGGAACATTGGCGGCGGCCGTCGAGCTTGGTGGCGTTTATCGAAGAGTATTTTTCCCCAGGAGAGACGTTCTTGAGTTTTTATGCGTTCTTGATGTTGTGGCGGGTGCCAAGTTTTCAGCAGAATCTCAATTTCCCAGTTACGTTTTGCCGTGTTTTATGGGTTGTGATAACGAAAAAGTAAAAAGGGAGATCGCTTCTATTCTCCCCGTGTCAAAATAGTTTAAATGATAAACATGTTGAGAGTGATACGATGGGCCTTCTCAGCAGGCTCATAAAATGGGCAAGAATAAAATCACCATGGATACTTCACCTAAATACCGGTGGGTGTAACGCCTGCGACATAGAAGTCTTAGCCACATTAATGCCACGCTTTGACGTCGAACGCTTCGGCATCATACTTATGGGTAGCCCCAGACACGCCGACGTCCTCGTCTGCACTGGGCCAATCACGAAGCAAATGAAGCCCAGATTCAGAAAACTCTATGAGCAAGTCCCCGACCCCAAATTTGTAATGGCAGTCGGTAACTGTGCGTGTACAGGAGGCGTATTCAAAGGGTGCTATGGCATAGAAGGAGGCATAGATACTGCAATCCCAGTCGACATCTACGTCCCAGGATGCCCACCCAAGCCTGAAGCAATAATAGACGGCGTAGCCAAACTCCTCGCCAAACTCCAAAATTTATAAAGAGAGGAGGATAAAATGAGCAGGAAAAAGAAAGAAAGCAAAAACGAAGAAAAACTACTTGAAGAACTGAAAGCAGCCCTTGGACCACAAGTCGAAGAAGCCTACATCAAAAGACCAAGAAGAATCCACCTAAAAGTAAAACCCGGAGCACACAGAAAAGCCATAGAATACATGAGAGACAATTGGGACCTATGGCATGTCTCCACAATAACAGGCGTCGACCTCGGAGAAAACATAGAGGTAATATTCCACCTCTGGAGTTTTAAAGAACCTCAAACAGCTATCATGGTAAGAACAATGGTTCCCAAAGCAAACCCTAAACTCGAAACCATAACCGACATACTGCCCTCAAGCAACTTCTACGAGCGCGAAGTTCACGATCTCCTCGGCGTAGTGTTCGAAGGACACCCCAACCTCGAACGCATAATTCTCCCAGAAGACTGGCCTAAGGGAATCTACCCACTCCGAAAAGACTGGCAACCCGCACAACAAGGAGAAGAATGAAAACAAATATAAATATAAATCTCGTTTACATTCTAAACTGATAGAGGTGTTAATAAATGTCACGAAATATAATCCCGATAGGACCCCAACATCCAGCGCTTCACGAGCCTGAGCACTTCCAGATAATCGTTGAGGGGGAAACTGTCGTCGACGTAAAACCCAGAATTGGTTACGTCCACCGTGGAATTGAAAAAGCACTCGAAAACAGAACATACATTCAAGGAGCATTCTTAGTAGAAAGAGTGTGTGGCATATGTTCAAATGCCCACCAGTGCACGTTTATGATGGCGGCTGAGGAGGCTGGTGGCATCGAAGTTTCAGAGAAGGCGCAGTTTATTAGGACTATTGTTGCTGAGCTGGAGAGGATTCATAGTCATCTTTTGTGGCTTGGTGCTGCCGGACTGGAGATTGGATTTGAGACTTTGTTCATGTATGTGTGGAGAGACAGGGAGGTTGTCATGGATCTGCTTGAGGCTATTTCAGGTAACAGGGTTAACTATGCAATGAACATTCTTGGCGGTGTCAGGCGGGATATTTCTCCTGAGCTTGCAGACAAAATCAGGAAAGGTCTCGACTACCTTGAGGAGAGGACGAACTACTACAAGAAGCTGTGCCTCGAGGAGAGCACGATTCATAAGAGGACTGAAGACATTGGTGTGCTTGATCCTGTAACTGGTGTCAAGCTTGGGGCTGTCGGTCCTACTATTCGTGCTTCTGGAGTTAAGTTTGACGTAAGGAAGAATGACCCGCACTTAAAGTATGACGAGGCAGACTTTGAGCTTATAACTTGGGACACCTGTGACACGTTTGGCAGAGTTGTGGTGCGTGTGCTGGAGACTATTGAAAGCATTAAGATTATCAGGTGGTGCCTTGACCACATGCCTAAGAAGGGGGACATTATGCCAGAGAAGCTTATTAGGCGTGTTCCTGAGGGGGAGGCTTACTCTAGGTTTGAGGCTCAGAGGGGCGAGTTGGTGTACTACTTGAAGAGCAATGGAACGGATAAGCCTTACAGAGTTAAGATAAGGACTCCGACGATGGCAAACATTCTCTCATTGGCAGAAATTCTTAAGGGATGCTACATTGCTGATGTGCCTATAGCATTGGCGTCCATTGATCCATGCTTCTCATGCGAGGATAGGGTTACGTTTGTGGATATTGAGAAGGGGAAAACTTGGACTTGGACTAGGGAGGAGCTTCGCAAGTATAGCAGGGAGTTCAACGAGAGGGAGAAGCGATGGTAGCTTCTCCACGGGAAATCCTTCATTTAGTTTAATTTTTAATGGAAACCTATAAATTATGGTTAAGGGCGAATGAAGGACGGTTCTCGAGTGGGGATGGAAAAATGAGCATGAACATGCTCCTCCTCTACTTGCTCGTTCAACAAACCACAGCTCTGGGCGTTGTGAAAGAGCTCTTCAAGATTCTAGTGTTTCCGGGAGCCCTTTTCATGTTTGCTCTGGCACTCGTCGGCGAGTGGTTTGATAGGAAGGTTCACGGACGTCTTCAGCACCGCGTTGGCCCCTTCTACACGGGGTGGCACGGCATTCTCCAGCCCCTAGCGGACTTCATAAAGCTCCTAGCAAAGGAGGATATCGTGCAGAAAGGGGCTGATGTCAAAAGCTTGACGATGACGCCCATAGTTGCGTTCACCATAGCACTCACGATGGTCATGTTCCTACCAGTCTACAAGGGGACGGGGATAATCAGCTTCGAAGGAGACCTCGTCTTCCTGATATTCTTGGCAACAATGTACACGATTACGGTGATCCTCACAGGTTGGTTCTCAACCAGTAGATTCGGAGAAATTGGAACAGTTAGGTCTGGCCTGCAACTGGTAGCTTTCGAGGTTCCACTTGCCCTCTCAGCGCTAACACCTGCGTTTGTCGTTGCGAACTATATGTCAACCCCTAGGCAAGTCGCTCAGATGCTGGCATTCATGGGAATACTTAACCTTCCAACGTTAACCCTCGAGCAGTACCTGTTACTTTCAACCTTCGCACCCGAGTTATTGACGTTTTACATTGCCCCCATACTGCAGCTCCAGCCCTTCTCAGCCCTGCAAGTATTAACCATTGGAAATATTACCGCTTTCCAAGCGATCACTAGAATACCGTTGATACTGGTGGCGCCAATATCATTCGCCTCGTTGCTCGTATCCCTCATGGCTGAAATGGAGAAGGTTCCCTTCGACATTCCTGAAGCTCACACCGAAATAGTTGCAGGGTGGCAAACAGAGGTTTCAGGAAAGAAACTGGCACTCTTCAGAGCATCAGGAGACCTCGAAATGATATTCGGAGCAGGCTTAGCCGCTACACTGTTCCTAGGAGGACCATACGGCCCGGGAAGCACTATAGGAGTAACTCCCATCGAAAGAATGCTCGGCGCTTTCCCGCTGGGGTACATAATTGGCTTAGGGTGGTTCCTTGTCAAGCTTTTCGCAGTATTATTCCTAATAGCACTCCTAAGAACTGCATTTGCAAGGTTCAGAATAGACCAAGTTACCGCTGGCGCATGGAAATACCTTATACCTCTAACAATATTCAACATTGCAGCAATACAAGTAGCAGTCTACTTGGACGTCTTTGGATGGAAATTCGCCTCCACATTAATAATAATAGCCTTAAGCATGCTGTAGGAGGTGTATGAACATGCCCCGACCAGCAGCAATAGTCCCTCTACTCCTCAAACACCTACCAAAAAAACCAGCAACAGTTTTCTATCCATTCGAAAAACTCCCGGTTCCAGAAGGGTACAGGGGGCGGCACATATACCACGTTAACAGGTGCACCGGGTGTAGCCTATGTGCCAGAGACTGCCCCACAGGGGCAATAACAATGGTTCCAGACACTAGACCCGAAGGACAAAGAACGAAGACAGGAAAAAGACCAAAAATATTCCTAGCAGCCTGCATGTTCTGCGGACAATGCGCCCTCTCATGTCCAAATAATGCTATTGAGATGACGAGCGAATATGAACTTGCAGCCTATTCCAAGGACGAAATGAACTGGAAAGAAGTAGAAGACTGAGACCTCCTTTGACCTCTTCCATTTTCTTCACCCTTTTTATTTTTGTTTTTCTCGTTTTCCTCTTCTTGGCACTTTTAGTTGCAACTTTTCTTGTATTGGTTTTCTTTCACTTCTTGCTCATAAATGCGGTTCTGTCCCTCTCTGGAAGCATCCCCCTACTTCATGCTCCAAGTTAACTTCGTATTGGCGTCCTCACATCTCGCTGAAATAATACTCGTCCAGAAAATTGGACGAGTGACTCGTCCCGTAGTGTTTGAGAAAAGGATGTTTGCTATATTCGAATGAAATGTATTTTCTTTTGCAGTTCTTTTCGGCCGTTTGCGTCAAGGTAGAGGCATTGGCTTGGCTCGCATTCACCAAGTGCTAGCTTTACGGCGAAACCGTAGCATGTGGATGCGCCACACTCTCCGCAGTCCTTCTTCGGCAGGATCTTGTTGATTTCGATGGGGTTGACCTTGGGCTTGCTACTTATGAACTCTGGAGTTGGCGTCCCATACCGGATAACGTAGACTGCCGCCCTATTCAGTAAGTCTTTGACATAGTTTAGGATGCGCATTGCCTCGTCCCTGTCCTTCAGGTTTGTGGCTGTTATTTTTCCCTCGCCGAAAATTGTTATTAAATGCTCCTCGAACATGAAGCTTACAGAGTCTGACTCTCTGCTATATGTTGCTTGGGGTATGTACAAGTAAATGACTGGGAGAATGTCGCTTAATTTCTCTCCGGTGTTACCTACGATCCGTATCCTGTCCTCGGCAGCGAGACAAGGAAGAACCTCTGTTATCTTGACTTCCCTCACTCTCGGAGGTATCAGTAACTTAATGAATGATCCTCTACTGCCTGCTTTTTCATGTGTCATAAATATTTTTCCCCCAAAGATCAGATTTCATATCGCTGTTGCCAAGTTACAGTGAGTTCATTAACTTAAAAATATTGCTATATGTAAATAATTGAAAAATTAAATATACTCACCCGCAACTAAGCCAAAGTTCAAGGTAACAAACGTAAGAAGAGAAGTTGTATTTACAGGCGCTTAATCCGATTAGGCGGCCTTCCAATCATTTCTCTGAAACTTCTAGTCAGGGTTAAGATTTTCTTTAATAAATGTGAAATATCTGATTGGTTATGCGACGAGTTTTTCTGTTAGGCGCGACAGCTGGAGATTACTGTGTCGATTGCCCGGGTGCATGATTCTTCATTCTGCCATATGTTTCCCGTGACGGGTGTAAATGTTATGTTGGGCGTGGTGCCACTAACTTAACAAATTTCACATATTTTAGCGTCCATTATTTTTAAGTATATTTTTTATGGTATAAACAATTTTTGAAAAATTTATCGTTAATGTTCGATACTTTTTTATATTATGCACGTTTTCGTGCCTATAGATGCCGGCTACAGGCTTCGTGACGTATTATGATCTTAAGTTTTTAAAAGTGGTGGAATCATGCGCGTAGTTGTGGTTGGACCAAATCCTCCATGCATTAGGTGCCGCAGGATCCTCAAGCTGCTTAGGGAGATAAAAAGCGAGGAAGGCTTGGACATAGAGATAACGCACGTTGCTGCCGGCTCGGAGGAGTCTGAGAAGTATGGGCGCATAGTGGACTCGCACGTCTTCCTTGACAGTCTAGGCGTCGATACCAGCAAGCTGGACAGGCTTTTCGAGAAACGTGACTTTAAGGGAATAGACAATTGGCTGGCCCCATACGCTGAAAAGGCAAAGGAAAAGGGGGTAATGCTGACACCCGTAATAGTGGTAAACGGAAAGGTGAAAAGCGTTTGCACCGTTCCTGAAAAAGAGGAGCTGAGAAAATTGATCAGGGAGGCGGTTACTGTTGGATAAGAAGTTTGTGGTTCTCCCCTGTAGTGGCGTAGGGAAAACATACGGATCCATAGCGCGCGAGGCAGCCTACAGGGTTATAGAAAAGCTCAAACCCGGCGTGACACTAACTGTCTGCCTCCCACGCCTCATAGTGAATGACGGCGATGTTAGGCAACTGGTTAAAGACAACCTTTGCATAGTGATTGATGGTTGCCCCTCGAAATGCGCCAGCTTCGCCGTTGAGAGCGCCGGCTGTAAACCAACCGTGGTGTTCGAGGTCACAAAGCTCCTCAGGGAGCACAGGAACCTAAAGCCTGACAGGGCATCCGTGATAGAGCTCGACGAAAATGGTCGAAAGCTGGCTGAGATAATAGCCGAGAAAGTCAGCCGCGAAGTTGACAAGGTACTGAACTCGGAGGAGGCGTAGCACATGTTCATTCCCATGGTTGGCATTGTTGCGTGTGGAGGCGAAGAGGTGCCTGAAGGTGTCGTGACCCGCATAGCCGCGCGAATCGTTATAGAGAAGCTAAGGCCAACGCAGACTATGGTCATCTGCCTGCCGCTTTACATATCCGGAAAGGAGGACGAACGGGCCTTTGTCAGAAGGCAGCCAACAATTATAGTTGATGGGTGCGATAAGGGATGCGCCGAGAAGATCATTAAGATGAACGGTGGAAGGGTGGCAGCTGTGGTAAAGGTTTCAGACATAGTTAAAGAGTGCGGGCTAAAGGCGAAGTCTAGGAAAGCACTTGACGAGGAAGGAGAAAAACTAGCTAGAAAAATAGCCGAAAAAATAGCGGGTGAAGTAGACAGAATAATAGGTGAAATGAAGGATCAAACGGTACGTGACTCTTAGAATTAGTCATTGAGAGGGTTCGGAAATGAACAATCAAATTATAGAACTCGTCACCGGAAAGTTCACCGTGAAGATTCCGAGAGGGCTTTTCTACTCTCAGAATGATATTTGGGCGAGAAGAACGTCGCCCGTCGTTATCGGGATCACCGACTACTTCCAGCTGCTACTAGGCGACGTCCTCTACGTAGACCTGCCGGAGGAGGGGCGTGAAGTAAAAGCGTCCGAGGAAATCGGTGAACTCGAATCGGTGAAAGCCGTCTTAGGAGTTTACTCTCCGGTGAGCGGCCACATAGTCGAAGTAAACAATAGACTCAAAGAAAGCCCCGAGCTTCTGAACCAGGATCCTTATGGCGAAGGGTGGCTACTAAAAATCGATCCAAGCAACTCTGAAGCAGACTTCTTAAACCTCATGGAGGCCGAAGAATACGCCAAACTAGTTGAATTTAAAATAAGGGAGGAGCAGAAGAGAATCGAAAAGCAAAAGGCAGGTTTGAAGTGAGCGGAAACTAAGCTTCCATTACCTTCTCCTCTTTTATTTTAATTATCTGCTCTATAACTTTCTCAAGCTTGTCCGGCTTGAAATGCTCTGGGAACACTTCTGTGCCATTCACGACAACCCCTTTACTGCCAATTTTGTATTTCTTCGCCTCTTCTGAGAATGATGACTTGATCTCAAATTCCACTTGATCGCGATACTTCACAAGCACACTAAACACTTTATCCATAAAGTGAGCAAACTGACATGCGCAAGCACCTACAGGAATAAAAACATCCACCTTAACCTTATGCATGGAAAAACCTCCCCTTTAGCAAGCTAAGCCGACTCTAAAAACAGGAATAGAACCATTTCTTTTAAATTTATCGTTATATTTGAATTAATAACTTCTTAAGCCATCGAACCTCTCGTGAGAATAATAGCGGAAAACATTCAAAACTCAATCATATTATCACCATCCTATCTAGAAGCCATCCAGCTCCTCACACAGTCCCCTCGGAAGCACCATGCGTCGCCCTTCTTTAGAATGTTATTATGCATTCCCCCTCACTTGCCAGTAGTTCCGCCACTTCACGGTCACTAATCAGCTTTACACCTTTTATAAGATTCGACTCAGATATTCCTCTCTCGAGCAGAGACTCCCTGTGAGCGTAAAGCTTAGCCTCAGAAAGCAGGACGTATACGACGTCTTCAACACTGGGCACTGACAGCTTCTCGGAGTTTTGCCGAGCTAGGGCCGCATACACCCCGTCACCTAAGAAAACCACGCTACACTTAATACCACTGTTAAGGAACGCGACCGCTACGTAGAGCCCGCTAAAGCAGTCCTCTAAGCCATAAGGTGGCTTCGTGATGAACAGCACTGCTCTGTCGAACCAGACCACCACCCTAAACTACCAACACTTTATTACTTGACTTAATCCAGTTCCCCAGCTCACGCAGATTAATAATACTCACTCCGTCAACATACTGGCTTGTAGGGTAAACCCCTCCGTCAGCGTTTCCCTCAACATATCCCCTAGCCGCCGCGCACCGAGAACACGCCCTAACTCTTGCCCCCTTCTCAACTAGGATGCGGAGCCTCTCACCTATGTTGGGAAAATACTTCGGCATCTGTCCCCTCTTAGGAGCGTGCACAGCGTCCATATAGAGAAAAACGTTAACGCCATACCCCTTCTCCAGCGCCTTCTCGGCGATATTCAGTCCTATGTCAACCCTCTGAGAAGCGTAAGGTCCCCGATGCAGAATTATGATCAACGTTTTCACCGAGGAAACCCCCTAAACGCTTAGAACTCTTTCCGCCTCCTCCATAACCTCATAAATCAACCTATCGATTACATCTGGAAGAACGTCAACTTTCTCCGAGAGAAGCTCTCCCCGGACACCTCTTGCCTCAAGATCATTCTCTCCCGTAAAAAACCTTATCCCATGTCTGACAACCTGTTCAAGGCATCCCTTAACCCCCCAGTAGACCCCGTCCCCTAAAAAGTAGACTGAAACATCAGCGCCAAGCTCCACAAGCTCTTCCAGTAACTTAATAATCTTTCTCGCCCTATCTGAACTGGGCGGGTCAAGAATGGCAATCACAAACTTCAAAGAAAGTCACCCTGAAGCTCTTCCTCGGCTAAACTCAAAAATATGTAAATATATTAATATATTTTGGTCTTTCAAAGTTAATGATAAAGAACGATACCCTCTTTCATGATTCGGATGTTAGTGAGGAGGTAAACTTTGAAGAGGGAATCTCTCATCGTGAAGAAGAACGTTGAGATGTTGAAAGCCTTAGCGGACGAAACAAGACTTAAAATATTAAGTATCCTCGGAGAGGAGGGAGAAAAGTGTCAATGCGAGATAATCCCCCTTATTGGGAAGTCGCAGTCAACGGTATCTCAGCACCTTCAAACATTAGTCAACTCTGGGATCCTCGAGCTCAGAAGGGAGGGGCAGAGAACATACTACAGAATAAAGGACGAGAGAATCAAGAAAATACTGGATTTAGCAAACAGAATTTCGCAGGACATGATTTTAGAATTCTCAAAACTTGCGCAATCAATTGAAAGTTAAGTCTCATAAACCAGTAAAATTCACAATTAGATTTTGTTAGAACGTTAGAGATGTGCAAGAAAGGATGCCTATCAGTTTGAACGTAAGTTTACTGGGGGCTGCGAGCGGCAGAATCAAAGGTTTTCATGAGAGTGATCGCCGAAGAGTTGAAAGCCGCGGTCTGCCTCTTCCAAACTTCAAAAATCATCTTTCTCAGCGGTGAACATACGCCTCCTATCAC